>Ga0214919_10010670_pt1 | contig 11589 bp, 9 predicted proteins | sample LL1503_MetaG_FD_177994 | JGI IMG/M metagenome (GOLD analysis project Ga0214919, IMG submission 177994) | Freshwater microbial communities from Lake Lanier, Atlanta, Georgia, United States - LL-1503 | ecosystem: Environmental > Aquatic > Freshwater > Lake | place: USA: Georgia | collected 2015-03-15
GCACATGATTAATCAAGGTGGCTTCGTCAATGGCGTGTCCGTCGCGGGCTTCAACAAGTGCGGTGATGGCTTCACCAAAGCGCTCATCAGGCACGCCAACGACTGCTGCATCAGCAACTGTGGGATGCAATTTGAGTGCTTCCTCAACTTCTTCTGGGTAAACCTTTTCACCACCCGTGTTAATGCATTGACTACCTCGACCCAAGAGTCGAACAGTGCCATCGGCGTCAACTTCGGCCCAGTCGCCCGGAATTGTGTATCGAATACCGCCGATTTCGATAAATGTTCCGGCAGTCTTTGCTGGGTCTTTGTAGTAACCAATCGATGTTCTGCCGCGTAGCGCAACTCGACCACGCTCACCAGAACCAGGAACAACTTCGCGACCATCTTCGGTGATGACTTTTGTGTTTGGCGACAACTTGAATTTGGCAGTGTCGGCTTTTCCGTCGGCTGTTGTTGTCGATGATGCCATGCCGACCGCTTCAGAAGAACCAAGACTGTCAATCATGATGAGTCGCTGATTGTGCTCAAGTAATCCTGCTTTGGTCTCGGATGACCACATCACGCCACTCGAAATAATTACGCGCAAACTTGAGATATCCCACTTGTTGGGATGTTCATTGAGAGCTCGCAGGATTGGTTTGGCAAATGCATCGCCAACAATTGAGATGCTGTTGACGCGATGTTGCTGCACTGTGTCAAGCAATTCGTTGGCGTCAAAACTTCGGCCCGTCATTGTTGTGACAGAACCAGCGAGTACAAGGTTCCACATCGCGTTGAATGCTCCGGTGCCGTGCATGAGTGGCGCAGCAGGCAAGTTCATTGGGCCGGGTTTTGTGCTGCGTGCGTCAAGGGCGCTCCAATCGACATGCGCTGGCAACGGACTTTTGGATGCCGCATCAAGGCTTGACACCATGTCGTCTTGTAACCACATGACTCCCTTTGGCATGCCTGTTGTGCCACCGGTGTACAAGAAATACATATCGTCACCACTACGTCCCCACGGACCAGTCACGCGTTCTGTTGCGCTAGCCGCCGCGGTCTCGTATGGGATAGCCCACTCTGGACACGCAGATGTTGCATCGTCAACCCAGATCCATGTCTTGACTCTTGGTACGCGAGAACGAACGGCATCACATGTATCAGTAAATGATCCATGAAAGATCACTGCGACCGCGTCAGAGTTATCCCAGATGTAGACGAGTTCATCTTGGGTGTATCGGTAATTAGTGTTAATCGGAATCAGTGCTGCTTTAAACAACCCGAACATCGACTCCACATACTCGGGGCAGTTCGTCATGTACTGCGCAACTTTGTCTTGGTGAGCAACTCCGGCGTTGAGAAGCGTCAACGCAATGCCGTCTGCCCGTCGGTCAAACTCTGCCCACGTAAATGTTCTGTCTCCTTGAGTTTGCGCCAGTGATTGAGGGTAACGATCTGCTTGGTGCTCCCAGATGTCGGCAAAGTTCCAGAGGTTTTTACGATTTTCCATGAAAGACAACCTTAGAGAAAAAACTAAGGTGACACACTATGGAACTTCTGCCTGGCCAAGACGATGCTCGTCGGCAAGCGATTCAGAAGTGGCTCATAGACAATCCGCGACCAAGCGCCGAGCAACTTGCTCAAGCAGGTCTTGTAGCGCCGCATTGGCCAGCACCGTATGGTCTCGGCGCCGATCCTGTGCATCAACTAATAATCGATGAAGAACTGCACAGCGCAGGAGTTTCTCGACCATCAAATCCGATCGGAATTGGATGGGCGGGGCCGACAATTTTATTTGCCGGAAGTGAATATCTTAAAGAGCGCTACTTGCGACCGATGTTGTCGGGTGCAGAATTTTGGTGCCAACTATTTAGCGAACCCGGAAGCGGAAGTGACTTAGCGAGTCTTGGCACGCGTGCAGTGCGAGACGGTGATGAGTGGATCGTGAATGGGCAAAAAATTTGGACATCAGGAGCGCAGTATTCACAGTTTGGAATTCTGATTGCACGCACAGACCCAGATGTCTCAAAGTACAAAGGGGTGACGTATTTTATTTGTCCGATGGATGCCCCCGGAATTGAGATTCGACCAATCAAGTCAATGGCCGGTGCAGAATCGTTTAATGAAGTGTTTTTTACGGACGTTCGGATTCCGCACATCAACGTGGTGGGGGATGTCAATGACGGATGGAGACTTGCCAAGGTCACGCTCGGAAACGAGCGAGTGTCTTTGTCGACAGGTGGCGTGTTGTGGGGTGGTGGACCAACCGCACTCGACTTGATTGAATCAGCAAAACAACAAGGCCCGATTACAGATCCTGTGATGCGCCAGCGCATTGCTGCGATATACACCGAACACACTGTGCTCGAAATCATTCGAATGCGAACGCTCACGGCGCGCCTGCGGGGCGAGCAACCAGGCCCTGAGTCGAGCGTGCGCAAAATAATTGCTGATGAGCACGGACAACACACAATGCAGTTGGCTCGAGATTTGATCGGGGCACATGCTCTTTTAACTGGCGATGACAGAACAGAAGAGTTTTCACAGGCCAAGACCCTGCAGAGTCGAGCCTGGTATAGCGGGTACATGTTTTCGCAGGCACTTACTATCGGCGGTGGCACCGGAGAAGTGCAACGAAATATTTTGGGAGAACGAGTATTGGGCTTGCCGAGCGAGCCAAATACACAACAGGGAATGTCGTGGTCTGAGTCTCGTCGCTCTGAAAAGACTGTCTAGGGTAAAGCTATGAAACACTCGGACGTTGCAACAGACAGACCGCAAGTTGATCTCTTAGACCCTGCGTTGTATCAGCGCAATCCACACGATATTTGGACATGGATGCGCGCCAACGAGCCGGTGTATCGCGATGAACGCAATGGTTTGTGGGGGCTCTCGCGCCATGCCGATGTCATGGATGTCGAACGGCGGTCAACGGTGTTTGCATCCGGCCTTGGATACCGAGCGGTGTGGGCCCCTAACGAATCAAACATGATTGCCCAAGATGATCCGCGACATCGTCAACAAAGAATGCTGGTGCAACCCAAACTCACTCGTGCAGGTGTAGAGGAACGACGAGGCGAGATCGAAGACACGGTGAAAGAGTTGATTGATGAATTGCTTCAAAAACGTGAGTTTGAAGTAGTAGATCAACTTGCCGGGCAATTGCCCGCACGATTGACGGCAAAGTTGCTGGGTTACCCAGAAGACATGTGGCCACAGTTAAAGTCATGGAGCGAGCGCTTGATGCGCACTGATATGCGTGATCGTAGTGGTGAAGTCTTTAGCGAATTTGTTGCAGCAAACCAAGAGTTCATTGGTGCGATGCAACCAATCGCTATTGATCGCATGACGTGTCCCAAAGATGACTTCTTGTCAATCTGGCTGCACGCCAAAATAGATGGACAACCATTGCCGCCTGAGTCGATTGTGCACGAAATCGGTCTGTTCATTGCTGGTGGGGCAGAGACAACACGAACAGCCATCAGCCACGGTCTGCGAATCTTCTGCGACCACCCAGAGCAGTGGGAGGCAATGTCGACAAATCCAGATCTTGTGGATAGTGCGGTCGAAGAAGTTCTGCGCTGGGTGACGCCACTGAACAACTTCTTTCGGCGAGCAATCGCCGATACAGAAGTAGGAGGACAAGCCATCTCACGAGGCGACCGTTTGATGATGATCTATCCATCGGCCAATCGTGATGAAAATGTGTTTGACGAACCCTTTGCTTTTGATATCAGTCGTCATCCCAATCCACACCTCTCTTTTGGATTCGGAACACACTTATGTGTTGGGGCCAATATGGCCAGACTTGTGTTGCGGACAGTATTTCGAGAACTGTCGGCGAGGGCGACTCAGTTGACTGTGGTCACCGAGCCAGACGTCGAAGCAAATATATTTGCGCGAGCCGTAAAATCTTTCACTATTTCGGTGACACCTCGCTAACTACAGAAATATTGTGCTAGAAAAATAATTATGACAGGCAAAATTACTTCGGTAGTGGACATCATTCGTACGCACGGAAAAGAACGATCAGGCCATGTTGCCTTGATCGAAAGCACACATACCTGCACATGGGGGCAACTCTATGCACGGGCATCACAAGTCGCCAATGGCCTTTGGGCTGCCGGAGTGGGCGTCCAAGACCGTGTGGCGTTTTTGGACAAGAACAGCATCGAGCATTTTGAGGTTTTCTATGGATGTGCACTCATCAATGCCGTTGCAGTTGATGTCAATTGGCGACTAGCACCACAAGAGGTCGAATATATCGTCAATGATGCAGAGGCAAAAGTATTTATCGTGCACGCTGATTTTGTTTCCGTTCTTGAAGCAATTTTGCCGAACTTGACTCATGTAAAGACAATTCTCGTCATCAATGGCTCCAGTCAGTTTGCAAACTACAACGATTGGATGGCAGCACAGCCGAGCACAGATCCAGCGATCCTGAGTGGGCCAGATGATGTTGCGTTTCAGCTGTATTCAAGTGGCACCACTGGTCGTCCCAAGGGAGTCATGTTGTCTAACACGAACTTTCTTTCTTTGTTGCCACTGGCAATTGATGTGTGGCACCTTAATCCTGAGGCAATTAATTTGGCAGCGATGCCGTTATTCCATATCGGCGGAGGTGGATGGGCGACTGCAGGGCAGTATCTGGGTTGCACCACGATTGTGTTGCGTGAGATGAATCCTGCCGAAGTTGTGAGGCTGATTGGCGCGTACAAGATTACGCATGCATTTTTGGTCCCAGCAGTCATTCAATTTATGTTGGCTGTTCCTGATGCGGAAACCGCAAATTATTCGAGTTTGCAATTAATTCTGTACGGTGCATCACCGATCTCTGAAGAAGTTTTAGTAAAAGCAATCCAAACGTTTGGTCCAATCTTTGGTCAAACATACGGACTCACCGAAACAACCGGCGCTGTGACTGATCTGCCGCCACATGACCACGATCCAAGTGGTCCAAGAAAACACTTGTTGCGTTCGTGCGGTAAGGCAATTCCCGGGGTTGAACTCAGAATTGTCGACACAGCAACCTCTCTTGACATGCCAGTCGGAGAAGTTGGTGAAATATGGTGCCGTTCGCCTCAAGTGATGAAGGGATACTGGAAGAATCCGGCTGCAACCGCTGAGTCAATCACACCTGACGGTTGGTTTAAGTCCGGCGATGCTGGCTACCTAGATGCAGAGGGATATGTCTATATTCATGACCGCGTGAAGGACATGATTGTGTCTGGTGGCGAAAACGTGTATCCAGCAGAGGTTGAAAATGTACTGATGGCTCATCCAGCCGTTGCTGATGTGGCCGTGATCGGGGTTCCGCACGAGCGATGGGGCGAGACAGCCAAGGCAGTCATCGTCAAAAGAGCAGGAGTTGATGCATCCGAAGCCGACATCATCGCGTACTGCGTTGAGCGACTTGCCAAGTTCAAGTGCCCCACCAGCGTGACGTGGATAGATGCCTTGCCCCGAAACCCCACGGGCAAGATATTAAAGAAAGATTTGCGTGCTCCGTACTGGGCAGGAATGGAACGCCAGGTCAACTAACGATAGTTTTGTCAGGCTATGCGGCGCCTCCTGGTCATCTCTGCCATTTCGATTGGGCTGATGGGTTGTGGGGGCTCATCTACAAGTTCAACCCAGAACTCAGACGGCATTGCAACGCTCACGGGCACAAAAATCGCTTCTCAAAATTGTGCGTCAGGAACAGTCGTTGCTGATCGTGCTGTGAATATTGTGACCACTGTTGCGCCGATTACGAGCATCGTGTCTTCTATTGTTGGCGACACTGGCGCAATGATTACTGGTCTCGTGCCTGAGGGAACAAACTCACATACCTTTGAGCCGCCACCAAGTGCAGCGGCGGTTCTCGAGAGTGCAGATGTTGTGTTTATTAACGGTCTTGTTTTAGAGGAGCCCACTAAAAATCTCGCGGACTCGAACTTGCGCAATGGTGCGGTTGTCTGTGAACTTGCTACAGCAGTTCTCCCAGAGTCTGATTGGATCTTTGACTTCTCCTTTCCCAAGTCAGGTGGCAAACCCAATCCCCATCTCTGGACGAATCCACCATTCGCAATTGATTATGCAAACGTCATTCTCGACACACTGACGCATATTGACCCTGCTAACACCGATGCGTATAACACCAATTATGAGGCGTTTGTCGCCCAGATCCGGAGTCTTGATGACGCGACAAAGATTGCAACTGCTACTTTGCCCATTGAGAGCAGAAAATTACTCACATATCACGATGCATACGCCTATTTTGCCCTTCACTATGGCTGGCAAGTAGTCGGAGCGATTCAGCCAGCCTCATTTGAAGAACCCACCGCCAAAGATGTTGTTGACTTGATTCGACAAGTCAGAAGCGAAAATGTTCGGGCAATTTTTGGCTCAGAAGTATTCCCTTCGCCGATCCTTGAGCAGATAGGCAAGGAAACTGGTGTGACATATGTTGATGTTTTACGAGATGATGACTTGCCCGGCGAACCGGGTTCGCCAGAGCACTCCTATGCTGGTCTCATGCGTTTTGACTTCGTCACCATGGTCGAGTCTCTTGGCGGCGACGCCACTGCTCTGAAGTCTCTTGATGTGGCGCTTACTGTTCCCGATAAAGCAGAGTATCCGCAATGACAAAACTGGTTGAGTGCCGACATCTCACTTGCGCATATGGCAACGCAATAGTTGTCAAAGATGTCGACCTCACAATCACGTCAGGTGAGTTTGTTGGAGTTGTCGGTCCGTCGGGTTCTGGTAAGACAACATTGCTCAAAGCGATACTCAAAGCAATTGCGCCCACCCATGGACACATTGATCACTCGCCAGGTTTACGACTTGCCTATGTTCCACAGGTGGAAACTGTTGACTGGAACTTCCCAGTTACGGTGACAGAAGTTGTCGTGATGACGCAATCTAAAGGGCGCTGGTGGCCACGCATCACCAATACAGAACGCGCTGCAACCGAACAAGTGCTCGAACGTCTTGGACTAGGCGGACTCGGAAATCGCCACATTCGAGAACTATCGGGTGGACAACAACAACGAGTGTTCATTGCACGTGCATTATTTCATCAACCTGATCTGTTGGTGCTTGACGAACCAACCTCTGGAGTTGATGTGCGCACGCGTCATGATTTGATGCACCTTCTTGCAGATCTCAATGAGGGTGGAATGTCAATTTTGCTCACAACACATGATCTCAATGGCTTAGCAGCACATCTTCCGAGACTTGTGTGTCTCAACACGACTGTTATTGCCGATGGTGCACCCAACGAAGTCTTAACTCCGGCGGTTCTTGAACAAACCTATGGCGCACCGATGGAAGTATTGATTCACGGTGGAATGCCAGTTGTTCTTGAGCATGGAGCGGACGAGATCAGTCGTCGACTTAGTCGCCGCAGTGCTTCCTGATGATCCTGCTTGGGCTTGACCTATTTGAGCCGTATCATTTTGCATTTTTTCGCAACGGAGTGTTAGTAGCAACCATTGCTGGGGCGTTGTGCGGAGTACTCGGAGTATTTGTTGTTCTTCGTGGCATGAGTTACATCGGCCATGGCTTGTCGCATGCAGTGTTTGGTGGTGCGGCAGCGTCAGCAGTAATGGGTTTAAATTATTTTATTGGAGCAGGCGTATGGGGTGTGTGGTCTGGAGTCCTGATTGGGCGAATAGCGCGCAGACGCATTATCGGGGCCGATGCCGCCATTGGGGTTGTCACAACAGCATCTTTTGCGCTGGGGCTTGCGCTATTGAATCGCTATGGACAAGCAAAAAAAAGCATTGAGGCAGTGTTGTTTGGGAGCGTTCTGGGAGTCAAGACAAGCGACATCTTTGCGGTGACGGTAGTGACAGTTGTCGTCGTCATCGTCGTCGTCATGGCGTATCGCAAAATGGTATTTGCCACATTTGATCCCGATGTAGCCGAAGTTACAGGCGTTCAAGTGCAATGGGTTGAAGCGCTCTTGATGGTGATGTTGTCATTGACAATTTTGGTCACGATGCGCGTAATCGGAACATTGTTGATTTCTGCGATGCTCGTTATTCCGGCTTCGGTTTCTCGAATGACTACTAACTCGATTGCGCGCATGTTGTGGGTGTCTCCGGTGATCGGAGCCGCATCAGGGTTCATCGGAATGAATATGGCGTACCATCTCGATACATCTGTCAGTGCAACAATTATTCTTGTTGCGGCAGCGATGTTTGCCGTTGTCTATGGTGCAACAGGTGTTCGAGGGCGAGTAAGAATCTCGGCTCTACATCACGTGTAGATTCCACTCCACACCGTCTGGTGTGTCGCGGACTTCAATACCTTGTGCTGCAAAAATATCTCGAATAATGTCGGAAAGGTCGTATCGCTTTTCGGCACGCACAATTGTGCGCACTGTAATTAATGCGTCAACAAATGGTGCAAGAACTTGTCGTGGGTCTTGCAATCCAGTTGTCGCGGCATCTCCGAGACGGCTGATCATTGATCGCAATGTTGCATGAGCTCGATCGGCAGAATCGCTCTGCAGTGTGTCGGCTGACCACGAACGAATACACGATTCAAGTGTGAGCGCAGCACGCACCGCCCCTGGTGCATCGGCGCCAGCAATTGCCAGATCAAATTCAGCAATTGCTTTGTCGGTGTCGGCGGCAAGTGACAACGCCTGAGGGTCAACATCATCGAGCGTGACGATGGCTCGTTGCGGGGCTTGGGGTGCTTCGGCATTGTGTGTCCATGGATTTTGTAGATACTCCAGTGACAATGTTGCGCCAGTTGCAAAGACATGCGATTGCCCACGCAAGCGCACTGTGACCGTACCATTGCCAACAACTGTGGCGATCTGAGTATCGAGATCAATGACTAGCCCGGTGTGTTCGTCGACTCCGAGTACGAACGTGTCGTCGTCAAGCATCGATTCAAACATGACGAGACGTGCCTCGCCTAAATAACAAAAGCGAGTGTCGTGGTTGGCGCCTTCGGCGTTGTCGTAGTGGGGGATAACGGCCGCATTAATTCCGATGACTGACAAGAGGTCGAGTCCGTCAAGGCGTCGAACGTCTTCGCCTACTTTGTAAATTTCATACACAGGAACAGTCGCTTTGCCCAGAGTCAGCGCTGCAGCAGATGCAAAGACAACGATGCCGCCCGTGCGCAATTTGTCTGCAAGCAGAGTAGCCACGGTTGTTGCGCTCCATTGACGCAACGCATACGTCGGTGATCCTGGCCCCGCAAACACGTAATCAGCATCTGCGAGACGGCGAAGACCACGTTCTGTCTCGACAGGGTCGGCGGCAATGTGCGTATCTTTCATTCGCACTAATCCAGCCACTTGAAGGTCGACGTTGATACTTGTTTTGAAATATTCGACAGCACGGAGCGCCAGATCTGGAGCATTTTCTTGGAATCCATACGGCGTGTCAAGCACGACTGCCTGAACAGGTGAGGGAAGGAGCGCTGTGAGGCGTCGGTGTGTCGTGACCATCGTGGGAGCAGTTTCGCCTGATCCCATAATGGCAAGTATGCGAGGCAAAGTCATGAGAAAAATCCGTCTGAACACGCAGCGTGGATGACGTCGGCAAATCGCTGCGGATGCTGGGCATGCAGATCGTGATCGGCAGGACGAAACCATTCCACGCGACATGATGAGAGTTGGCTATTAGCAAGATCAAGTGCAGCAATTTTGCTACGCGTCATGTCGTCATCGATTGTGGCAGAACTTGCTGCTGGTGTGAACATCACTGGGACGCTGATTTGGGCAAAACGTTCTGAGGGGCGATGTTGCCATAAGCCGTGCAACACTAAAATATGTCGGTCAAATGTCAGCCATGGTCTGATCGTGCCATCATCAAGTCGCTCCATGTTGCTCATTGCTCCAGCGATTGCCTCTGCTGACCAGTCTGAGTGAGATGCCGCAATAGCAGCATGTAGCGTGTCGTGTTTCATGCCAGCAATTCGCGGTGGCGCCATTACTTTTTTGCAGTCGTTCCAGTCTGGAAAGTACTCAGACAACTCAATTGTTCCGCCATCGACTCCACAGACTCCTCGCACGAGCGCCGGATATTTCCATGCGAGTTCAATCACGACGTTGCCACCCCAGGATTGACCGATAACAACTGGGCGATCCCAGCCATCTGTGCGGAGATCTTCAAGCAAGGTGGCGAGATCATCGGTGATCGTTGCCATGTCGTAGCCAGAATCGGTCTTATCGCTGTGGCCATGTCCGCGCTGATCGATCGCGATCACGGGATGGCCCAGGGCAGCCAGTGCACGGGCTGGCCCGTCCCACAATCTGGCGTTAGAGGCCAGGCCATGAACTAACACCAGTGGAGTGCCTGAATGCGTGAGCGGGCTTGACCATTGAACGGTATTTAAAGAAAGACCAGTCGCCAGTGAACGCTGAGCGATCTGAGGGACGATTGGCACCTAGTGAGTGTCGCAGGACTTCGGCAGAAACGCAATTGCAACCTAAGGTTATGTCACAAACAAAGGGGAATTTTATGAAGTTGTCAATGATGATTAATTACGCAGGTGGTTTCAAAGAGTCTGCTGCTCGTGTTGTCGAACTCGAAAAGGCTGGTCTTGACCAGGTTTGGGTAGCCGAGGCGTACAGCTTTGATGCAATCTCTCAGATTGGCTATTTGGCTGCTGTTACTAATCGTGTTGAGATCGGAACAGGCATTGTCAATATCTACTCGCGCTCTGCTGCGCTGATGGCGATGACTGCAGCTGGCTGTGATTATGTCAGCGATGGCCGTTTTATTTTAGGACTCGGCGCGTCTGGCCCGCAAGTGATTGAAGGTTTCCACGGAATCCCGTACGAGAAGCCGATGCAACGCACCAAAGAATACATGGACGTGTGTCGCGAAATTTGGAAGCGCGAGAAGGCGCTTGAATACTCCGGTAAAACGATTCAAATTCCGCTGCCAGATGGTGAAGGAACAGGACTCGGAAAACCGCTCAAGATTATTAATCATCCATTGCGCTCGAGCATCCCTATCTGGTGGGCGTCGCTAATGGAAAAAAGTGTTGAAGCAACTGCTTCATACGCTGACGGTTGGTTGCCGATCATGTTTATTCCGGAGAAGTTCCAAAATGTGTGGGGCAATCCACTCAAGGCTGGCTTAGCAAAACGTGATCCATCGCTTGGTCGTCTTGAAATCAGTGCCGGCGGAATGTTGGCGATTGATGAGTCACTCACGGGCGAGGCACAAGCAAAAATTTTAGATTTCGCACGTCCAACGACGGCGCTCTATGTCGGGGGCATGGGAGCGCGCGGCAAAAACTTTTATAACGATATTGCCCACGCGTACGGCTACGAAAAAGAAGCAGTCGCAATTCAGGATCTTTATTTGGATGGCAAGAAAAAAGAAGCCGCTGCCGAAGTTCCTGGCGAATGGCTGGAGCTATCCAACTTGGTCGGACCGCGCGGATACATCAAAGAGCGTGTCGGAGCATTCAAGGAGGCTGGCGTTACTGTGTTGTCGGTTAACCCTGTCGGCCCAGATGCTGTCAAGACAATGGAGACATTGCGTTCAATCGTCGATGAGGTTGGCTGATGAGCGCCCCCGTCAATGGATATGTTGCCCCAGGCTGGGAAGCCGTCAAAGATGCATTTCAGGCGAACTTAGATAG
>Ga0214919_10010671_pt1 | contig 11588 bp, 11 predicted proteins | sample LL1503_MetaG_FD_177994 | JGI IMG/M metagenome (GOLD analysis project Ga0214919, IMG submission 177994) | Freshwater microbial communities from Lake Lanier, Atlanta, Georgia, United States - LL-1503 | ecosystem: Environmental > Aquatic > Freshwater > Lake | place: USA: Georgia | collected...
TCCTACGATGCCTCGTATGATCAGGAGCACGCTTCTTAAAAGCAATATCTTGAGAAGTGTAAATCCCAAAGATCTTCCTGAGGATACCGGTGATCTGCTTTTGGAGGCCGCGCGACGGTGTTATTTGCGTATTTTCCCGCGCGCACTTTCTACGGATCTCCCCTCTGGTTATGAAGATGCGAATGGTGGTATTTATTTTACGAATACAGAACCGATTGAAGACAGTTTTATTCCAACGCATCAATCGACGATCACGGAAGATGAAACGGGAGACAACGAATTGCTTATTCCCATTCGAGTTTTTACCCAAGGACGAAAGACAGTATGGTTTTTCACCCCCAAAGAAATCGTCAACATTATTCATCAAGCATTATCTTTCGTCGAGGCCAAAGTGATGATTGTATCCACTCCCATCAATCACAATTATCACCAGCACAACTTTATATGGGATCCGGAAATTTCTCATCTTTTTCCAAGTGATTATAATCATGAAGAATTTAATCAACAACAGATTCGATCTATTTTCTCACAGCTCCTCTTGGCAAATGCCTTTCGTCCCGGAGGACCCGTTAGTCAATACCCCGACGTCCTTGCTTTCTTTATGAATTACGAGGACCTTTATAAAAATTATGGCCAATTTTTGAAAGATCAAAAAAAGAAAAAGAATATAAAATATGAGATTACGCGTTTTCTGGGCGACTTTTTTAAAAAAAAAGGGCTGATATTTAAATATACCATTGTACCTAATTGGACATGTTCAAAGGGTCACGTAAATAAGATGGATTATGATATTGAACTTGTCAATGAGTCTACCGGGGAAGTCATTAATGTTTATAAAAACCAAAGGGTACAACAACCTCCCGTTTGTCAAAAATGCAAAACACCCAAGAGAGCCGATGTGGAGGGATCTGGAAGTGCCGGAGAAGGTAGTGTTCAAGATATTCGATGGGAATTTATAGGTCGTCTTAAGAAAGATTTTCGCATCTCGAGAAAATTCTTTCCTTCCTTTTCCTCCCGTACATGAGGGTGTAAAGGCTTTCATCGGTTGTGAGATTGAATAATCTTTTCCAATAGCGGAGCCACACCAAATCGTTTTCCTAAAAGATCCAGAAGAATGCGGATATTTTGCATCGTGACCTCTGGAAAACTGGGTCCAGGCCTACCTGTTCTTGCCGGATCGGTATGAAATATACTAAAACCGGCCTGTTCCGCCTTGACCACATTATCTTTCTCATCATCAAAGAAAACTATATCTTTTTTGGAGAACGGCTGGTACGTTTGAAACATGTTTTCCAGCACGGCCACCTTTTTCTCTGTCCAAACGCCAGCAGGCATACCGGTCTCCTCTCTTCCGGAACTGCCAAATACATGAGAGGGATCGAAGATATCAGGTATAAATTGTCGGTTGGTCTGTAAATTATATATCAAGGCTTGTCGTGGTGACCGACTTAGGATGAACACCTCTCCAAAACATCGGAGGAGGCTTATCAAGAAATGTAATTCTTCATAATATTTACCAATATAATCGGCATCTGTAACCACCTTACCTTCAGAATGTCGATACGTAAGAGTATGATCAAAATCAAAGACAAAATAAAGACCGGTTCGAGAGGCTGCTTTAGGTATAGGTAAATCGGTAATCGATTGCATTGGCATTGCTACAGGCACTTGTACTGGTGATGGTGGTGGTGGTGGTGGTGGAAGTGATGGTGGTGGCGGTGGTGGTGGTGGGTTGCGCCGTCTTGATCCTCCTCGATGATCTTTATAGGCGCTGACATTTCTACCAGCAAAAGGTGATGCAGTCGGGGCGTCTGGAATAAAGGCGGCTGTGTTTGCAGGACCTGTGATAGGAGCTCTACACTTGGGACAAGTGGAATAGCGACCACGTTGTTGTTTCCATTGATCAATACAGGTCTTGTGAAAAAAATGTCCACAATTGGGCAACATCTCAATGTCGTTAGGGGTATCACTCAAACTCTCAATACAAATGGCGCAATCATCATTAGGAATCAATTTGACAATATCCACGAGTTCGGCGATGGTTCTCTCTACACCCATTGGATTACGCAAGATCCCTAATTCTATGATTCTCCAAATCGTTGTTCTTGTCTGGAGCGCTGCGACGGATTGAGCTTGACTTGGAAAAATTTGTCTTAGTATAACCTGAGGATCCGTAATTCCTTGCCCCACCAAGTTTGTAATCTGTCGAATATCATTCGGAGATAGCGTAATTTGTTCTACCGCACCTGGAACCTGAGCGCTTAAAACAATGATAGTATCGATAGGAGGTTTTCCTTCCTTGATGGAATCCACGGCATCCTCCACAAGTTGTGTCATCTTGTTATAACTACTAAGACTTGGATAAAAATTGGGCGCATATTTCCACAACGCTGCGAGTACATTTTTCCGAACCATAAAGTCTTTCTTATTTCGTATATTCACATGTAACCACCAATGAATCTTGGCATCGGGATGCTCGTATTTTTCGGTATCGGATTGTCCGATTTGAGCCGGATTTCGATGAGGAATGACGGCACCTTGAATCAATTGTTGTTGGATATATTTACGCATCTTTTGCCGTGTCGCATCGGATATCGGAGTGATATCAAAAGGGAAAAGGTAGATTTGGCCTTGCTTTTCCCCCGCTTGTACCTGTCGTAACAATCGTAGCTGCTCTTCTGGTAAATCGAGGATATTGTGTGCACCACCACCACCACCACCACCAGCTCTTGCAGCATAGCTCCCATCATTGGGTCTTCTTCTGTATCTATACCCGTCTCTTCTGTTCATATTATTTTTTTCTTTTTACTTTCCATCAAAAAAAAAAATACATCATAAATCCATAAAATAAGAATCCTCCATGACATTTTCTATACGGACTTTGAACGGCAATTCATACACCCTGGCAAAATCGTGGGCGCGTAAGAACGCCTTCATCTTCTCTATTTTCGGTAAAGAAGACTTGACCGTATGAATGACCTGATGAGCTTTGGGAACAAAGAGGGCATCTCCCGTGGATCCGATTTGTTTGAAATAGAAATGAGGATGATACTCGGTCTCAATGGGAAGATGAGTATCCACTCCAATAATATATAGCTCTTCATCAGAATCAAGAAGAGTCACGATTTCCTCCATAACGGAAGAGGAAAGCCCTGTGTAAAGAAGAATCCGACCCGTCATCTCTGTAATGGCACGATTGTACATACCCATCCAAGGCTTATGAGGGTTTAAAAGATATTCATTCGCGACAAGATTGGCTTCGAGAAGAGGAGCCTGTACCCCGTTTTCCTGAAAAATATGAAAAAGAGAATTGGTGTCCTTGGGAAAGCAGGTACCTCCGTATCCCCTATACTCTTTACCATCCACCAGAGTATGCGAAGCACCGATACGTGGATCCGCTCGCACCCCATGAATCACCGCATCATAGGAGATATCCAAGGATTTACAGAGATCAAACACATGGTTAAAAAATACTACCTTGGTGCTCAAGAAATTATTACGGAGCAACTTGATCATCTCCGCCTCGCGATTGGTACAAAAAAAGGCTTCGGTATGCAGAATCTTGTCGGCCTCCGCGGCATGACCAAGAATTCGTGTCATGACCTCTCGAAATCGCGCGTCGCGTTCCGCGTTGACCGAGACAGGTGATCCAAAAATCCATAAGGGACAGTGTCGGAAATCCACGGGCCAATTTTTCTCGGTGAGAAACTCGGGCATGAAAAAACAGTTTTGAGCGTCGGCATAACCGATAGGGACCGTAGAGCGGATGACGACCAGGGGATGATCCCGGAGCGAGTGAAGAACACTCTCTACGATGGAGGTGTTACAGGATCCATCGATATTCATCGGCGTGGGAACACAGATAAAGACAATATGACTTTCTTGAAGGATGCGATCCATGGAAAGCTCGGGTGGGCTACATAATTCCGGTACTACGTCATAGTACCAGACCGTAATCTCCTTGCTTTCAAGGAGACCCGTTGCCTTTCCGACAAAACCACGGCCAATAATGGTCACGATGATAGAATTCATTCTTGTGTTTCTATCATCCATCCAATATTTTTTTTTTCAGTATTTTTGAGGTATAAAAAACAATTTCAAAATTTAGAGGCAACCTCCATTGCAACGGGGAAGGGGTGCGGGAGCGCAGTCGGGGGTGGGTGCCACACCGCAAGGAGCAATGCAATCCTGGATCACAATACGGGGCCAGGTTTGCCAAAGGGGTGGACTGCAGTCATAAACGCAGGCCTGGGGGGTAGGGGCGGGAGTGGGCACGCAAGGAACCACGATAGGGGGAAGGCATGGGGAGCAGGGCACGTCCGGGCAGAAATTGATGGGCTCGCAGCAAGGGGTGGGGTATTCGTTACAACAGCTATCACAGGTCATGATTAATTACTTTCTCTATTATATCGAAAGAATTAAATTTTTTAGTATTTTTTTCCAAAAAAAATAATAAAATAGAGAGGAAGAATGTCAAAACCATTACTAATTTTCTTATAAAATCGATCTAAGAGGTTGTTTGCGACATTTGAATGCATCTTATTATCAGACACGATACGCAAGGACAGGTTCAGGAACAGCAGTCCTCTGTAGGAGTTTTTTTATTTGTTTCAACAGGTATACCTGGTCTTCTTGTTTTTTCTTAGTTATATACCGTCGAATGCGTTGTTGATAAGCCACTGAATCTTCCGCACCCATTTTCAAATCCAATAAGGATCTTAACGTCTTGTTTATATGATGAAAGGGTCCTGTCTCTAAATAACGATCAATAATAGAGGGGTAAGGAGATTGGCCATCTCCTATTAAATCAAAACCGTATACGAATATCGATTCATATAGGATGAATAAAAATTTATTATCAATTGTCATGTATGCTCTAAATCCAGATGGTAATAATCCTCTTCTAAAACTTGTATGTTTGGCTCCACTACGTATTTCAACAAGAAAAGTATTTGGATATCTGGAGGCAAGTTCTGATACTTGATAGCTTCTTGTAGGTTGCCACATTTCAGTAATACGTATTCCGTCTAAAGATCTTAGTGATAGTATTTCAGGAATAATCTGGAAAGTATTAACCATCCCTGAATCCACAAGCTTCATAAAAATGGTATCAATGTCGGATAGTTCTTCCGGTGATAATTGTTGTCGTCTACCACCACCACCACCACCACCACCTTACAATTGTTTTTGCAATTGTTTAGACATTTTTAAAAAATATTTTATTTTCTTTGAAAAAAATAAAATAAATCTTCCACACTTTTACTATTTTATTTTATTTTTTTTTTTTAAAAGAAAAAATAATTTATTCGGATTTACATCCTAAACGTCTTACCACAATCACTGCATCGAACAAAGACGGTCGCAGATTCATCCGCACGTCGCGTCTGTTTGGAAAAGGAAAAGGTTTTCTTGCTCCCGCATTTACACTCAATAACACCTTCTTCCACTTGCGGGGGGTTGACCAGAAAATCATCGTATTCTTTTTGTTTTTGTTCCAGCGCCTCGAAATTAGAATGATTCCATCCTATTTTCTTGGCCTTGATGGTTTGCAATGAATCGTGGAGTTTAAAGGAGCAATAATAATCCGCCAGGACCTCAAAACAAAGATAATTCGCATAATCGGGATCCTTGTTCGCCGTACGCCATAAAATCTTGGCAATCGTCTTTCGATTGTGATCTTTCTTGACAAAAGAATTGAGACTGACCTCACAATGAAATTCAAAATCTTCAAAGGCCGTAGTTGCGGTATTGGTGGAACCAGGGGGGTTATTTTCTGTCGTCATTGATTTTTATAAATTATTTAGACAGATGCATGTAAAAGACAGACAGAGATTCATTTTTTTCTGTACAGAAGAACCATTTCATCCAGATGATGATAAAAGACTCGGTGAGAGGTATCACCCACAATTTCAAGATAGGTTTGATAAAGACAGGAGGGCATTTTTTCCAAGAAACGACGAAATCTTCGCATCACTGCGGGATATACCAGAAGCATGAAATCACTCTTGGTAAAGTGCCGTTCTGGAACTTCGTACATTTCCAGGATGATCTTTTTCAACCGGGGAAGCATCGGATGCTGAAAAATAACATCATACTTGTTCGGATCGCGTAATAACAAGGGTACCGGTACACGCATCGTGAAAACAAACGAAGGGTGATATCTGGAATAATAAAAAACATGACGATCCCAGGCATGATCGACAAGCCGTACGTTATGAAGAAGCTGTCCAGGAGTTAGATAAGAAAAAATGATACAAAAGATATCGTTCATCGGTTTCCTTTCCTATTTATCGTTTTAAATCAGCATCCAAAGCGGTCCGAGAGTTGGTGGGCTCGCTGTAGTACCTTTTTGTATTTCCATTCTCCTGCGCGGGACTTGGCGGCGCGGAGGCCACGACAGTTGTAGGTGCATGGCATGGTTTTGTTACAGATCGGGAACTTGAGATTATTGGGATCAGGGATGAGAAAACAGGATTCGCCACACTGGTTGAATAGTTGTCGGCGTTGTCCAACAGTATCAGGCTTATTATGTCCCCATGGTAGATTGGAATGATCCACAGGATAGTTGGCAAAGTTTTCGGGAACGTGATAGGAATCCTCGGTAGGGGGTTTATACGATGGCATCATCTTGTATGGAGCTTGAGGTTTCAGAATGCCTCGATGGACAAGATTGTTGTAAACCGCACCTCCTTGTCGTACCCATCGATGGGTCTCAGGATTGAAGTATTTCTTGATCTTCAGAGACATGACTGTTTTAATTTTTTAACACGTTTTCCTTTTTTTTTTCTATTCTAATAAATAGAAACACTTACACAAAAATATAAATGGGAAGACTTCGTAGAACACAAGAAATCTTTGCTCAGCTCCGTGGCGATACGGAACGACAACAGCGCGAGGAGCAAGAAAGAAGGGAAAGAGAGGATAGGGAAAGAGAGGATAGGGAAAGAGAGGATAGGGAAAGACGCGAGAATGAGGAGCGTGAGAGTGCGGAACGTCGTGAGAATGAGCGTCGGGATGCCATTCGTCGCAAGAAGGAAGCCTATGAAAACGATCCTACAATCGTGAAACTGCGTTCCATCCAGGCTGGTCTGAAGCTGGAGAATGGATTTTTCGGACAGCACATGGTCAACCAAGAAATGAGTGTGCGTTTCATCGAACCCAGTGATGTGGTTCTGGAGCTCGGAGGTAACATCGGAAGAAACAGCCTTATCATCAGCACCCTTCTCTCCGATTCCAAGAATCTTGTGGTTCTTGAATCCGATGCCAAGATCGCCAAGACCCTTGAAAAGAACCGTGATAACAATAACTTCCAATTTGTCATCGAGGCCAAGGCTCTGTCCAAGCAACCGCTCATCCAGAGGGGTTGGTGGACAAAGCCCCTGCCCGAGGGCGAGGTACCCAAGTACTGGACCCCTGTGGACATTATTGATTTTGAGACCCTGCAATCCACAACCGGTCTTACGTTTAACACCCTCGTCGCGGATAGTGAGGGTTCTCTGTACTATTCCCTGAAAGAGGATGCTTCGATCCTGGATGGCCTGGAAAAGGTCCTCTTGGAAAATGATTACTGGGCCGCCCGTTCCCAACAGGACGAGGTGCGTGAGATTCTCACCAGCAAGGGCTTTTCCGTGGTCTTTGACCGCGAGTCGGGCCTTAGCCGTCCCTCGTTCTGGCAGGTCTGGACCAAGCCGGCTGTTGTTCCTGCTCCTGTGGAGGAGCCTGCTTCGACAGAAGCCTAAATCCCTTATTTTTTTTTTTACTTTTCCAATTTTTTAAAATTGGAAATTAGTTCCTTTTACGTTGTGTTCTAAAGACAGAATAAAAAATTTTTATTACATCGGATGTGATTATTAATGAATCAACGAATAATATTCAGATTGTTGTTGTTGTTGTTGTGGTGATGGCAACATGGGGGGAGGAGATGGATCGTAATGAAACGATTCCGAGGAATCCATAGAATCGATATTCTTCATAGCAGCAGAAGAACCCTTGTTCACAATCACAATAATGGCAATCAAAAGCCCAATACTAACCAAACTAAAGAGAATGGCAAGAATCATAAGAGCCTCCATGTTCTTTTTTTATTGGACACATGTAATAAAAAAAAATAAGAATAATATTTTTTTCCTTTGATCTACTTTCTAATTTAAAAACATTCACCAATGTCTTTAAAAAAAAATGTACGGAAGCTATAATACGGCGTATCCAAAGAAAACTATGGAGGAGGCCACCGCTGTTATCAAGCATTCGGAGCACGCGCCCGAGTTGCTCTCGCGTGGTCAATTGATGGAGGCGTTACAACCCCACAAAATTGTGGTGGTGAGTGCGTGGGCAGAATGGTGTAATCCATGCAAGGTGGCCTGTAAGAAGCTGGATGCGCTGATCACCACGCCATCTGATCCACGTGATCCCCAAAGTTCACGAATCCTCGATTATATTCAGAATGGTTATATACAATTTTTTAGCGACAACATAGGGAATGAGGAGACCTCGGTCCATAGGAACCAGGTCAGCGTGGTTCCTACTTTTTTCATCTATTATAACCAGAAATTGGTGGATGTTCTTACGAATCTCGAATTTGACAAGATGGTGGTGAACATCCAGCAGCTGCTAACGCAAGAATACCAGCGACGGCAGCAGCCTCAGCCTCTGCCTCCCATTCCACAGGAATCGATGCATCCAGTGCCTCCACACCCGCACGGGTCTGTAGAATACCAATAATCTCGGTCAAAATGCATTTCACCGCTTCACAATCAATCCGATTATAGGCTTCCAGTGTCTCACGCAGGATATCATTCGATCTACCTTCGCGATAATAAGAATGGGCAATGGCAATACTGGCCTCGCCGTCTTCACAATCCAGATCACAATATCGAAAAGGAACCTTGCCGTGTCGATGAAAAGCAGGAATCATGCTCTTTAAACTGAAATCCAGCGCACCGTGCACCACCACGGTCCCAGATCGCATCAGATCACATGCATCATGCCAGTTGTTGATCTCCGAGGCCTCTTTTTCCAGGCCGTGACGCAGACATTGTTTTCGCCACATCGTTTTCTCGGCATGCCAATACCAGAACCGCATTCCCGGATAACGATTCGAGAGGACTGTGCAGTAGGTATTGAATTCTTGCAACAGATTCTTTTCGGCCTCGGGTGTGAGTGCCGAGGCCCACAAGCAATGATATTGAGACCCCCAGTACACACCAATCATGTAGATCGTGCCATCTTCGAGATACTCGAAATCAAAAAACGCGTGTTTTTTGGATGCACCTGGCTCCATCAATATAGGCCACTTATTCGACAATTCCGGATCGACGCGCATCCATTCAAAATTCTCGGCATCAGGATCCTGACGATTGATCTGTACAATCTTTTCCAGGGTGGATGCCTTCTTGTTCTCCGTGATACCCACCAGCGTCGGGGTAAAATGCGGGTCACGCCAGGATCTCACTCCATGAGAAAAGGCGCGCTGGCGATGCTGATCACTGCACATCCACAGCTCGGTAATCTCCCCCAGCTCATAGCTCATCTGCTTCTTGATGGGTTTCCAGATCTTGTCATTGCGGAGAACTTTGGATTCCATATTGGGAAGAAATCGAACATTCGCCTCTCGAAGCCTTTCGATAAGATCTCCTGCACCCAGACATGGGGCCACGCGCTTGATACGTCGCACATCCCGCACCATGGTCCGAATATCGGCACGCTCCTTCTCCGACAACATCAGGATTTTGGTCTCTCCATTCTTGTCGACAAGAATCAATCTCTCCGAGTCGACATACTCCGGATAGAGCGCCGCGCCGTAGAGAAGCACCATCTCGGCCTTTCGTCGATGATACTCACTTAACTTGTGAACCGAATCGCATAGATAGAGAATCACATAATCAGGACCCGGGTCTATGGTCATGTCCAAACATGGCAAAAGCAGATCCCTGCGAAGAATACCATCCATGCATCCCTGGATATGGGAGGCTGTATTACGGAAATAAACCTTGTGTAAATATCCAATCTTTTGGTTCAGCCAGGGTGTCACCAATTTCTTCTCTTCGGAATATCCAATATATTTATACTGTTGAGCATCATGGTTCAGTTTGCTCGCCATGGTATGCAAAAAATCGTGAGCAATCTTCATCTTGGGTTTGGAGAGTTTACGGATGTGATCGTTCTTTTTTTCTTGAAGATCAGTGTCGTGGGCATAAAGAACATCCAGGACGTAGGTCAGACAATCATTGTTCATCAACGCATACAATTCCGAACAATCAATGTAGATGGGTGTAGATTCGTTGGGAAGGCACAGTAAAGGAGCACCATCAGCGGTACTTCGAGTTCGAGTTCTATAATGAGAAGCGGTCATGATCATCTTCTTCTTTTTTTCTTTCAGAGATTTCTTGAAAAAGAGTTAAAAAGACCCCTCCTTTTGACTCTTCAATTTTTTTTTAATAAAACAACTCTTGACTTAAAGTGTAGGAGCATGAAATAAAAAAAAAAGAGAAAAATGTGCGGAATATGGGTATGTGTGGGAGAGGACAGCGATGTGCTTTCTTTACATGAGATTTTCAAGGCAAACCAAAAGAGGGGTCCGGATGATTTCCAGATCATGAAATTGGCTAACGATACCGTCACCATGGTTTTTTATCGTCTTGCTATCCGGGATGTTCGTTCAGAGGGTATGCAACCTTTTTTACGTCAATGTTCTTTAACGGGAGATCAATACGTGCTTGTGTGCAATGGTGAAATCTATAATTACGATCAATTGTTGGAGGATTTTCCCATGGTGCAAAGCCGATTGGCCTCCAAAAGCGATTGTGAAATCATTTTGGAATTGTATCTTCATCTTGGAAACAATATGGGGGCCGTCTTGGAATACATCCGTGGGGAATTCGCGTTTGTATTGGTGGAAATCGATGGAAAAACGTCGACGGTCCGTCAGGGTTATGCTGCCCGTGATCCCTATGGTGTGCGTCCTTTATTTATCGGTTCCTCGACGACGACCACCACCAGCAGAATCGTATTTTCCAGCCTGCTCCAGGGTCTGAGCGGTGGAAGCATCGTGGATCCATCAACTGCTCGTCAGTTACATCCTGGTCATCTTTTGGCATTTGGTGCGGGAGGAACGGTGCACTGGCAGAAACCGTATTATGCCCCGCGTGTGTTTTTCTTATCCTCGTGTTCCTCGGCGTTGACCGTGGAAGAGGGAGAAATCGCGTGTTATCGCGAGGTGTGTGATCGGTTGATAGAGGCGGTGCGTCAACGGATGATCTCGGACCGACCCGTAGGAGCTCTTCTTTCTGGTGGATTGGATTCATCGCTGGTAGTAGCCATTGCGCACAAAATCATCGGGGTACCGGTCCAGACGTTTACGATTGGTCTGGACGGATGTGAATCTACGGATATTCGCTATGCACAAGAAGTTATCGATCATTTGAAGCTTGGGGACCAGGCCACGATTGTGCGTCTATCTGTACAAGAGGCTCTGGGAAGCATCGAGGAGGTTATCCGGGAGTGTGAGACGTATGATATTACGACCATCCGTGCTTCGATCATGCAATACGCCATGGCCCGTCATATCCGGGATCATACACCGATCCGTG
>Ga0214919_10010672_pt1 | contig 11586 bp, 7 predicted proteins | sample LL1503_MetaG_FD_177994 | JGI IMG/M metagenome (GOLD analysis project Ga0214919, IMG submission 177994) | Freshwater microbial communities from Lake Lanier, Atlanta, Georgia, United States - LL-1503 | ecosystem: Environmental > Aquatic > Freshwater > Lake | place: USA: Georgia | collected 2015-03-15
TGGCAAAAAATGGCTCTTTTGATTTTTGTTTAAAAATATCCATTTAATATTTATTTTATTTAAAGACATTGGTTATTATTTTCGAAATCTAAAACATATTTACGCTAGGCTAAACTAATCTTTTTTCACAATTATTTAATAAGATTTTCAATAGACTTAAATAACAAAAAATGAATTAAAAAAAATATTTACGATTCCATTTTTGTAATACCCATAAGTAACAAAAAACAAAAAATTTAATATTTATAATACAAAAATTGTAGAGTAAAAACAACCGTTAACACAGGTAAACAATCGTTAACGATCGTAAACGATTGTTAACAATAAGGTAAAGCAAAAAACGATCGTTTTTTGTGCAAATTACTAAATATCAGTATTTTACAAAATGGTCATATACGATCGTTAACAATCGTAATACAATTCTTAACAATTGTAAGTCCTCGCCAAAGTAGGTCCTTAGAATTATTTGTTGTACGATTGTGCAAGCACTTGTATGATTGTACAAGTAAGTGAAAAACGTTTAAATTTCAACAAAAAAACACCAATGAAAAACCCCTTTTTTTTAACCACTAAAGAGTTTGATTTTTTGTTTTGTTTTATGCTAAATGACATCTTTTGGAAGATATTAGAATTAAAACAAAAAAAATAGTATATCTTTAAATGTTACATTACCATTAAATAAATAATTTATTTCTAAATGAATTTAAAGAGTAAAATAATTATTTTCATTTTTTTTATAGGATATAATATTTGTTTCGGCTCTACTTTTTTAAAAAAGTTTAATCCAAAAATTGATAGTTTAAAAAATATAAATCCTGTTAGCTTTTCTTTTACAGAAAATAAAGGGCAGGTTCATGATCAATTTTATAATCCAAGGCATGATATTAAATATAGTGGTTCAGATAATGGGCTAAATTTTTATTTAAAATCTAATGGAATTTCATACCAATTAATGCGAGTAGATAGTTGGAAGGATGATACAACTGAATATAAGCCTGGGCGTGAAACAAAAAACAAGATTATTGATCAGAGTACTATTTATAGAATTGATATTGATTGGATTGGTTCAAATAATAACCCGTTTAAAAAAAAGGGTTGAACGGTTTCAATAATCCCACCCTCTTGAGCAATTTCATAACATTAAGGTAAAGTTAAACTATCATCAATCCATTACTTTTACTCTATCATTAGTAATAAAATGAGCAACCTAAAGGAATTATTTTAGAGATAAAAATCCTTAACCGCTTTTTTAATTCTTGAAATTAAAATGAAGCAAGCAGGGACACTTGTACTTGTTTTTAAATAAATTTAACTATAGATTTACTTTAGAATTCTAAGGTATTTTAACACTATATCATCCTACATTAAATGAAAAAATTAGCGTTTATATTCCTTATCATAATTGCAGTGAATAATTCGTTCTCTCAAAATAAATTCACCTGCATCTTAAAAGACAGCACAACAAATGAGATATTACCCGGTGTAAATGTAATTTTGGATGGAACAACCAACGGAATTGAAACTGATGGCAATGGGAAAGGCATTTTAAAAAACATTCCTGATGGTTTACATACACTTCATTTTACCTACATAGGTTATAAATCAATAAAATTTGTTTATTTATTTCCCTTAACTGACAGTTCAAAAATAGTTGTCGTTCTTCTCCCTGCCGTGAATGAAAATTTAGAAGAAGTAGTAGTATCATCATCACGAACAAACTCACGTATTGATGATTTAAATACGAAGGTTGAGGTATTAGGTCAGGACGATATGGATGAGGAAAGTACTGTTGTTCCTGGAAGTGTTACAAGCATCTTGGGTGATTTATCTATCATTACAATTCAACGAACAAATCCTGTAAACGGAAATGAAGCAATTCGTATGCAAGGACTGGATCCGCGCTACACACAAATTATGCGTGATGGATTACCTTTATACGGTGGATTCTCTGGTAGCATGGGCGTTTTATCAATACCGCCATTAGATTTAAAGCAAGTAGAAATTATTAAAGGGTCGGCATCAACTCTTTATGGTGGAGGTGCTATTGGAGGATTAATTAATTTCATATCCAAAGCACCAAAGGATTCAGCACAAACTACATTAACATTTAATGCTACCTCTTTAAAGGAATATAATTTAAACGCATTTACTTCAAAAAAAACAGGCAAACTTGGTGTAACTTTATTTGGGGGAGCAAATATTAAAACGCCTTATGATTTGAATGGAGATGGCTTTGCTGAAGTACCTGAACATAAAAACATAACTTTACACCCAAGAATATTTTATGATTTTAATCAAAGATGTAAATTAATTATTGGTTTAACAACTTCATACGACACCCGCTTGGGTGGTGATATGAAAGCGATTCTTTTTAAGACAGATACCTTACATACTTTCCTTCAAAAAGAAAAAACATTTAGAAACACATTAGACGCTTCATTTACAAGCCAACTAAACGACAAACATTTAATAACTTTTAAAACAGCAGGAAGTGCCTTTGAAAGAGCAATCGATTATTCAGGATTCATTTTTGACGGAACACAATATTCAACTTACTCTGAGTTAAACGATTTTATTAAACTTAAAAAACACAACATTGTTATTGGTGGAAATTTTATGACTGAGACATTTATCAGGAATAATTCTGATTCAGTGTTGTTTCATAACTACGATTATCAAACAATTGGATCATTTTTACAAGACGAATGGCAATTGGCAGAAAAATTTTCTATTCAAGCCGGAATGCGTTTTGATAATCATAATAAATATGGAAATTTCCTTTTACCACGTCTTTCATTTTTTTATAAAGCAAGTACAAAATGGTCGATGCGATTATCTGGTGGAACAGGTTATAAAGTTCCTAATCTATTTGATTTCTCAAACCCATCTAATAATTTATTAGATATTCAATCAACCGTTAAGCCTGAGAAATCGTATGGCGTTAATTCGGATATTAATTATCACACTTATTTGTTTGACAAACTAGGAATTCAAATAAATGAAGCATTGTATTATACTCACATTGATAATCCAGTAACGATTACCTCTAACTCAATTAGTCAACGCCAACTACAAAACGGAAATTATTTGGTTAACAGTTACGGAACGGATACATACATTCGTTTATCTTATGAAGAATTTGGGTTGTATTTAGGCTACAATCATACGGAATCATTACAAGAGACTTCAACAACTTATTTGAATATGCCTTTTAATCCGAAAGATAAAATTTCAACCACAATATCATACGAAATTGAAGGAAAGTGGCGCATGGGTGTTGAAGCAAGTTGGATGGGCAATCAATACATTTATAATAATCAGAAAGTCACTAACTTTTGGTTTTTAGCTGGAATGATTGAACGTAAATTTAAAAAAGGTAGTATTGTTTTAAACTGCGAAAACTTATTGGATACCCGTCAATCTAAATTTGAATCTATAGTTACAGGAACAACTTCCAATCCTATTTTTAAATCGGTTTGGGCTCCATTGGAGGGACGAGTAGTTAACTTATCATTAAAGATTGCCTTATAGATTTAAATAAAGATTTGCTTTAGATTTTCTTATTAGTTTTGTATTAGAAATTAAACAATTAAAAAATAAAATAAATGAAAACAACAATCGCAACAATTGTAATATGCTTCGGGTTTATCACTGCAAATGCACAACACGTAAAAGAAGCACAAGTTCCTGCAAATGTTAAAGACGGCTTTGCTAAAAAGTATCCTGGATCAAAAGTAAAAGTATGGGAAAAAGAAGGCGCGGAATTTGAAGCGGAATTTGATCTAAACAAAGTTGAGTCTTCGGCTGTATTTATAGCAGACGGGACATTTAAAGAATTAGAGCAGGAAATTAAATCAACTGAGTTACCAAAAACTGCAGTTGACTATTGTGCTAAAAATTTTGTAGGATATAAGTTAACTGAAGCAGCAAAAATTACTGATGCAGCCGGAAAAGTAATGTATGAAGCTGAAATGAAAAAAAACAAAATGCAATTTGATGCGCTATTTGACCAAAACGGAACTTTCCTTAAAAAGAGTGAAGCTTCAAAAGAAAAAGAAGGTAAAGAATAAGTTTTAAAAAAATAAAAGAATATACAAAAAAATTGAATTTTATTTAATTATTAGTCAGTTTAAAGACCCTTTTAGTCGATAAAATATTATTTTTTAGATTCTACATTAAAGTTTCTTTCAATAAAAAAAAATGTTAATTTTTTAGTAAAATCTCTGTATTAAATTCTATAATTTCCAGCCTGCATTTTGAGCTTGTGACTAATTTATTTTTATCGAGATTTATAACAAAAGAAAGTTTTCCATTTTATTATTTCAAAATCTGAGCATTACAAATTTATAGTTGGTTTGGAAAATATAAATGTGTCATATTCATCAAAAAAAGTTTGTTTTTCCAATCCAATTACTATTTCCAATGCATTGACCAAGAATAGAAGGGTAATTAATATCAGTAGAAATTGTTTTAGCTGCTAAAATTAGCAGTCAAAATAAAAAAATTATAATATGAAATTAATGTAAATAAATAGTTATTAAAAGTATCATTAAATTCCAAATGTAAATTATATTTTAATAAAAATTAATTTTAAGTTATTAAAAGAGTCCTTTTAAATAAGTTAAAGTTAATGATTAAGTAACTTCGTATTTCATTTATAACAGTTTATTTGATGGAAATTATTAAATTAATAATGACCGTTTCCATCTCCTATTATTTTTCTTTTTTAAAAAAGTATTTTTTGCTTTTATTATTTATTAGTTTCTTTTTTCATTCAAAAAGCCAAGTTAAGGGAAAAGTTTTTGACGCGTCAAATAAAGAATCATTAATAGGCGCAATAGTTTTTTTAGCTGATACCAAAATCGTTGATTATGTTGGATTAAATGGTAGCTATTCTTTAAAAAAGATTCCTCCAGGAACATATACCATAACTACACAATTTATCGGATACTCTAAACAGTCGAAAGTTGTTGAAGTAAGCGATACAGGAAAAGTGATGACAATCGATTTCGCACTGAAGTCTGGTTTGGATTCACTTAACGAAATAACTATTGTTGGAATTCAGGACAAAAGTTCGGATACTTTCGCACGAAGTTTAGAAAAAAATTCTGACAATGTTATTAATGTGATTTCCGCAAAAAACATTCAGCTTTTACCTGACGTAACAATTGGTAATGTTCTTCAAAGAATGAGTGGGGTAACGGTAGAAAAATCTTCAAGTGGCGAAGGACGATACGCTTCAATAAGAGGTATGGATAAGCGATATAATTATACAACAATTGACGGTGTAAAAGTTCCGAGCCCAGATTTTAAGAACCGCTATGTTCCGATGGATATTTTCCCTGCAGAAATAGTAGAAAGGTTGGAGGTTTCTAAAAGTTTAACCCCTAATATGGAAGGTGATGCTATAGGAGGGGCAACCAATCTTGTTTTGAAAAGCGCACCTCAAACCTTTTTAATCAATGCCAATACTTCATTAGGATATAATCAGTTTTTATTTGACAGGTCTTTTACTTCATTTAATAAGGATGTAATTAACAACCGTTCCCCCTCGCAAGTTCATCCGGGAGTAGCAGCAAATTCTGCTGATTTTCCAACAGCAGATTACACATATAAAAGCATACAGCCTATGCCAAATATCATTGCGAGTTTAAGTATAGGAAATCGTTTTTTAAAACGAAAGCAATTAGGCATATTAATTTCGAGCAGCTATCAAAATACTTATAATTTATCTCATGATATTTTCTTAACTCCTGCTGCTCAACCACAGTGGACACCTCCTAATCAGCCTTTAATTTCTTCTTGTTTGGTGAGGGATTATTCGCTGCAACAAATAAGAAAGGCATTGCATGCTAAAATTGATTATAATTTTAATTCAAGTAATAAGTTGAGTTTTTATACAATGTACACTGGTCTTGACGCATTCAGACAAAGGAATGTTATTGATTCAATAGGGATTGGTAGTAGTATAGCCAATGTTGAAAAGCAATTCGAAACAAGAGTAACTTATCAGAATATATACAATGCTACTCTTCATGGTGAGCATTTGTTGGTTAAAAATTTGTTTTTTGACTGGAGTGGTGCTTATTCTAAAGCATGGGCAAATTCTCCCGATTGGGGCTCAATTACAATTAACGGTATTGCCAATTCTACAAATTATAAATGGAAAACATTTAAAAGAAGATGGCTTCAAACATCCGACGAGGATATTTCTTATTACGCTAATTTGACTTACAGCATAATTGTGCTGAATCAAAATATTGAATTAAAAGCCGGGGGAATGAACCGTAATAAAACAAGAAATAATTTCTACGATGAATACGATTTGTCTTTTACCCCCAATCAACAAGTTTCCTCGGAAGGAATAACGGGAGCTAAATTTTCTGTGTATAATGGTTTTGGATCTTACGCTGACCCAAATAATTATATTATAAATGAGAATGTCCATTCACTATACGGTATGGCAAAGTATACACTTTTTAAGAAACTTCAACTTTTAGGAGGTGCAAGGGTTGAAAATACAAATCAAAGTTTTACAACAGCAGTGCCTGAAAATATTCCTGGAAAATCGGGGAGTAAAAAATACCAGGATATTCTGCCGAGTGGAAGTATAAAATTCTCACCTAATGGGAAGCAAAATATAAGGGCTAATTATTATTCTTCAATTTCAAGACCAAGTTTTTATGAACTTATCCCATATACAATACAGGGAGAGGATTTTAATGAAATTGGCAATCCATATTTAAAACATACCAAAGCTGATAATTATGATTTGAGGTACGAGTTATTTCCAAAGCCAACTGAACAATTTCTAGTTGGTATATTTTATAAAAATATTGTCGACCCGGTTGAATATTCTTTTGTAAGGGAATCAGGGTCTCCTTCGGCTTTAAATTTGCAACCGCAGAATTTTGGTATTGCAACAAATTATGGTTTTGAGTTTGTTGTAAATAAATTTTTTAAACAATTCGGAGTTTCAGCGAATTACTGTTATACTAAATCACAAATTACCACCGATAAAATTCTTTATTATCATGATGATGTTAAAGGGAACACTAATAAATTAGTTTCGCAAACACGACCTCTTCAGGGTCAGGCAGATAATATTGCAAACCTTTCGTTCATATATAAAAATGGCAAGGCAGGAATGGATCTTCTTATATCGGCAGTTTATACCGGTAAATTAATCTCTCTTGTTTCTTCCGCATTCGGTTTGGATTACTACCAAATGCCAATGACTCGTCTTGATTTTTCAGGCGAAAAAATAATAATTAATAAAAACAAAAAATTTAAATTTTATGTATTTGCCAAAGTGAATAATATCCTAAATACTAAATCTGTTGTAAGAATCCTTCAACCTAATCTTACGCTGCCTGATGGATCTTTGTATTTACCGATACAGGACAGTCAAAGCAGTATTGTTGTTCAGAGGCAACAGTATGGCCAGGGTTATTTGATTGGTATCAGATACAAAATGTAAATTTCAAGCAATAAAAAATAAAACAAATAAAACAAATAAATAAAAACAAATAAAAACAAATAAAAACAAAAAACGTAAATCATGAAAAAATCAATTATTTTATTAGGTGCAGCGGCCATTGTCGCCGGCTTGTCCCTTGGATCTTGTAAAAAGAAAGTTGTCGAAGAGGAAACCGTAGTAACAGTTCCCCCCTTTCAAATTGGTCAAGCAATAAGCGCCGGAACGCCACTATCCGGAAACATCAAAGGATCTATGCTTGCAAACAAAACTTATTCAATAAGTGGTGACGTTGTAATTAATATTGGCGATACTGTTTTATTACAGGAAGGGGTTAAGGTTTGTGTAACTAGTGGGAAAACAATTGTTGTAAAAGGAGTTTTAATTTCTTTGGGTTCAAAAGAAAAACCAAATTCGTTTACTGCATGTGACGTTACTAAAGTTAATACCGTAGCTCAATCTCAGAATCCTACTACTGATCCTGCCTGGGGTGTTGCAGGGTCAGGTGTTTGGGGAGGCATTCAGTGCGACACCTCTTGTAAATTATTAGTTTTAAAATGGACGCACGTGGATTTTGTCGGAGCTGCCCCCGCAGTTACTCAACCATACGTAGGTGGTACTGCAGGATCAAAAGCTAAAGGAATTACTTTTCAAAATCCTAATGGAGATTTTATCATGGAAGATTCATGGATGTATGGTTCTATTGACGATGCTGTTCGATTAACAAGTGGTAGATATAGCATTATGCGAAATACTTTTGAAAAGTGCGGTTACGTTGGCGGAGATTGCTTAAATGCAAAAAGCGGTTCGGTTGGAGATATGGCCTACAATTTATTTGTTGGTACTGCAACCAATGGAACAAAAGCTTCCAATAAAGGTGGTATCGGTTCTCAAACAAATATTTATATGTATAATAATACTTATATTAATGGTGGCTTCAGACAGGTTCAAACTGCAAGAAGTGGTAACATTAATTTTGAAGAAGGCGCTAAAGGCGCGGCTTTCAATAATTTGATTGTAAATTGTAAATTTGGTTTACGTGTAATGGGCCCTACGCCAAATCCAGCAGGAATCCCAATGGCAGACACAACAAATTTATCATATAGTAATAATTGGGCTTATGGAGATTCCGCCTCAGTTTGTAACCAGTTTTTTCCGGTAGGCTATACAACAAAACCTACAGCCTATATTGCTCCAACAGCAGCAGCGGCAAATTATATTTATAACGGTGGTGCCAATGGAGCCGCAGTATACAATGCTGCCTCTTTAGCTGGTGCAAATAATCCTTTATTTGTTGGTTTTCCTCTTCCTGAACTAGGAATAACACGCTTGCAGGATATTAATTATGTTGGAACTTTTGATTTTAGATTGAAAAGCTCATCTCCTTGTCTTGGAAAAGGAAAGACTAATTTTAGTCCTATTAATTCAACCGCTGCTACTGTTACAAATTCAAATTTCAAAGCTACTCAAACACCTCCGGGAGCTGATATTGGATGTTTTCAAAGCAATGGTTCAGGGAACCAACATTAAATAAAAATTTGATTAGGCCCCGGTTTTAATCGGGGCCTAATTTTTAAAATTACATCCCCCGTGAAGTACTTTCTGCAATTAATTTTTATTATTATTATTACAGGTGTAAAGTCTTTTTCGCAATCGGGTTGCACCGACAACCTGGCCACTAATTATTCACCTAATGCCACTATTAACGATGGCTCTTGTATCTATGCACCAACAACTCAGCCTTTTACTTTAAAAGTTAATACGATTTATGTTGGTTCAAATTCAGGGATTGAATGGATTGATGGAAATATTTTCACTTTTGGAGATGGAGGAAATCCCAACGCTTTTTATAAAATTGATACTATAACCGGTGATATTATTCAAAGCATAACTGTTGTAAATTATGGAAACCAGGATTGGGAAGACATGACAGCTGATACCGGCTTTATATATATTGGAGATTTTGGTAACAACTTTGGTACCCGCACAGATCTGAAAATACTGAAGATAAAAAAATCCCAATTTATAACCAACTCAAATGCAGTTGTTACTGTTACGGCACAGGCAATCAATTTTTCCTATTATGATCAAAGCAGTTTGGCAAGTAATAACAATACAAATTTTGATTGCGAATCAATTATTTCTGTTGGTGACAGTTTGTATATTTTTACTAAAGACCGTGGTGATTTAAAAACACGCGTTTATAAATTACCAAAAACACCGGGCACTTATACTTTAAGTCCTTATCTTAACTTTAATTGCAATGGTAAAATAACAGGAGCTGATTACAATCCGATAAGCAAAGAAGTGGTTTTGATTGGTTACATGAGCAGCAATATGAATTCCTTTATTTGGTATTTAAATGATTTCCAAGGAACAAATTTTTTTTCAGGAAATAAACGCAGAGTAGAACTGGGTAACACCAACTATGCTTGGCAAACTGAGGGGATAGCCTTTTACAATGAAACAAGTGTACACCGTATTTTTATTTCGAATGAAGTAAACGGTAAAACAGCCGGAATATATTATTCGGATATAAATAAAATTGTTGGTGTAAAAGTATTACAAAAGCAGGATGTTGAATTAAAAATTTATCCTAATCCAACTTCAGATCTTTTTAAAATAGAATGTACCGAAGTAATCAAAGATCTGGAAATATTATCTGTTGAAGGTAAGATTATCTATGCCAAAAAAATAGGAAAGAATAATGCAACAATAAATCCCAGGGATTTTACTGATAACTCAAGCTGTTTCATCCTTAAAACAATATTTGAAAACCACGTATCTTTTAAAAAATTATTTTTAACAACCCAATAATTATTCTCTAAAACAATTTATATTGTGAAAATTAATTTATTAATTAGTTTATTATTCATTACACATTTTCGTTGTTTTTCACAATCAGGATGTACGGATCCCACAGCTAATAATTTTAATCCATCAGCTATAATCAATGATGGATCATGTACATACAATACTTCTTCGTTGAGCGTTAGTATTAAAGGATCCGTATCACCGATATTAACCGAATCATCAGGTTTGGTTTTTACCAACGGAGTTTTATGGTCTCATAACGACAGTGGAAATCCTAATAATATATTTAAAATTGATACTGCTAATGGCGCAGTTTTGCAAACGGTATCAATTACAAATTTTCAGCTTATAGATTGGGAAGACATTACGGCTGACAGTAATTACATTTATGTTAGTGAAACCGGTAATAACAATGGAACAAGAACGGATCTCAAAATACTGAAGATAGATAAGTCCCAATTTTTAACTAACACATTAACTGCCGTTAGCGCAACTGCCCAGTCAATTAATTTTTCATATTCCGATCAGGTGAGTTTTGCTTCTAGCAGTTCTCATAATTTTGATTGTGAATCTTTGATTTCAATTGGTAATTTTCTTTATATTTTTACAAAAGACAGAGGTGACCTTCAAACCCGCGTTTACAAACTTTCAAAAACCCCAGGCACTTATACCGTGAGTCCTTACTCCTCTTTTAATGTAAACGGACTAATTACGGGAGCTGATTATAACAAACAAACCAATGAAGTTGCTTTAATAGGTTATATGTCTCCACACAAAAATTCATTCTTGTATATTTTGAATAATTTTACCGGAGATATGTTCTTTTCAGGAAACAAAAGAAGAATAGAAATTGGAAATTCCGTTAATGACTGGCAAACAGAGGGAATTACCTATATTTCGGCAAATGAACTTTTTTTATCCTGTGAAACTTCTTATGTGCCTGCTACATTATATAGGACTTTCAAATCAACCATGACAATTTTTTCAACGGGAATTACTGAGAGCAAATTGAATGGTGAAGGTTTAAAGATTTATCCCAATCCTTCATCCGGATGTTTAGAAATTGAAAGTAACCAAGAAATAATTGAGTTAAACGTTTTGAGCTTAGATGGGAATATCATTTTTTCTGATAGAAGCGGTAATAAAAAAGTGACTTTTAAAACTGAGATTATTAATTCCGAAAACGGCTGTTACATTTTAAAAGTAAGAACTGACGATCGTACTTATTTTCAAAAATTATTACTAACGACACAATAACTAAATATGCATAAAATTTTACGGATCACTTTAACAAT
>Ga0214919_10010673_pt1 | contig 11586 bp, 5 predicted proteins | sample LL1503_MetaG_FD_177994 | JGI IMG/M metagenome (GOLD analysis project Ga0214919, IMG submission 177994) | Freshwater microbial communities from Lake Lanier, Atlanta, Georgia, United States - LL-1503 | ecosystem: Environmental > Aquatic > Freshwater > Lake | place: USA: Georgia | collected 2015-03-15
ACCATATGGCCCTATGGCGGCTGTCGGGACCAGCGTTGCTGGAGCTCTCGGTGGATGGGCTGCGCGCCCGCATGACCGAGACTCTGAAGGCCTTAGAGGATCAGGCGCCTGGAGAGTTTTGTGCTTACCGCAATTAATCGTAAAAGTTATGTGTATTTCCAAAATACACACTCTGCCATGTAGATGAACCTGAGAAAGTTGGCGTTTTCCTGCTTTAAGCTATTTAGGTTATATCTGCGAGTCATGCAGTCACCTTAAGTCTTTGAAGACAACGCTTTGTACTGTTGGTTCAAGAAGCCTTCCGACTAAATCAACGTTAGAAATGATTAATTTGTCACCTTGTTTGATTTCCGTTAGTACAGGATGGCTTTTAAGGCAGGTCGACATGACTCGAAATGAAAGGCGTGAGTCAAAGCCGGCAAAGTTTATCAAGGTCGCCAATTTTAGGTTTTCTACGGTAGCAACGGTAGATGCGAAGTCGGATGGGAAGCCGGCACTGTTGAGCCGACTCGCTTTCCAGTATGGCTTACATGTAGGTCTAAACTGACAATAATTGCAGTTTTGAGGTTTAGGTTCAGCAAGATCTTCGAGGTGGGTTGGGTTGCTCTCGACTTCCTCCCTGACAGACAAAATCCACTCTTTTGCGGATTGGTAGTTGGCTCTAACGAAGCATGGATCGAACGGGACGTCGTGTCGGCGCCCGTCTCCATCAATAAGGCTTAGTCTTGCTGGCATTTGACCGAGGCATTCGTCGATTAGGCCCGCGTAAAGAAATAACTGCTCCCGGTAAGATTCCTTGATTTTACCGCTCTCGCAGGCTGAGCCGGTCTTTTTGTCAACTACATGGATTTCCTCCCCATTTATGTAGACTGAATCCATAGTTCCACTCACCAGCCCGTCCGGACTCGTTAATGACTCTTCGGTGTAAACCTTTTTAATTTTACTCCCGTTGATTGGAGGTTGAGGGCTTGCTTGACGCTCCGAATTAGCAATGGCAGCATGTCGGCGCTTAAGGAAAACGTCGCAAGATTTACTGAGATTGGCAATCGATGCAGTGAGCGGTGAAGAAGCCAAGGCAGATTCCCGTTGTGCGAGTAGTTCGTCAAATTTGGACTCGGCGTCTGCTAGTGATACCCCGATGCTTCTGCGTGAAGCTGACCACTGAAGCATCTTGTGTGCAATTGTCCCGATTTCTGCTCTAGGACTAGCTGGAAGTTTGGCAACGCCAGGACAGTTGGACAGTATGAATTTATAGGCGCAAGCCTTGTTGTACCAGTGCTGGCTAGGACTGATGGACTTTAGCTTAACGGATGCAACATCCGGTTCGCGTACATACAGTGTATCGATGCTCATCAGGTGCCGCACGCCTCATGAGGACGACGAGTGAGGTTGAAGGTGTCTGCTAGCACGATCTCAACGTCCGGTCCTAGTTGTGCGTGAACATTATCAATCGTCCTGAGCACAGTTTCACATTCACTATGCCATAGAGGGTGAACGACTATAATGGCAATTGTGGCATTTCCTGCCTTCTTGGTGAGAACTGGGTGGTTGAATTCTCGGGCAATCTCTAGGCCGATACCATAAGCGTGGACTGTCTTTGCGAGTGGCATGGCGTATTCATGCACCCATTTATCATAGAATGTTCCACTGCCTCTGGCTCCGAGGTCTTGTTTGCTGTCTTTCAAGACACGGATATAGTCTAGGCCTAGGCGCCAATCTAGTATGGGTTGATAGGCTTGATTTGTATGTGTGGAAATACACATCGGGCATGCAGTTAGACACCCTGTGGGCATAGTTGCATGGGGCGCTGCAAGTAGTGCCGTGCCAAGTCTTCCCTCCAGGGCGTAATCGATAAATGGCGAAATGTTTTTTGCTATTTCGCTGCAGAACCCTGCGCCGTTCGACAACGTGTCGAATAGAATGATTTGCGGTAAGTTATTATCTACTGTCAGTTGCCTGACAGTGGCTACGCCGATTTCTGTGGGCTCCAGGTCGAGCAGGCCCTCGGCTGCTTTTTTCAAAATATATGCAGCAGAGTAAGTAGCCGACTTCTTTTCTGATCCATCTGAGAGGCGTTTGTGGAGGGTTGGTTTGTGTCCCGATAGCGACAGGCTAATCATCGCATCTGTTTCTGCGGCTGAAATGCAGCAAGTGTCCGTGAAGGTTGATGCTTTAAGGACCACTCTTTTGGTTTCGCTGCCAGATTGGCTGATGTGAGAAGTGGATAGCCACTGGTTCTCAAGAGTTCCGTTTCGTGTGTTTTGGTCGATTCTTGTCACTTCAAAGCCTTCACCATCAGGTCCAAAGTTAAAAGTGGCTACCTTGGATGCAGCACCAATAATGTTGCAATTAGCCGAACGAGATGGCGCCGGAAGTTGGCCTTGCATGGCTACCGTGATCGGGTTTCCCCCTCGTGGCCCTTGATTATCCTTAATCTCTTGGGGTGCTCCTAGGTCTGTCCTGTATGCAGCTGGAGTGGCTGCCTCAAAGACTTTAAAGCGCATATTTGGTCCTTCAGATTCTGCACCACATTCCGGACACTTGGAGGAAGGAGCTTCAACCGACTGACTGAAGCCGCAGTCAGAGCAGTAACACATCAAGCGCGGCTCTTCTGACCAGGCTGAGCCTGTAGTCATAGAACCTCCCAGCCTGGGTCTCCGAATAATTTGCGGGGTAAATCCTATTGCGGTGTAAATGCCTTTATCCTTTGTCCGTTGAGCGCCGGGTGCGTAGTCGGAGATGGACCTTTCAAGCGATGTGCTAATTCCTCTGGGCGAATCTTCGCTGGGTTCGAAGCGGTTAGATTGATAAAGGAACCTGGCGTCCGTTGGCATTCCGAAGAGAGGAAGCCTCCCCGACTGGGCAAGCACGTCAGAGATAAAAGCATCAGGTGTGTGCCATTCCTTAATAAGTGCATCCATTCTAAGGAATAGGGCTTCTTTGATTTCTTGATCAAGAGTCTCTTCGAGCCTGCTAGTGGTTCCAATTTGACTAAACCAGTCTGAGAAACGACTGCGCAGGCTGGTAAGGTCATACGAGGAAAGGCGTGCCCTTACATCGTTAATTTGCGTGACATTGCCGGCCTCCCTCCAGAACGACACTTCTCCAAATTCTCCGTTGGTTTGCCTTCCATTTGTTGCGCGGAAACCTGCAGCTTTAAACACTTCTGCTAGTACATACTTTGTTACTAGGCGGACTAAGACTTCCTTGTTTATTGTTAGGAATGGGGCAGGTGGGTTGTCTGCCAGCATCGAAGTCGGGTTGTCGAAGTGGTAAATTTCGTTGCTTCTGTTCCGGCAAATTGTGAGCGCCATTGAGAAGGGCTGGCCGCGTCTGCCTGCACGCCCAACTCGCTGCTGATAGTTGTAACGTTGCGGAGGCATGTTGCCTAGGAGCACTGCCGAAAGAGATCCAATATCAACACCGACTTCCATGGTAGTCGTTACGCTCAAAAGGTCGATTTTACCTACAACCATTTCTTCATCATCTTCAGGGTTGTTCGGGTCCACAAAAGTGAGGCCCTTGAATAATCTTTGTCGATTAAACTGGTCATCTGTCTGCCCGGTGAGTTCTTCCGAGTGGAGGCGGAGCATCCCTTCGCCCCGTAGATACTGCGAACTGTATACGTTTGCTTCGCGAAGATCGCTGACTCGCATATTTGTCGCTAGCTCGACTGTCCCTGTGCACTTCGCACGTGTGCAGATTCCAAGATTTCTAACTAAATGCTTTCTGTTGCACTTGTTGCAAATAAACACTGGGTCTTCAGGTGCGGCTAATTTTACGCCTAGACTCCAGCCGTCAACGAGGAGAGTAGTGCTGAATCGCAGGTTCAGTTCAGTAAATAAAGTTTCTTTATCAAGATTCGTACACTCTGCTAGCCGGCTTATGAAATCTTTAACGGGTTTTATTGCTTGGCCTAATTCGTCTACGGGGTTTCGCCGTTTGTTATCGAATGGATCGGTATACCTTCTTGTGTCTCCAAGCAGCCGTGTAAATGCCGCCATTATTTCAGCCGCTACTTGAGCTGTTACTCCAAGTCTTTGTCCCATGCTCGCATAAGTATCGCTTCCTAGCGAAGATAGTACTGCTGGCGCGCCAGGTTGCTGTCGACGTAGGTAAATGGGTGTGACTGTTCCTACGCCTGACGTTTCTGATGAATATGAAAGCGACGACAGGAATGATTCGGTTATGGCGGCAGATATCCGAAGTTGGTGGTCATTTTGCAGATATCCGAATACTCCGGCTTGATTGCCCTCGGATTTCGAGAGGCGGTCTTTGAAGAACTTGTACCAGCTCAAGCCTTCAATCATTTCGAACTGCTTATATGGACCGAGTGGATTAACGCCCATATTTACGAGGCGTCGAATGAGTTTATCCGCCACCTGGATTACGGGCACATAGCCTTCGACCATCTTAAACTCATCTATGAGTGATTGAACCTCGGATTCACCTTTAACCCTGTTTGCCGGAACTCTCGATCTGCATTTTTCCCATAGCGAAGCTAATGCGCTGCAGTCAGGGTCCGCCCAGTCGGTTCCTTTGCTTGCGAGTGCAAGCTTTAGTTCATCTGGGACTACATGTGAATCGGATTGTATATAGTTTCTGATTTGTTGCTCTAAGTTTTTGCTACTCGAGGCTTTTTTGATTTCATCGATCAAAATCGTTCTGAATAAGTCTTGATAGTGAACGCGTTCGATGTCGTTTGAAATGCGAGCAGCTTCTTCTCTGCTGTCTGAGAAAACAACTAACGACGACTTTGGGATACCTGTCATCCCGGGGTTTAGGATGCTAAAAAGTTTTCGAGCCTGCATTAGGGATGCCCTAGCTGCCGCTGCCTTGAAGGAACGAATAGGAGACTTGAGCATCTTCTGCTCGTAGTCTGCATCGCACGAGGGGCACTTTGCGGGTAGTGAGCATAAGGTTGCTTCGGTACTTAGGTTACACGTGACTTGAACGCAGTTGCCTTCATCAGCTTCAGTTAGTGCGCCACTGTCGATGTTTAGGTAACGCCTAACCCAAGAGACTTCACTAGTTCCCTTCTCCGAATTGAAGTTCCTATGAGGTATTTTGCTTGGTGAATCTGAGAAGTGAATCACTGTGAGCTCTCGCCCCTTCATTTGTTCTACGTCGTTATTTGCTCGGCGAGACGGAACCTGACTAAGGTCTACGCTTTTTGGCACTAATCGCCGCTCGTCGCTGTTATATCTTCCTGAAAGGAAAACCTCCCCGCAGCATTCGCAGTAAAGCATCTCATATACCGGATGATTTCGGTCACACAACCATCGCTCTTTGGCGCTTACCTTGCCTACTGGACGCTTTTCTGCTGCTGCTGTGGCCGGATCAGGCGCGCATGAGCTACAGGCGCATGCCCAAAGCCCAGATGGCAAAGAAAGGAGGCCATGCACGCGGAATGAGGGTATGCCTTTTAAGTAGCCGTATTTAAGCGGTTCCGACTTTATCAGGCTATCGACGATATCACCAAGCGCCGCCCTGGATTCAATCAGCCCCGCGAGTGCTTGAATTCGTTTTTCAGGGCTTGCTGCATCAGTAAAAAGTTTTCTGGCCACATGTTCGACGCTCATCGCCTTTGGCGTGCCACTTTCGTTACTGGTAATAGCAACAAGCTCGTCTACGATTGCTAGACCTCCCTCTTTCGCTGGTGCGAAGAGGTATTTGAGGGGGTCTGAGTTATTTGATGGTTTCCCGAGAGCGTCTGCGAGTTTTGTAAGTGCTTCTAACGGATCATTGGAGGGGCGGAAGTTAGCAAAGGGCTTGTACTTGAGACTCATCCTTGGCTGGTATGGCAGGAGTAACCGGCCTTTAACCATTGAGCTTTGGTTGAAACTTCTGCCGAAAAATGAACTTAGGTATTCTGCGGACTGCTCCCCATTGCCGAGTGAAGCAGATGAACAAAGAATTCTGAGCTTGGGGCTTTCGGCTTTGAGTCCAAGTTTCTCTAGCAGTAGTCGGACTAATCCTGCTACCTCTGCTCCAGAGGTTCCTCTGTAGAGGTGAAGTTCATCGATGACTAGATGAAATACGGCATCAGGGTCGTCTTCGAGCCACTTCCTGGTCTTTTCGATCATCCCCTGCTCAGAAGCGCGCATCAACATGATGCTTAGCATCGAAAAGTTCGTGATTAATAAGTCGGGAGGAGCGTCTTGCATATCCCATCGCGAACGCATTTCTGCTCCATCAAGGGCAGGGAACAGTCGTTTCAACTCTATGTCATTTTGTGCTTCAATAGGCCTAAGCAACTTTGACATGTTTTTAAGTGATGCCTTGAGCTTTTGCATGTCACCCTGCCCATTCTCGTCGCGCCAAGGCCCCGGAGTCGCTGAGGTGTATCTGCCGAAGTAAAAACGATTGCCGTTTCTGTTTGAGTCCAACCAGGCTTTTGCCTCGGCAGAATCTAGCAACTTCCTGAGTCTCGCGAGCTGGTCTTCTACCAATGCATTCATTGGATATAGAATAAGTGCTCTAATGGCTGCGGGTCTTGTCTCTCCGCACCGTTGATTTACGTATTTTCCTCCTTCAGATTGCCACCATGCGATATTTGAAGCCTTTGGGCTTTGCTGCCAATTTTGCTTGTAGGATTCCTGAATTAATTTCGCAACTATTGGTATAAGGAAGGACTCAGTTTTGCCTGAGCCAGTTCCCGACATGACAATGCCGTCTTGGTTATTTCCCGCGAGTTTAAGCATTTCCAGCTGGTGCTCGTACATGCTCATTTGAGCCGAAAGGAAGCCCGAAGAGTAACAAAATGCCTGCAAGTCCTCCAGCGTTTGCCTGCTCCATCCTAATTCTTCCGGCTGTAAATCTGTGAGTTGTTTGCCGATGCCTGCGTATCTAGGTAATGGTTCAATCCATGGATGGCGATGGAATGACCCAGGGTTATTGTTTTCGTAGGGTTGTTCGTACAGCTCAGATCGCTCTTTCTCTAGACTATCATACTTGGTGCCGTAAGCAGTTCTGAGGTATAGTGCGAAATCTTTGTGAATTGCTGAGTAAGCTTCGATTGGGTTTCTCATTTTAGTACTGTAGGTATCTTAAGGGGTGAATTTTATTCATTCCTAACGCCTCGTGTGCTCTTAGCGCGAGTTGTCTAGGTATGTTTGGATATACAACGACGCTCTTTGTTAGGCCGTCTATATCTTGTATTGTTGCTGAGGTTATGGACTTTTCAGCACTTGCCGCTCCGAGTGCTACTGCAAGTTCTGATGGTAGCCAGTTCTCTTGCCTAGAATATGGACCGGTGATTCTGATAACACAGAAAAGACGGTTTCTAGGCTCATAGAAGAACTCCGACATCTTTGGAGCTTCTGAAAGCATGCTTGTATAAAGCCATCTCCAGTCCTCAAAATGAATAGCTTTATTGTTTGGAAGTAGCTTGATGTATCTGGCGATTGGCTTGCCGCTATTGCTGTGGTTTCGAAGGATGTAGTGTCCGGGGGTTGCTAGAGTTACTTCTGTTTGGGTTAAGGTATAGTCTAAATGGCTAACCTTGAACCATCTTAGCGCTAGCATGGCTTGATCGCACTCTGTTTCCCTATTTGTTGATCTTGATGCTAATGTGCCTGCTTCTTGGGCAAGTATTTCGGATGCAGTTAATTGCCGGTCGCCGATAATGTCGCACCCAAGTTCGCCAAGTCTCTTTCCGTCTAATTCCAAAATATTTTTCTGCGTAAAGACTAGTTTAGGTACTGCGAACTGGTCTTTGGATGGCTTACAAATTGTTAGGTTTGCGATTAAGTAATCGAGCGCCGGGCTGTATCTTGCCCCAACGTATGCCCACTTGCCTCCACCACATGAATAGAGAGTGGGTCTTCTTAATTTGACACCTCCTTTAGCCCTGTCGACTTCGAGGAAACCTTCAGATAGCCATCTTGTGATTACTAACCCAGGAGGAATATATGGTGCATCGTTCTTCCTGCATGCATCGTTTATAAGTGTCTGTATGATCGACGAAAGCTCATCGTACTTGATGACTCCAGGTCTCGCGGTTAGCAGCGAATATAGTTTGTTGCTAAAACTCATCGAGATTTTGCGGAAAAATTCTTCCAGAGCTCTGCAGTTATGTTATTTTTAAAAATCGGATGAAGCGCGCCCATGTCTATAGCGTTTCTCCACTTCTTGTCGTTGCTAGGGTTAGATAAAGGGCCGCACCTAGTTTGGCCTCCATCCATGTACCCCGTTCGTATTTTAATGCTCGGTAATGGGGCGCAAGGTATTGCTTGTTTTTCGATCGTTAGAGACCAGCAAGCCTTAGCCAAATCACATTCATCTGGATCTATTGTGAATGCAGCCTTTCGCCCACCAAGGAATCCACCGAAGTAATCGGGCGTCGAAGGCGAAGCCTCGGTCAATGTCCTCGTTATACCGTCTCTGTCTTTTACCCATTCAGAACCCTCGATTAAATTGAGGTTAAGTTCTGATTCTTTTCCATCAGGGCCCGTCTCCTTGATTATGATTTTCGCCGTCCCTTTTAGCGCTAATTCTTCTAGCGAAAGGCTATTGCCTACTATTTTGCGCGGCACTTCATTGTTAATTGAGTAGGTTGTCTCTCTGGTGGAATTGATGCTCACCGTTGGTGGGTGTCCAACGAGATAGCTATTTCCCGATCTATAAAGTTTCAGACCGCCTGTCAGTCTGGCTAGTGGTCTTACCTCGTAAGTAAGGCAGGTGGGCCTTCCTGAAGGGCAAGGTGGTGCGTTTACGCGAATCGCTGTAACTTGCCAGAGTGGGTTTTGCAGGAAATGAGTAGGTACATGTTTGTTTAACTGAACTCGGCTGTCTGAGTTATTTGCGCACCAGTCTATTATGTCCTTTGTCGCGCTAATATGCCGGTACATCACAATATGGCCGTATCCTGGTTTAAGTCCAAATGTCTCAACATGTCCTGGCAGTCCATATGCAGCGCCTTCGACGAAGACACGTACATCAGCCGCATTCAGTGTGTACTTGTAAGTATTTCCTGCTTGGGCACTTCTAAGCTCGCCTGATTGATATTTTTGAAAGTGAACTGACTCAGTAAGCTTGAGCTGTTCAGCTGGTCGACGTTCGGCGTCTAAGTTGGCGACTGGAGTGACCTCAAGCGGCGTGGACACAGTATCGCCATTAGATGAAGCGGAGAGAATCTGGCTGTCATTGCCTAAAGTGACTGATTCCGGGTCACCGTTTCGGCCTGAGAAATCTAGTCTAATGGCACCAAAAACCTGTCCGGAGTTATCCCGGTTAAAACAAAGATAGGCATTCCTTTTGAATGTGCGTAGTTTCCCGGCTTGTTCTGCCCAGTCGGCTGGATCTCCGTCCCATCCTTCCAGCTCTTCTCTGACGCGGGTAACTAAATAGTCTGCATTATCTGTGTTTTCGAGAGCTCTTTGAGCTCTCGCTGTCAGTTTGTGGCGATGCTTATCAAGCCATGTGCGGATATGTTGGTCAGAGTAGTCAATGTTTGCATCAGCACCTTCTTCGAAAAAAATATCTTTTAAGGTAATTTCATCTGCTGGTCTTAATACACCTTGAGCTACAATTACGCCAACGTTTACCTTCGCAGGAGCAAGAGTTCTTAACTTATAGATTCCATTTTCTCCGTTCAACTTCTCGGAGTATATTTCGAGTTGTTTCCAGCAGGTTCGAAGACTTTCCATTTCCGGAATCATGCCGTCTTGATCCGTCCCGGTTAGTTTCCAGTATCTTCCATAGAATAAGTGTCCCGAGCCTTCGCCCCAGGAGGATGCAAGAACTAGTAGGGCGAGCATGCCCATGTAGTCAGGCGCCCCCTCCATTCCTCTACGCTGCCATGCCCTTGATGCTCCGGCGCAATATCTTGCGATACTTCCTGCGTCGCCTCTCAGCTCTTTTAGGCAATCCTTTACATAAATTTCACAGGATTCCTCAGCTGTTACTGATTTCATACCCATCTCTAATGCCCAGGCGTGTATGATGTTTTCATCAATGTAAACTGAAGTGGTCTTGCGGGCTCGCTCTTGATTGAAAACCCGCTCGAAAACACGCATATTCCATTGAATGTAGTTCATGGATGTTGGTGTTTATGCATGGGGGTAGCTGTTCTGTAAGAAACCTTGCAGCAATTTCTTGTATATACACACGTATATCAGTTTTGCGAGGGTTTACCTTGCTGGTATATGTTAAATTATTTTCTTATCCTAATTGAAGATTTGGGCTAATTTGGCGCTAGCTGTTAAGATGCTAAGTCTGGTAGCTTGTTGATGGCCGACTTGACGGAGTTCCACTCCCCCTGGCTGTAGCCCTTATGGACGTCGGCGCTGGCGTGGCCGACGATGTTCATGCGGACTTCTTGCGGGATCTCGAGGCTCTGCATCCGGGTGACGAGTGTGGTGCGGAAGCTGTGGAAGCATTTCCGGGGCTGCTTGCTCCGGCCGGTGGTGGCGTAGCAGGGGTCGATGCCGGCGGCCTTGACGAGCTGGACGAAGAGGGTGCTTGGGCCCGTGTTGCCGCCTAGGGCCTTTGCAGTGAGCCCAGGGAGGATTGGGCCGTCCTTGCCCGCCTTAGAGGCCTCCCGCCACTCCAGGAGGCGTTTATGGAGGGCAGGGTGGACGGCGATGGTCACCCAGCCTTTGGAGCCTTTGCCGGTCTTCTTCTGCTTATAGGTGAGCTTAGGGGTGTCCCCGAGGTCAAAGGACGCCCAGGTGAGCCCTAGGCAGTCGCCCATACGGGCGCCGGTATAGTACCCTAGGAAGACCAAGGTGCGCCATTCCTCGTTCGGGCAGGTCTTCAGGATGCGCTGCACTTCCTCGTCCGTGAACGGGAGCTTGGTTTGGCTCTCGCCGTCGGGGACCTCGACCGTGGCGGCGGGGTTGATGGCGCACATGCCCTCGTCGAGCGCCCGCTTGAACATCATCCGCAGCACGACGATGCCCTGCCGGACCGTCGCCGGCGCGGCGCCTTGGGCCATGCGCGCCTTGATGAAGGACTGCACGTCCGCCGGCTGCACGCGGATGACGGGCTTGTCGGCCTCCGCGCCCATGTGCTCCAGGAACAGGTTAACGGTCTTGCGATAGGAGGCGATGGTGGCCGTCTTCTTGTTGATCGACTTCGACGTCAGGAAGTCGGCGAAGAAAGCGCGCAGGGTGGGGAAGCGCAGGCTGCGGCCGGTCGCGCGCTGATGCATGTCCATCGCGTTATCGACCACCTTCTTGATGACCAGCCCGCCGTTGTACTCCGCCGTGCGCGCGTCGTTCTCGAACTGCTGCAGGATCTGCTCGGCAAGTTTCCTGTCGGGCGTGCCCGTGGTGCGTTGCAGCCATTTTCCGTCCGACGCGCGGAAGCGCGCCAACCAGTTTTTCGAACGCTCGGTCTGTCTGAGGAGTGAGCCCATGTGATTTCTTTCCAATACGCTCTAGCAAAACTCTAGCAAATCAAGGTCATCTGAGGGCGTCCAAACCCCGGAAAACACTAGTAAAACCCCCTTATTTCGACCTATCGGTGAATCGTGGGTTCGAATCCCATCCTCTCCGCCACTTTCATAAGACCCTCCAAGCATGCTGGATGGGGTGAGAACCCGTTCGGTGAGCCGTCAGGCGAACAGGCGATGCCGTAGGC
>Ga0214919_10010674_pt1 | contig 11585 bp, 11 predicted proteins | sample LL1503_MetaG_FD_177994 | JGI IMG/M metagenome (GOLD analysis project Ga0214919, IMG submission 177994) | Freshwater microbial communities from Lake Lanier, Atlanta, Georgia, United States - LL-1503 | ecosystem: Environmental > Aquatic > Freshwater > Lake | place: USA: Georgia | collected...
TGCCGTTACACGGCTCTCTAAAGAGTCTGAACTCACGAGCAAGATGGCTTGGCGATTAAGGCGTGCGGTATCCACCGAACTTCTCGTTGGCATCCTCGTGCTCGGGTTGACTTCATGGATGGTGCCGATGCATCCGCCACAGGCACGTGCATCAGGTGCTGGGCCAACGGTGCCCTATGCGTTTCGTGAAGACCTTACAAATGATCGCTTCCATGTAATCATTTCGCTGACTCCAAGCACGACTGGCGTCAACGCAATGCGCATCGAGTTGCTCGAGCCATCGCGTATCAACAACTTTGTTGTCAAGCTCATTCCATCCGAGATCGGTTATTCAGGCATTGCAATCAACGTGCCGCTCAAGCGCAGGGGTGCTGCAATCGTGATGGGCGACGGTTCATTCACGTTGCCAGTTGCTGGAGTGTGGTCGATCGAGATCAGCGGTGCAACTACCACGGGTGAATTGATCCCACTTGCCACAACGATAAACATCACAGAGTCTGCAGTGGCCCCAACAACCACACTTCCAGCAGAAATAGCTCCTACAACCACTCTTGCTGGCGGTTGATCGGTCGCTAATCTTGACGAGGTGAGTAACAACTCGATGGACGCAAAACTGCAGGATCTGCAGTCTCGTAAAGACCAGGCATACAACGCTGGATCACCCCGCTCAGTAGAGCGTCAACACGAAAAAGGCAAATTGCTCGCTCGCGAACGCTTGGCGATTTTGCTCGATCCAGACAGTTTTCATGAACTTGATTTGTTGGCTCGCCATCGCGCTCACTCGGCTGGGCTCGAAGAGCATCCATATACCGACGGCGTAATCACGGGTTGGGGCACCATTGATGGGCGCAAAGTTTTTGTATTCAGCCAAGACTTCACGGTGTTTGGTGGAGCACTGGGCGAAGTGTTTGCCGAAAAGATTCACAAGTTGATGGACTTGGCACTCAAGGTTGGTGCACCATTAATTGGTCTCAATGACGGAGCCGGTGCTCGCATTCAAGAAGGTGTTGTGTCGCTCGCGAGCTACGGCGGCATCTTTCATCGCAACGTGCAGGCATCTGGTGTGATTCCACAGATTTCGGTAATCCTCGGCCCATGCGCTGGTGGCGCGGTGTACTCACCTGCCATGACCGACTTTATTTTCATGGTTCGCGAAACAAGCCACATGTTTATTACTGGCCCAGATGTTGTCAAGACTGTTACCGGTGAAGACGTCACGCTCGAAGAGTTGGGTGGTGCAATGAGCCATGCATCCAAGAGCGGCGTTGCAACATTTGTGAGTGCCGACGAGCAGTCATGTTTGCAAGACGTTCGTTTCTTGCTCAGTTTCTTACCGCAAAACAACATCACTGAGCCACCTGTTGGTGAGATCACCGATGACCCAACACGTTTATGTGAATCGTTACGCACCATTCTTCCTCCGTCTGCCAACCAGCCGTACGACATGAAGAAGGTCATCACGGAAGTGATGGACGATGGCGAATTCTTTGAATACTTTCCGCATTGGGCAAAGAGCATCGTGTGCGGTTTTTCGCGACTGAATGGTCAGTCGGTTGGCATTGTCGGCAATCAGCCAATGATCTTGGCTGGTGTACTCGACATCGAGTCGAGCGAAAAAGCTGCACGCTTCGTGCGTACCTGTGATGCGTTCAATATTCCAATCATCACGTTTGTAGACGTGCCAGGTTTCCTTCCTGGTGTCGACCAAGAGTATGGCGGCATCATTCGTCACGGCGCCAAGTTGTTGTACGCATATTGCGAATCGACAGTGCCTCGCATTCAAGTCATTACACGCAAGGCCTACGGTGGCGCATACGTGGTCATGAACTCAAAATCAATCGGTGCCGATTTGGCGTACGCATGGCCAACGGCGGAGTTGGCAGTGATGGGGCCTCAAGGCGCTGTCGAGATCGTGTATCGACGCGAGTTGCAAAACGCAGCTGATCCTGTAACTCGTCGTGCCGAGTTGGTGAGTGAATACACCGAGAAATACTCAAACCCCTACGCGGCCGCAGAACGCGGCTACATCGATGACGTCATTGATCCGGCAGAAACACGTATCAAGTTGATCGCTGGTCTGTCCATGCTGCAATCGAAGCGCGAAGAATTGCCACGCCGCAAACACGGCAACATGCCGCTCTAACAAGAAGCTTCTATGCAACACAGCATCTCGCCTCAGCCAACCGAACAAGAAGCGATTGCTATTGCAACTGCGTTGGAAGCGCTGTGGCCAAAAGTGCAGCCCGCTGCCGAACACGAAACACCTAATACTTCGTGGCGGTTTAGTGGCCGTTGGTGGAGTGACTCAAGCGTGATCAGACGATCACGCCCTGGGTTCTAGTTTTTTGAACCCACCACTTTCTGATATTCGAGTAGTCGACATCTCGACAGTGTTGGCTGGGCCAAACTGCGCGCGCTACTTAGCCGACTTCGGAGCAGACGTCATCAAGGTTGAGCGACCAGACACCGGTGACTCGTTGCGTGGCATGGCGTGGCGCGACCCTCGAGACGGAGAAGGCTTGTGGTGGAAACTCGTCAATCGAAACAAACGCAATATCGCACTTGATCTCAAGGGTGAAAGTGATCGTGCAATCTTTTTGCAACTCGTCGATGAAGCACATGTGCTGGTGGAAAATTTTCGACCGGGCACACTGGAGCGACTCAATCTTTCGCCTGACATGTTGCTTGAGCGCAACCCAAAGCTAGTGATCGTTCGAGTCTCTGGCTTTGGCCAAGACGGCCCATATGCATCACGACCAGGTTTTGCATCAATCGCTGAGTCGATGGCAGGTCTTGCCGCAGTCAGTGGTGACCCGGATGGCCCACCAATGTTGCCAGCCATTGCGCTCACCGACGAAGCAACCGGCATCACAGCAGCTTTTGCAACCATGGTTGCGTTGCACTCAGGTGTTGGTCAGGTAGTCGATGTCAATTTGCTCACCACTGTGTTTCAGCTGATGGGCCCTGTCATTTCGTTGTACAAACTCAGCGGCGAATTACAGCCTCGACTTGGGTCTGGCTTGCCGTATTCGGTGCCGCGTGGCGTCTATCAGTGCAGCGATGCAAAGTGGGTTGGGGTTTCAGCATCGAGCGACTCGGTAGCAGCACGTGTGATGGAAGTTTTGGGTGTCGGTGTCGATGCTCGGTTTTCATCATTTGCCGGACGTATGGCCAATCGTGAGCTACTTGAACAGTTGATGATTGATTGGTGCGTAGCACGCACACGAGATGAAGTTGTTACAACACTTGCTGCAGCAGAAGCCGCCGTTGGTCCTGTCTTTGACATGTCTGATATTGCAACTGACCAGCATTACGCAGCCAGACAAATGATTCCTGTTGTTGGGTCAACCCCAATGCAGGGACTCATTGCTCAACTTTCAAAAACTCCAGGAGTGCTTGGATGGGAAGGTCGGCCGCTCGACGCAGACCGAGACGACATCCTTAAGCGTGGATGGAAGCAATAGGGCACGAAACGCCCGTGCCACCAATGCCGCAATAGCCATTTGGATTTTTCTCCAAATACCTCTGGTGATATTCCTCGGCCATAAAAAACTCGGTTGCTGCAATGATCTCTGTTGTAATCGCGGGGTGTCGCGCGGCATTAAGTAGCTCGCTGTATACATCTTTGCTTGCAAGTGCCTCGACACGTTGAGTTTCGGTCGTGTACATGATCGTGCTCCGGTACTGAGAACCCACGTCGTTGCCTTGGCGCATGCCTTGGGTTGGGTTGTGTGATTCCCAAAATGTTTTCAACAGCATCTGATACGAGATTCGGGCAGGATCAAACTCCACCTGCACCACTTCGGCATGTCCAGTATCGAGATAACAGATGTCCTTATATGTGGGGTTTGAGGTGTGGCCACCTGCATAGCCAACCGCAGTCGACGTCACGCCCTCGAGTCGCCACAGCAAACGCTCGGCACCCCAAAAACAGCCCATTCCAAAGATCGCCGTTTCAACTCCAGTTGGTATTTGCGTTGTCATACTGTCAGGCTAGAGCACAATCATGAGTACCTTCCAGCCAATCGTCCGAAACATTGAAATTACAGATTTACCGCGAGTCCTCGAGATCAATAACGCCAACACCCCTGGAGTCAGCGAACTCACCATGATTGAACTTGCAGTTGACCTTAAAAACTCACTGCATGCACTAGCGATAGAGAATGAACAGGGCGACGTATGCGCCTTCTGCATCACGTTTGATCCAGGTGCTCCTGATGCTGGAGATAACCATCGCTGGTTTGCCGAACGCTTTAAAAGTTTTGTCTATCTCGACCGCATCGCAATCGATTCCAATCATCAAAACCGTGGACTTGGTGCAGTGCTCTATAAATCAGTTGAACAACAAATGCTCAACTCGGCAGAGCATTCACTCTTGTGTTGTGAGGTAAACCTTAAGCCACCGAATCCAGGTTCGCTTCGCTTCCACCATCGCATTGGATTCACCGAGGTTGGTCAACAATCATTTGATACCAAATACACAGTTTCACTTCTTGCAAAGTTCGTAAGCCTTAGGTAACCCGTACGGATAAGCCATGTTTCTCATCAACTTGTGCATATTTCACTAGACTTATTGAATGAAGAAATTACTAGATGTTGAAAAATCGCGTAGTGAACATTACGCCGATAATCAACGAGACTCAGTGCATCGATCGTCGTTATTGGTTCCGGTACTACCAAACAGCGAGGTCTCGATCAGCCTGCTCAACCACTTTTTCATCAAACGACAAATTTTAAGTATCGGATGCAGGGTGACAGCCATCGACAAAAACGGCGTCCGCTTGACTTCTCGGCTTACCGCTATCAATGAACCTCGCGTTTACACGATGTATTTACAACGCGATTTTGACGTAGAAGCTGCAAGTTTCTTAGTTGAATTCTTCTCTTCTGAGAACATATTCATTCCGTTCCCTGCCGTCATTGTCAATCACCGCACGAAGAATGCAGTAAGTTGCGTCCATTCATTTAACAGAGTTCTTGCCGATGTATTTGAAGACGATGACGTGAATGCGATACATGTTCAAGAAACAGCGATTGATATCACCCAAAACCCAAACTTGTCAACATTCTTCGTTCTGGCTGCTGGCCCTTACAATCTTGAGGCACCAATCACCCTTCGCTTAAGTAATAAAGAGTCAGAATTAACCCACTCAATGAATGTCAACATTCCTCGATTCACTCAGCAAATGTTTGAATTAAAAAATGTTGTACCAAAGTGGTCGAAACTTCAGGGAACATTGTTTGTAGATCAACCAAAACAGAACTTGTTTTATGGTCGCTTGTTTGTGGGTCAGATTGCCCAGGACGGTTCTTTTGTGGGTAACCATTCGTATTACGACAGTTCGCATGTTCACGGTGAATATTGGGGAAACAACAACCCTTCCTTCAGGACATACCCGAAAGTTGACGATCTTGACTCGATTATTCGGTTTTACCCAATAATGTCTCCGTCATCACTTAAAGTTTCCGTCATATTCAATGATGCCAACGGGTCACCACTGGCTGAAACTCCTGAGAGGGTTCTCACATCACCAGGTAGTGACAATTTTGAAATAGATACCAGATCTTCTGCAATCGATATGGGCATAAATGTTGAAGACATAAATTCCTTTACTGTCCGGGCACTTCCCGTGGTTGGAAATACTCCATCTCGCATCAACCATCAAATTGTTTACAGAACATCCTCTCTGGAAACTTCAATAAATACTTCACTGCAGAATTACGGAGTTATTCATTCACAATCAAAACCACGCACTTCGTGGGGTCAACTCATCAATTCACCAGAGTTTGATACGTGGTTGAGCATCACAAACGACGGCTATGAAGATGAAATATCCACTGTTGAGGTAAAGCTTTTCGATGAAAATGGTTACGTCGGTTCAGAATTGATGAACGTTCCAATGCGAACTGCATCAACCATCAAGATCTCAGAAATGTTGTTAAGGAACAATTTCACCCCAAAGGGCGAGTTTCTGTGGTACGAAATTGAGTGCTCTAATTACTTTCTTTCTGCATTTTCGGTATCGCGGCACATCAAATCAAACCACTGCACCGGAGAACATTCCTTTTGAAGCATAAAGTGCTCAATCGTTTCGCACAATTCTTTAATCCATGGATTGTGGTCACGGCCCTCGTAACTGGTCCAATTTTTGTTTTTCGAAGCAGAAATTATCTCCCAGTGGTGTGGGGGGATGACAAGGTTCTCTTAGATCACGCCTTAAATCGAACAGCGCCGATCGGACGATTTCACGTACTTGATCCTCTCGGGCTCCTTGATCCATTTGCGGGCTATGCGACTTTTCTTCTACGTCTAATGGTTCAAATCGTCCGTTTGGGTGGTCTCGACCAATTCGCTACGAATACTTTCTACTTGATGACAATAATGTGGACCTTGATTGCATGCTGGGTTGCACACATTATTGGTCAAGTAGCGCACCCTTTAACTGGCTTTCTCGCAGCACTGGTGTTTGCTGTTATGCCGTTCTCTAACTTGGTTTTGTTGGCACAAGTCAATCCTTTATATATGCCTCTTGTGCTGATACTCGCATTAACGGTCATCTTAAGAAAATATCCTAAATCATCTAAGAACCAATTAATTCTGCTTATTTTGTTTACTGCCACAGCACTTACCACGGTAACTGCTTTGCTTGCTTTGGCGTATCTTGCATATTTGGTATTCAAGCGGAGAGAAAACCTACAAAAAGTCGAACTTCGACTATTTCTTTGTTTGGTAGGTGCGGCGGTGATACAAGCATTTTCATATACGCCTCGTGGTCACTCGTTGAGTTTTGGTTCGACAGTAAATGAATTTTTACGCTGTGCATATGGATTTGCTCCGCAATTCATTCGTGCGCAGGTTTTGCAAGAGAAATCAATTTGGGAAAATATAATTTTGTATGGAATGCCAGTATTATTCTTCACTAACGTAATTATTCTTGCACGCATTTCGAGAACCGGACCGAATCGTGAGCTCGTGGTAATCGCAATGAAGCTGTTTGTTTATGGTTTCATCACGATGGGTGCCCTTATCGTGGGGAATGGTTGGCTCAACTCTCATTACCTGTTTATACCAACTGGTCTCTTTTGGCTTGGTGCTCTGCTAACAGCGAAGGGAGCTATCGGAGGCTCTAACAAATACAAGTTCGTTCCTGTGATGGTTTTGGTCGTCATATTTTTGTCCTCTCTGTCAGGAACGTACTTCGTCATATAACTAATTTCTGAATAAGCAATCTGAGTACTCGCTCAACTGCGGGAGCCACAGCCATCCTCCCGACGGACGGACGGACGATTAATACAACTCGGATTGACAACCTATTACGACGAGCGTTAATTGCAACTGCTGCAAGTAGCACGGAACCCCCACAAGCAATAGAACTCTTTTTCAACTGCTATAGATCAAAAGTGAAGAAACGGGAAAGATGTGGAATCAATGCAAATAGCGAATTGAGAACTGCGACAATTGCCGCGCCAGGAAGAAGGCGGCGAACTCGACAACGATAAAAAATATTGCCAGTTAAATCGCTTTTCGGATCGGACATTGCGGATGGTTGAAGTGGAATAAAGTAACCGCAATTGCCCGAAGCCTTTGAATGTCAAGCCGTTGATGCTGAAATGAAGCGCAATGGTGCGCTCGGCCGGAGTCGAACCGACAACCTTCTGATCCGTAGTCAGATGCTCTATCCATTGAGCTACGAGCGCTTAACAGTGACCCAGTCTACTTGCCGACGAGATAACGGCTACACGAATTTTTCTACTTCCAAGGACCCCAGCCGTTGTTGCGTTGATACATACTGTAGGCCGCGGCGGCGTTGAGCCGTGGGTCGAGTAATTGATTGGCGGATGTCACTCCCACTTCTGGTAGCCACAATTTATGCCAGCGATAATAAATCTGAAACAGGCCATAGCAACATTTGTTACCGCTGATTGATCCGGGGCGGTACTTGCTTTCTCGATGTGCGATAAACAGGGCACGTTCTTCAAGGTCGTCTGGCCACACATCGCGAATGATTTGAATAACTTCTGCTTGTGTGTACTTGGGGATGGCAGGGGTGGTTGCAACTGGTGTTGGCTGACTAGGCACGCAAACTTCGTCACCAATCAAAATTTTCGTACTTGTTTTTGCACCGTTGAGTTTGAGCACACGGTTCAGTGTGGTATTTGACTTTTGGGTGATGGACCACCACGAATCACCAGGTTTAGCGACGTAGGTTTTTGCACAAGGCGCAGCAGCAACTTGCCGTGGTGACACGACACTGCACACAAGTGCAGCGGCGCACAGGAGAACCAACCTGTTACGAACAACCATGGCGGAGAGGGTGGGATTTGAACCCACGGTCCGGTTTACCCGGACAACGCCTTAGCAGGGCGCCCCATTCGGCCGCTCTGGCACCTCTCCTAGAACAGCACCGACGAATGGTGATTGAGTGTACTGGCGGAACGGGAGGGATTCGAACCCCCGGGCCTTTTGAGCCGTCCGCTTTCAAGGCGGATGCGTTTGTCCACTCTGCCACCGTTCCGCTGAGGAACGCTAGCGCGCGATCTGCGCTCTGAGCGCTGTAACCCAATCATCTGCTTCGCGCCATCGCGCGTCTGCATGCTCACGCGCCGTATGCGCTTGTGCGCCAGCAGCTGGGTATGAGCCAAGAAATTTCACTGCACCCTGCTTGGCATGCAGGTCTCGCAACACATCTGCTACCAACTCATTGGTTATGTGTCCGTCACAGTAAATAATGAAACAATAATCACCCAGCCCACCACGTTTGGTTGGTCGTGACAACAGTTGCGACAAGTTAATGCGACGCGCAGCAAACTCTTGCAGAATCGAAATCAGGCTTCCCGGTTCGTCTGCCCTCTGAAACACCACAAGTGCGGTGCGGTCGTGACCAGTAACAGCCGGAATCAAATCTTTGCCCACCAACACAAATCGGGTTTGGTTGCCTTCGTGGTCGGCGATGTTGCTGGCGATGACTTCAAGATTGTAGATTGCGCCAGCGTTGCGTGGAGCAACAGCCGCAAAACCATTGCCCAATTCTTCACTCACCAAACGTGCAGCTTCTGCTGTCGAGTTCGCCGCATGTAGTTGAGCATGAGAAAGATTGTTGCGAATGTATTCATGGCACTGTGCGGTCGCAACCGGGATTGATAGCAAAGTCTTCACATCTAGTAATGCAGTTCCCTTTTTAGCCAAAATGCAGTGCTCGATGTCGAGCACAACTTCGCGTTGGATCAGCAAGTCGTGATCAAAAACAAGTGCGTCCTGAGTAAAGTTGACAGTGCCTTCAATTGAGTTTTCGATTGGAACAAATCCGAGCGACACCTCGCCGCGATCCACGGCATCCAAAACATCTGGCACAGTGCGAAAAGGAACCAACTCGCCAGTCGCCAAATCGGATTGCGTCAGCAGCGCTTGTTCGGTAAATGTTCCAGCTGGCCCAAAATACCCAATGCGTTGTTTTTCTTGTGTCACATCAACAAGATTAGGCGCACGAAGTCCAGATACTTGGCTGATATTTGGTTCACGCTCGCCACTAACCTGAACGTATGTACGAATATGTTGCGTTCAACCCCTATAACTCAAGCCCTGAAGCACTTGCTGTCGAACTTACAAAGAAGTCGGCAGATGGTTGGGAAGTGGTCAACATTGTCCCAACATTTGATGGCAGATACTGCGCCTTTTTACGCCGACCAACGAATTCTTCTTTGCCGAGTTCTGGTGTAGCGAGTAATCCATCAACTCCAGTTACAACTTCTGCCACTTCAAATTCTGCTGCAGCGCCAGCCGCCTGGTATCCAGATCCATCGAAGCGTTTTGAGCTGCGCTACTGGGACGGTGCTGAGTGGACAGAACATGTTGCGCGCGGTGGTCAACAATTCACCGATCAACCAGTGGCCTAAAACGATATGAGGGCAACCTCCATCGGTCATGCCGGCATTTTGGTGCAAACGCGCCAAGCCACAATTGTTTGTGATCCATGGTTTTTTCCTGCTTTTCTCGGATCGTGGTTTGTTTTTCCACGAAATGATCAGTTGTCGCCAGAGTTAATGGCAAAGATCGAATCTCCTGACTATCTCTACATCTCGCATCAACATGCTGACCATTTAGATGAACCATGGTTGGCAAGTCATATCGACAAAGCCACAAAAATATTGCTCCCCGACTTTGCAACTCGCGAACTCGAGCGTCGTCTCAGCAAATTGGGTTTCACAAATTTCGTGCGCACTCAAAATGGCAAAGAAACCGACCTGGGTGATGGTCTGACAATTGCGATACATGTTGAGAGTGCAATCGCTGATGGCCCAGGTGGTGATTCGGCAATCGTGATTAGTGACGGCGAATCGCGACTTGTTAACCAAAATGATTGCCGCACAGGCGACTTAGGTGCACTCACTGTGCATGGCCGGGTCGACATGCATTGGTTGCAGTACAGCGGAGCAATTTGGTACCCCATGGTCTATGACGAACCCCGTGAGTCACTCATGCAACAAGCTCGCACCAAGGTCGAAAGCCAATTTGCGCGCTCAATCAAATACGTATCGCTCGTAGACGCACGGGTCGTTGTGCCGTCTGCAGGGCCGCCATGTTTTTTGGATGAAGACTTGTTTTCGGCAAACATGATCACCGGTGATGAGCTCTCAATTTTTCCCGACCAAAGCTCATTCATTAAGCGACTCAAAGCAATTGGAAATGATCGCGCCGTACTCAATATTCCTGGCACAACAATTGACCTGTCACCTACTTCGGTTGTAGTCACACACCCGGTGAGTGATGAACTTGTACAACGACCCTTTGTGCACAAAGAAGAATATTTGCGCGAATATCAGGCCGACTGGTCTGGGTGGCTGCGTGATTACAAAGCAACATGGCCACAACAACAAACTGACTTGCTCAAACAGTTGCAAGATTGGTGGCAACCATTATTAGCAATGGCTCCAACACTGCGAGCCGCAATTGGTGGTGGATGTTTGTTGAAAACAGACGACTCAGAGATGTACATCGATTTTGCAAACGGACTTGTGGTTCCATTCGCTGATCAGAAGTATCGCTATCAATTTGTGATTGACCGGCCCCTACTGGAAAAGACGGTCGCCGACAAGGCTGTGGATTGGTCTAATTCACTGTTTCTTTCTTGTCGATTTACCGCATGGCGCGAAGGCGCTTACAACGAATTTCTCTACAACTTTTTTAAGAGTTTGTCGGTCGAGCGAATGCGTCGTGCAGAACAAGAAGCAGTGCGGAGAACAGCCCCAGACAATGCAGCCACTCAACTTTCGGCCGAAATCGAAATTGACGGCTACGTAATGCAGCGACTGTGCCCACACCGTCAAGCAGATTTGTCGGAGTTTGGCCGCATAGATAACGGATTTGTTGTGTGCGACCTGCACGGATGGCGCTTCAGTGTTGTCGATGGGCACTGCGCAAATGCGGATGACCGCAAACTCAAGATTCGTAAACGAACTAGTTGATTTCTCCGTAAACCAGCACTTCGGTGCCGCGCGGCAGTATTTCATTGTCCCAAATGAAATCCATTGCTTTAACAGTCACACGCACGCAGCCGTGAGATGCGGGATATGCAGGCACACTCATT
>Ga0214919_10010675_pt1 | contig 11584 bp, 10 predicted proteins | sample LL1503_MetaG_FD_177994 | JGI IMG/M metagenome (GOLD analysis project Ga0214919, IMG submission 177994) | Freshwater microbial communities from Lake Lanier, Atlanta, Georgia, United States - LL-1503 | ecosystem: Environmental > Aquatic > Freshwater > Lake | place: USA: Georgia | collected...
TATTTTTCTCTAATGCTTATGCAGCCCATGGCGTTAACTTAGTAGAGGATCGAATTGTTGCAATTCGTGGTCGAGTTGATAAACGAGAGGAACAGCCTAGAATTTCAGCCCTTGATTTAACCTTGCCAGATTTGAAGCAAGTACCAACTGGTCCATTAATTATTTCTATGGAGATGTCGCGCTGCACACCTCCAGTAATAGATCGAATGAATGAGATTTTGCGTTCACATCCAGGTGCAAGAGAGGTTCACCTGCGGCTAGTCGATGGCGAGAAAAAAACCATTCTTAAATTAGATGAAGCTCTAAAAGTTACTTCATCACCAAGTTTAAGTGCAGATCTAAAAACTGTACTCGGGCCGGATTGTTTAGTGCTTTGATGGGGTTAAATCAGATTGAACTCCTGCCTGCAGTTGATATTAAAGATGGACTCGCAGTTAGGCTAAATAAATCAAATATAGATTCAATTAAGAATTACGGCCAACCGTTTGAGGTAATAAACGATTTTATTTCAGCGGGGGCAAAATGGATTCACCTTGTTGATATAAATGCAGCATTTAGAAGCGGCAATAACCGGGAGATGATTAAAGAACTAATTGAAAAGATTCAAATACCAATTCAACTTTCTGGCGGTATCGCTGATCAGGATGCTCTTGATTCTGCACTTTCTACAAGCGCTAAGCGAATAAATCTTGCAACGTCATCCCTATTAGATATTGAATGGGTTAAAAAAATTCTGAATGCTCATGGTGATCGCATCTCGATTAGCTTAGATATCAGCAGTGAGGTATTGGTTGCAAGAGGTAGTGGGGAAGTAATTGGTAATGTTTTTGATTTCTTATCAATACTAAATGATATTGGATGTAAAAGATATGTAGTCACTGATAATTCAGTAGATGGAGCACTAACTGGTCCAAACCTCAATTTGATTCAAAAGATTTTAGAACGAACAGATGCTTCTATTGTTGCAAGCGGTGGGGTTGGAAAAATTTCAGACATTGATGATTTGCGACACTTAGGTGTAGAAGGTGTGATAGTTGGGCAGGCGCTTTATGTCGGTGCGGTTGATATAAATGCGGCACTCAAGGCTTGTTCTGAGTAATCGGCGCAGGGTTATGTTCAGTTACGGCAGAATAGGCAAGTGGAAAAGGCGTTGATCTCTCTAGACTCATTTCGCGAATATGCGAAAGAGTTTAATGTTATTCCAGTTGCCAGAAAGCTCAGTATAAAAAATCAGTCACCACTTTCAATTTATAATAAGTTAGCCTCGCACAGGAGCGGAACATTTTTACTGGAGTCCGCAGAAGCTGGCGTTTGGTCCAGGTACTCATTCATTGGCGTCAACAGTGAAGCAACTCTTACTGAAGTAAATGGTCTAGCTATATGGGATGGAGTAATGCCTGCAGGAGCTCCGACTGGAATTGATCCATTATCGGCACTAAGAATTTCAACAAAACATTTACGATCCCCAAAACTTGATGGCTTGCCGCCACTTACAGGCGGACTTGTGGGTTTTTTGGGTTATGAAATAGTTCGCCGACTTGAGAAGTTACCAAATTTAGCTTTTAGTGATGTAGATATCCCAGAGATTGCGATGATGCTCACATCTGACTTGGCTGTTTATGATCATAAAGAAGGTGTTGTCACGTTAATTGCGAATGCAATCAATTGGGATGGAAGTCCTGATCGAGTGGACTTGGCGTATGAAAATGCCATTTTTAGATTAGATGAAATGGAACTAAATTTAGGCATTCCAGATCTTAATTTAACAAAAATTCCAGAGCGAGTCGTGCCTGATTTCAGGCGAAATACAGATGATGAGAGTTACATAAGTAAAGTTGAACTAATTAAGGAAGAGATAAAATCTGGAGAAGCATTTCAAGTTGTTTTATCTCAGAGATTTTCTATGTCAGCGACAGCGAACCCATTTGATCTTTATCGAGTGTTACGCGAGCAAAATCCAAGCCCTTATATGTATTTGTTTCGCTTTCCGAACGGATTATCAGTAGTTGGCTCAAGCCCAGAAGCACTGGTAAAAGTAACTGGTGACCAAGTGATGATTCATCCTATTGCTGGCACACGGGCAAGAAGTGAAGATATAGCAACTGATGAAAAATCTGCTCAGGAATTGCTTCTGGATCCAAAAGAAAGAGCAGAACATCTAATGCTTGTTGATCTCGGTCGAAATGATTTGGGAAGAGTTTGCCAAGCCGGAACAGTTGAAGTCACAGAGTTTATGCAAATTGAGCGATACTCACATGTTATGCATATTGTTTCGACAGTAGTAGGTAAATTAGCTCCGAAAATAGCACCAATCGAAGCTTTGTTTGCAGTATTTCCGGCAGGAACATTGTCAGGTGCGCCTAAGCCGAGGGCTATGGAGATTATTGAGGAGAATGAACCTACTAGACGTGGCATATATGGCGGGACAATTGGTTACTTAGATTTCACTGGAAATATAGATACATGCATTGCAATTAGAACTGCAGTTATTAAGGATGGAATTGCTTATGTACAAGCAGGAGCTGGAATTGTAGCTGACTCTAATCCAGTTTCTGAGAATCAAGAATGCTTAAATAAGGCGGCTGCAGTTCTGGGAGCTATAGCAACAGCAAATAGTATGGTGACTTTAAAATGAAATCATCTATTTTACTTAGTTTACTTTTTGTTGCGCTACTGACATATTTATTGATTAAGTTCAATAAGCGAATAAATTCTAAAAAGTATTCTCGCAAACCCTTAGATGCCTGGGGATCACTTTCAGAAGGGATTGATCCCACTGATGAGTGAATCAAATGTACTTTCATCAATAATTGAAGGGGTACTTGAAGATGTTGAACGCCGTAAAGTGCCGATATCTCAACTTAGAGAGCAAATTGATGGAGCACCTGCACTGAGAAATGCATATCTGGCACTTAATCAAGAAGGTATGCGGCTAATAGCAGAGGTTAAACGTTCCTCACCGAGTAAAGGTGATCTATCTGTAATTGCAGATCCAGTTTCCCTAGCTTTGGACTACCAGAATGGCGGAGCTGATGTAATTAGTGTTCTTACAGAGGAGCGCAGATTTAAAGGTAAAATTTCTGATTTAACTGCGATCAGAGCAGCGGTTAATTTACCAATTTTACGTAAAGATTTTATAGTTACAGAGTTTCAAGTTTTTGAATCTAGAATTATTGGTTCAGACTTAATACTTCTAATAGTTGCTGGACTTTCAAAGTCACAGTTGGTTGATTTTTATCAATTAGCAGTTGGGTTAGGGATGGATGTTTTGGTTGAAGTACATGATCTAAAAGAAGCTGAGGTTGCATTAGATATAGGCTCAAAAATTATTGGTGTAAATAGTCGGAACTTAAAAACATTAGAGGTTGATGAAAATAATTTTCAATTAATTTTGCCTCAACTTCCGCGATCTGTTTTGAAAGTGGCTGAATCGGGTATAAGTACTCGTTCTCAGGTCTCATCCGTTCAAGAATTAGGCGCTAAGGCAGTGTTAATTGGAGAAGCTTTGGTTAAGGCGGGTAACCCAGTTCATACCGTAAAAGAACTTCTTAATCGGTAGAAATCTTATAAACTCTCACCATGGCTAACGACAGGATAGTTACCGGAATTGAGTCAACTTCACTTGGCCATTTTGGCCCGTATGGTGGAAGATTTGTCCCGGAAGCCTTAATTGCAGCATTAGATGAATTATCGGCTGCTCATATTTCTGCTCAATCTGATCCAAAGTTTCAGTCAGAATTAGCTGAATTACATAGAACATACACTGGTCGACCCAGCATTTTAACGGAGGCTAAGAGATTTGCTGAGCATGCAGGCGGCGCTCGAATATTGTTAAAGCGAGAAGACTTAAATCATACGGGTAGTCACAAAATCAATAATGTGTTAGGGCAAGCACTTTTAACAAAGCGTATGGGCAAGAAAAGAATTATTGCTGAAACTGGTGCCGGTCAACATGGCGTTGCTTCAGCAACAGCGGCAGCGTTGTTTGGTTTGGAGTGCGTTGTTTACATGGGCGAAGCAGACACTAAGAGGCAAGCATTAAATGTTGCTCGAATGAAGTTACTAGGTGCAACAGTAGTTCCAGTTACGCAAGGCTCTAAAACACTAAAAGATGCGATCAATGAAGCAATGCGGGATTGGGTTACAAATGTTGATACGACGCATTATTTGTTAGGTACCGTTGCTGGACCACATCCATTTCCAACTATGGTGCGAGATTTTCAAAGAATTATTGGGGTTGAAGCACGGTCACAAGTTCTAGAGTTAACTGGAAAATTACCAGATGCAGTTTTAGCATGTGTTGGTGGCGGATCAAATGCAATAGGAATATTTCACCCATTTATTGATGATAAATCAGTTCGATTGATTGGATTTGAAGCTGGTGGTAGTGGAATTGAAACTGGCTTGCATGCAGCAACTATTTCAGGTGGTTCACCTGGCGTACTTCATGGAACACGCTCTTATGTATTACAAGATAAAGATGGTCAAACCGTAGAGTCACATTCAATATCTGCCGGACTTGATTATCCTGGAGTGGGCCCAGAACATGCATATTTAAATGATATTGGCCGCGCAGAATATAGACCGGTAACTGATGATAAAGCTATGTATGCATTCTCATTACTCTGTAAAACCGAGGGAATAATTCCAGCTATCGAAACTGCACATGCGCTAGCAGGAGCGCTAGAGGTGGGCAATGAGTTAGGCAAAGATGCAATTTTATTGATAAATCTCTCCGGGCGAGGCGATAAAGATGTGCAGACCGCTGCTGAATATTTTGGATTACCTCTTTAATGCCAACCCCATTAGAGGAATTATTTGTTAAGACAAAATCTGAAAATAGAGCAGCATTAATTGGTTATCTACCAGCCGGGTTTCCAACTCAAAAGAGCGCCAAATCGATAGTTAAAGCGATGATTGATGGCGGGGTTGATGCAATAGAAATTGGGTATCCGTACTCAGATCCCGTGATGGACGGTGCTGTTATTCAGGCAGCTTCTGAACAGGCGATCTCTAATGGCGCCGGAGCAGATGAAGTATTTGAACTACTTAAAATGAGTGTGAGTTATGGTGTGCCTTCTGTTGTTATGAGTTATTGGAGTCCAATTGAAAAATATGGCTCAGGTAAGTTTGCTTCATCAATATCTGCCGCAGGTGGATCTGGCGTAATAACTCCTGATTTAACTATTGAAGAGTCTAATCAGTGGGCAATTGAAACAGCTAATAAGTCTATAAATAGAATTTATGTAGTAGCTCCTAGCACGGTTGACGACCGATTATCAAAAGTTACTTCACAATGTTCTGGATTTATATATGCAGCTAGTTTAATGGGTGTGACTGGGGCTCGAAGCTCAGTTTCTATTAATGCAAAGCTGCTTGTTGATCGAATACGGAAATTTAGTAAGACGCCTATTGCGGTAGGACTAGGTGTTTCAACTAAGGAACAAGCTATGGAAGTGGCTAATTATGCTGATGGTGTAATTGTTGGCTCAGCATTTATTAAGATAATTCAAGAGAATGGAACTGGTAGGTTGGGTTTAAAGAAGATAAAGTACCTGGCAGCATCACTTGCTGAAGGAGTTCGAAGTGGGCGATAAACTAAAAATTGCTCAACCATGGCTAACGTTAATTTGCCGATTGGTTTTAGGCGGAGTTTTAATCGCTGCAGGTGTATTAAAAATCGGTAATCTACAAAAATCTGCTATGGCAGTTCGTGCTTATGAACTTTTACCGATTTCGCTAGCAAATTTTTTAGGGTATTCATTGCCCTGGGTAGAACTAGGAATTGGATTGTTACTGGTAACTGGTGCACTTGTGAGATTTGCAGGGTTAGTTGGAGCCGTCACAATGCTCGCTTTTATAATTGCAATTTCGCAAGCATGGGCGAGAGGGCTAAGTATTGATTGTGGTTGTTTTGGCGGGGGTGGCACGATTGATCCAAGCCAGACTAAGTATTTATCCGAAATTATCAGAGATATAGGTTTAATGGCTCTAGGGATTTACTTATATTTCTATCCTAAGGGTAGATTTGCCATTGAAAAATAGTTAAGAAACCGAACAGGAGAGAGAATATGACTGCAAATAACAATGGAGACAAAGGAACTCGCAATTTAGTAATTGCTATGGTCGCTTTTATAGTAGCTGTTGGAGTTGTATTCTCGTTGATAAGCAATAGGGCAAATTCAAATTATGCTGTACCAGCGGCAGTATCTGAAGCAGATGGATACGGAATTGTTTTAAATCCAACTTCAACGCCAAAGATTGATGTCTATCTTGATTATCAGTGCCCAGCCTGTAAGGCATTTGAACTTATAAATGGTGAGTACTTAAATGAAGTTATCGCACAAAAGAGGGCCAAAGTAGTGTTCCATCCATTGACTTTTATTGGGCCAGAATCAATTATTGCTGCTAATGCAGCTGCATGTGCAGCTGATGAAAATAAATTTGTTGATATGAATTTGGCTTTGTATAAAAACCAAGCTTCAAGCGAAAATTCCGGTAAATGGCAAGGGGACGCGATGCTTGCAGTAGGAGATTCCATTGGACTTAGATCCGACAGCTTCAAAAAGTGTGTTGCAGATGGTAAGTATGTAAAGTGGACTGGAAATGTATCTGTGGCTTCCGGTAAAGCAAATATAAATAGCACTCCAACCATTCGAATTGATGGCAAGGATTTAGATCGAAATACTGAATATAGTGATCCAGCTAAATTCAAAGCTGCTTTAACCGCAGGAGGCGTTAAGTAGAAGTACTTAACTTAAATGTTTGCATTTATACCAAGCCCGAGTTCATCATCGATTTCATTCGGGCCAGTTACTTTTCATTATTACGCACTTTGCATAATTTTGGGAATCACTGCGGCTATCTGGATTGGCCGTAAGCGCTATAGATCAATTGGCGGAGTAGCCGATGAAGTATCGGATGCAGCAGTTTGGGCCATTCCTTTTGGAATAATAGGTGGCCGCCTCTATCACGTAATATCTTCGCCAAGTAACTACTTCGGTGAATCTGGCGATCCAGTTGATGCTCTTCGAATATGGAAAGGCGGACTTGGAATTTGGGGTGCCATTTCATTAGGGACATTTGGTGCCTATCTTTATTTTAAAACTCACAAAACTTCACTTGGTTTTTCGAAATTTCTTGATGCGCTAGCACCTGGTGTGATTATTGCGCAGGCTATTGGGAGAGTAGGAAATTGGTTTAACCAGGAAGTATTTGGAAAGCCAACTTCACTTCCTTGGGGGTTAGAGATAGATAGATTTAATAGGCCCCTGGACTATAAAAATTATTTAACATTCCATCCTACTTTTCTTTATGAAGCGATTTGGTGCTTAATTACCGCTTATCTCTTAATCAAGTTGCCAGGTTATTTGAAAAATTTCTCCCAAAATTCAGGAGATATTTTTGCCCTTTATATATTTGGTTATACCTTTGGTCGAATATGGATAGAAGCACTTCGGATAGATCAAGCCAACTATATTCTCGGATTTCGGGTTAATATCTGGGTTAGTCTGATCATTCTTCTCACTTCCTCGGCTTATTTAATTAAAAGCAGGCGTCGTGGCAAATTAACTTCAGGTTCTTTAAAAGGTTAGAATGCACGGATGGGATTGGAAGAAGTACAAATTCGCAATATGGAGCACAGAGCAAATCGTGCGGGTTGGTTGCGCGCTGCAGTCCTAGGTTCAAATGATGGATTAGTGTCAACAGCGAGTTTAATGATTGGCATAGCAGCTGCAAATAAAAGTGATTTTTTAATAACAGCAGGGCTGGCTGGCATTGCTGCAGGTGCTATGTCAATGGCAGTCGGAGAATATGTTTCAGTTAAATCCCAAAATGATATTGAAACTGCCGACAGGGAAATAGAAATAAAGCAATTAGCAACAGATCCAGAAGGTGAATTTGAAGAGTTAGTTGAAATATATATGAAGCGTGGGTTAGCAAGACAGCTTGCAACTGAAGTGGTAACTGCGCTTCATAAGCAAGATCCATTAGAAGCGCACTTACGAGATGAGCTGGGCCATTTTGACCACACTAGAGCTAGGCCATTACAAGCAGGAGTTGCTTCCGCAATTGCATTTACAGCAGGAGGAGTTATTCCTCTTTTAGGCGCACTAATCTCTAAATCTGATCCAGTTGCACTAGTCCTTATCTTTACAGCCATCGGTTTAGTTGTTGCCGGTTTTGTTAGCGCCAAGATCGCTGCCTCACCGATACCTAAAACTATTGCTCGGATTTTCCTAGGCGGGGTATTTGGCGTTGTAATTACTGCAGGTATTGGTTGGTTGGTTGGGCTTACCGGGATTTAATTACCCTGATACCATTTGCCTAGTTAAGAAGTAGAAGTTGGGCCACAGTTGTCCCGACCCACATATGGGAGCGGCCTTTTAATTTGGAAATGAATAAGCTTTTTTCCACAACTCCAAATGCAGTTGGGTTATATGACCCTGCGAATGAACATGATGCATGTGGTGTTGCAATGGTCGCGACTCTAAACAAGTTGGCTACTCACGAAATCGTTACTAAAGCGTTAACCGCTCTAAGAAATCTTGAGCACAGAGGTGCATCTGGTGCCGAGCCTGATAGCGGTGATGGGGCCGGAATACTAATTCAGGTACCAGATAAATTTTATAGATCAGTAATTAATTTTAAACTTCCAAAGTTTGGTGAGTATGCCACTGGAATATTCTTTATTAAACCTGGCAAAAATGATTATCAGAGCGCTATTGAGAAAATTGCTCAAGAAGAGGGGTTAGTAGTTCTTGGCTGGCGGGATGTACCAATCAATTCTAAGTCTCTTGGTAAAACCGCACTTTCAGTAATGCCGGAGTTTAAGCAAATATTTATTTCTGGCTTAAAAAATGAAACCGATCTAATTTTAGAGAGAATGGCATTTTGTTTACGTAAAAGAGTTGAGCATACATTACCTATATATGTTCCCTCACTTTCATCTAGAACAATTGTTTACAAGGGCATGCTAACTACTAATCAATTAGAAGAATTCTTCCCAGATTTATCTAACTCTCTGGTGGAGTCGCCGATGGCCCTTGTTCATTCAAGATTTTCTACAAATACTTTTCCGTCTTGGCCACTTGCTCACCCTTACCGTTTCATTGCACACAATGGCGAAATTAATACCGTAAAAGGAAATCGTAACTGGATGAGATCCAGAGAAACATTGTTAGAAAGTAAATTAATTCCTGGAGATTTAAAGCGCTTATTTCCAATAGTAGATAACTCAGGGAGCGATTCGGCTTCATTTGATGAGGTTTTAGAATTACTTTACCTAGGTGGCAGATCTTTGCCACATTCAGTATTAATGATGATTCCAGAGGCTTGGGAAAATCACACAACCATGTCACAGGAGCGTAAAGATTTTTATGCATTCCACTCTGCACTGATGGAACCATGGGATGGGCCTGCCTGCGTCACATTCACTGATGGTAAGCAAGTTGGAGCTGTGCTCGATAGAAATGGCTTAAGGCCATCAAGATTTTGGGTAACTGATGATGGCTTGGTAGTACTTGCAAGCGAGGTTGGTGTATTGGATTTTCCACCAGAGAAAATTATTCGTAAGGGAAGATTGCAACCTGGAAAAATGTTTTTAGTTGATATTCAAGAGGGAAGAATTATTGAAGATGATGAAATCAAACAAACACTTGCTAATGCTGCACCTTATTCAGATTGGCTGCATGCAGGATTAGTGAAGTTAGGGGATCTGCCAGCCAGAGAACATATTGTCTATCCTCACTCCTCAGTTCTTAGAAGGCAAAGAGCGTTTGGATACACTGAGGAGGAAATTCGAATAATTATTACTCCGATGGCAAAGAATGGTGCAGAGCCAATTGGGTCAATGGGTACTGATACGCCAATTGCCGCTCTATCGGAAAAACCACGATTGCTCTTTGATTATTTCGCACAATTATTTGCTCAAGTAACTAATCCACCTCTGGATGCAATCCGTGAAGAACTTGTAACTTCTTTAGGTGGTTCAATCGGGCCTGAGCATAACTTATTGGAACCCGGACCTGCTTCTTGTCGTCAAATTTCATTACAGTTTCCAGTAATTGATAATGATGAATTAGCTAAAATTATTCACGTTAATGCTGATGGCGATCAGCCAGGATTCGCTTGCCATGTCGTTAGAGGATTATTTCCAATTTCCGGTGGCGGCAAGTCACTAGTAGCAAGAATAAATGAGATTAGACAAGAAGTATCAAAAGCTATTAGTGAAGGTGCGAGAATAATTGTCCTATCTGATCGAGATGGAGACGGGGAAAATGCACCTATTCCATCCTTGTTATTAACATCAGCGGTTCATCATCATTTAATCCGTGAAAAAACTAGGACAAAGGTTGGTCTGGTAGTTGAAAGTGGTGAGGTACGCGAGGTTCACCATGTTGCGTTATTAATTGGATTTGGTGCTGCAGCTGTAAATCCATATTTAGCAATGGAAAGCGCGGAAGACTTAGTTCGTCAAGGTGTCATTTCTGGCATCACTCCCGAAAAGGCGGTTAGAAATTTAATTAAGTCGCTCGGCAAAGGTGTATTAAAAGTAATGTCAAAAATGGGTGTTTCAACCATTGCCTCATATACCGGGGCTCAAATATTTGAGGCGATTGGTTTATCTAAAGAAATAGTTGACGAATACTTTGTAGGTGTTACTTCAAGATTAGGCGGAGTTGGCATTGATGTGATTGCTCAAGAAACTATTAAGCGCCACCATATTGCTTATCCTCCCGGAGGTGAGATCCCAGGTGCGAAGCGACTTCAAATTGGTGGCGAATACCAATGGCGTCGAGAGGGCGAACCTCATCTATTCGATCCAGAAACTGTATTCACGCTTCAGCATGCAACTAGATCAAAAAGATTTGATGTTTTCAAACGTTACACAGCAAGAGTAGATGACCAATCTCGTAGGCTAATGACTTTGCGCGGTTTGTTTACATTTAATTATGGCGTCAATAAATCAATTCCAATAGATGAAGTTGAGCCTGCTTCTGAAATAATTAAGAGGTTTGCAACCGGAGCAATGTCCTATGGATCAATTTCACAGGAGGCTCATGAAACTTTAGCCATTGCAATGAATCGAATTGGAGGCAAGTCTAATACTGGCGAAGGTGGCGAAGATTCTGCTAGAAATATTCCTGATAAAAACGGCGACTTGCGCAGATCTTCAATCAAGCAGGTCGCAAGCGGAAGATTTGGTGTTACAAGCGAGTACTTAGTCAATGCGGATGACATTCAAATTAAAATGGCACAGGGTGCTAAACCTGGAGAAGGCGGACAATTACCTGGTAATAAGGTTTACCCATGGATAGCTAAGGTGCGCTACTCAACTCCTGGTGTTGGCTTAATTTCACCCCCACCTCACCATGATATTTATTCAATCGAAGATCTTGCTCAACTAATTCATGATCTTAAAAATTCAAATAAAAATGCACGTATCCACGTTAAATTAGTAGCAGAAGTGGGAGTCGGTACAGTTGCAGCTGGTGTTAGCAAGGCTCATGCAGATGTTGTATTAATTTCTGGCCATGATGGTGGAACTGGCGCATCACCGTTAACATCATTAAACCATGCT
>Ga0214919_10010676_pt1 | contig 11584 bp, 9 predicted proteins | sample LL1503_MetaG_FD_177994 | JGI IMG/M metagenome (GOLD analysis project Ga0214919, IMG submission 177994) | Freshwater microbial communities from Lake Lanier, Atlanta, Georgia, United States - LL-1503 | ecosystem: Environmental > Aquatic > Freshwater > Lake | place: USA: Georgia | collected 2015-03-15
ATTAATTCAATTAATTTTTCTGTTCTTTTAAAACCCGAGGCATTCCTTCTTAATGCATCTGTATCTAATAGTTTCTTTTCTTGTAAAAGATTTAGAATAGCTTTATTATGTAGGATACATTTTTTTATAGATGCTCCATTAAAAAAGTAACGAGGTTGTTTTGCTAGAGAATTAAATTTGTAATTTGCTTCGGTTCTTAATTTTTCAAATATATTTTGTACAATTTGGTTACTCAGCGTAGTATTAAGTTTAAAATCTTCATAACGGTCGTAGTTGCTAATGATTTTAGAAAGTAAATCGTGATCTTCAATATATGACAACTTGCTTGTAGCTTTCAAAGATTCGAACTCGGAAGTGTTGCTCGCAAAAAATGTAAAATCTAAAGCGTTGGACATTAGCACCGCTATAGAATCATCACTTAATTCAATCTTACCTTCTGCCCAATCTGTAATTTTATCTTCTGCTTCAATAGCATTTTTGTGAATATTTACATTAACATTAAAATCGGCTGCATCTCTAGCCATTTCTGCAGATAATCTAGTTAAGGCTTCTTTTCCTTCTTTATTATGAATATAATTTTCTACAATTCGCTCTGCGGCTACTGCTAGCGAGATACTAATAAGAATAACAAAAATTTCTTCTAGTAAGCCTTTTATAAATTTGGGACGATGTACTTCCATAGATGGTAGTTTTTAATTTTTTATTGTAATGCCTTCATCATCCACTTATAAAAATTACCCCAAGAAGACTCTTTGCCAAAATCGTCATTTTGTGTTAAGTAAATGCCAACTGCTTCTCTTTTTGGGTCTATAAAAAATAAAGTTCCATGCGAACCGGCCCAAGATATAGTTTTTTCAGTTAGTGCTGAAGCGGCTCCTTCTTTGCGAACAATCTGATATCCAAAAGAAAATCCAGCATCAGGCTTCCCTGAAGGCATGCCAAAGCCTGCATTAATATTTAAAGCCACTTGATCCATCTTCATTAATGCAATTGTTTCTGGTTTTGCAATCATTGTATTTTCATACATGCCATTGTTTAATATCATTACACAAAACTTTAAGTAATCATCAAGAGTAGAGTTGATGCCGCCTGAGGCGCTATAGTAAGTTTTAGGACCTGAAATTAAGGAGCTTGATACAGAGCCTGGGTCCAACTCAACCAATGATCCTGCTGAATTTAATGTATATAAAGTAGTAAGTCTTGGTGCGTCTGCAGAATCTAAATAAAATTTAGTGTCATTCATTTTCATTGGCCCTAATATTCGCTTATTCAAAAAATCATTAAATGACATTCCAGAAACTTTTTCTATAACACGACCTACAATATTTATAGAAGGGCCATATTGCCAATTTTCACCTGGTTCAAAATCTAGTGGTAATCTTGCTAATTGTTTAGCAAAGTATGCTAAATCGTGGTTTGCTATATTTTCAAAGGTAGCTGTATAAAGTGCTTGTTGTTTTGGGTAAAAAGCACTCGCAAAACCAGAGGTATGTGTAAGCAAATTTCTAAGAGTGATAGGATTTTTTGCAAGATGTGTCCTTAATATTATAACACCATTTACGGTATCCTTTCTGTCAAGCACTTCAGGATTTGAGAATTCCTCCAGGTATTGATCTAATCTGTCATTCATATTGATTAAACCGTCTTGTTGCAGCAATAAAAGTGCAAGGCTAGCAATTGGCTTGGTCATAGAAGCCATTCTGAATATATCTGTTCTCTTTAAGGGGGTATGAGACTTAATATCTGACTCCCCAATAGCATTTGTAGCAATAATTTTGCCTTTTTCGTATAAAAGATAAGCGCCTCCGGCAATCACTTTATCAGAAATATCCTTTTTGATAAGATTTTCAAATGAATCAATAGAAGAAGTCCCCAACTCTGTTTTCAGAAGTTTTAAGGGCTTATTCGTATTTTTTTGAGCAAAACAAAAAGTGGTTGTAAAAAGGGTAAGGAAGAAGATGATTTGTTTCATGATTTATTTTTATAATTCAAGGTATTTGTGTTCTGTCGTTATTGTCAAACCACTCCTCTAGTAAGTACAATTCAAAATTATACTTTTTGGCGACAACAATAAATTCCAATCCTGATAGGCTTCTTTTACATTCATGACCGGTATCTTTTGTATATCCAAATTTAATAAAAATAATTTTATTCTGCCTCCAATAAACTTAGTAGCTCTATATTTTTCTTCTCAAATATTTTCATTAAGGTTAGATATATATCTACTCTGTCTTTTGCCTTTTGATTGTAAATCAAAAAATTTTTATTAAGTAAAGAACTGTCAAAAAGACCGGTTGATTTATAGTATTCTTTTAAAAATTTTAGAGCTTCTTCAATTTTATCATTTTTAGAGAACGCAAATCTACCACCTGGTTTTGGGAAAGTATTAACTGTATAATACTCGACAACGTCGTCTAAAATTTTATTATTATCATTTAGTTTAGATCCATATACTTCATAATAATCTGAAATAGTTCGCTTTAGCTCAATTGAGTTAATATTACTAAAACTACCACTAGCTATTGTATTTTTATAAGATGAGTTATTAATGTAAAATGAAGTTCCAAAGACTAAGTTATAACCAATAAAAAGCATGCTATCTAAATATTCATTTTTCGAAATTTTGTTAATGTGGTATTTTATATACAATTTATTTAAATTATCAAGCAAGACAGATGCTTTACTATACTCGTTCAATCTATCTTGAATTAATATAGAATCTTTTTTTAAATCTAATACTACAGACTGTAAATTTTGATGTGTTTTATGCTCAATTACTTGATGTTCTCTTATATTCTCAGCAAAAAACCCTAGTGTTACTGCTGCAAATAACATTACAAACTCAATAATGTACTCAGACCATTTCTTTTTATGACTTGGGTGGTGTGGGTGATGAACTTCCATATGAAAATTTTAATATTGAAATTAGTTAATGTTTAACATTTTTTTCAATCAATTTTATTAATTCTTCGTTATTTTTTTTCACATTCATAAGAATGCCATGATAATCAATATATCTTGATAAATAAGTGGATGTATTTTTTACAAAAGCGTCTGATGTTAGTATTTTTTTTGATGATTCTACATTCATTAAAAATCGTCGGTATTCGTCAGGATTTTTATACTCATTTTCATATTGATCATATTCATTCTTCAAATAATTTCTAAGTTGAGTTGCTTGATTGTAAAATAAATAATTATCAAAGTAATTAATACCAACATCGTCAAATAGTTTATTGTTATCATTAATTTTTTTAAAAATAACCTCATAATAATAAGACAAGCCCGATTTTAAATCTTTATTTATCACATAACTTAACAAACCACTGGATTGCATATTTTTAAAAGTGGTGTTATTAATAAAAAGTGTCGTATAGCTAGGAATTCTTCGAATATTATATAAACTATCTATCAATACAGGTTCTGTAATTTTGTGTTTCTGATATTGATATAAAAAGTGAGATATTTTAATTAAATTTGGCATTGCTTCTCCTTCACTAAATATAGTTTCAATTTTAGCATTATCTTGTTTTAAGTCAATAATAATAGCTTCGTAATTTTCCTGCATACGATGCTCTATTATAGTATGTTCTCTAAGATTTTCAGCAAAAAAACCTAATGTTACCGCAGCAAATAACATTACAAACTCAATAATGTATTCAGCCCATTTCTTTTTATGTGTAGGATGGTGTGGGTGATGTACTTCCATAATTTTAATTTATTAACGAGTTGTTTTCTTCTAAATATTTTCTTACTAAAACCATCAATTTATTACATTTATTTTGTGTTGGTAAAATATAACTTTCATCTGTTGACTTTCTGATAGTTCTAAGCATACCCAATATAGATAAATAATTATCCCAGTCAAAAGTATTTTCATTAACAATATGTAATCTGTCCGGAACTTTAATATTTGTAACTATTTTATTATTTAATATATCGAAGTTACTATTACTTATTTTTTGAAAATATTTATACTCAAATCTTGTAGTTGTTATTGGGTCAATCATTCTATCTATAAAGCTAAATTCTCACTGTTCTCTTAGTTTTAAACCACTTTCATCACCTGAATAACTCTGTATTAATTGTTTTAACTCATTGTCTTCAATAAAATTTAAAGCACCTGAACTTTTAATTTGGTCTAATGCCATTGTATTCATTATAGGTAGCATTCTCAAAGAGATGTCGGAATGGGCTGCATAAACAGTAGGGATTTCATTCTTTATTTTATTCTCATCAAATAAATTACTAATTACTACAAAACATGAATCTTGAAAATTTCTGTTTTTAATACTCCGTTCATAGTTAATAGAATCCTCTTTCAAATCTTTATATAAATTTTGAACACTAATAATTCCTTTATGTTTATTGACATAATGTTCTCTAACATTTTCTGCTGCATATCCCAGAGTGACTGCTACAAAAATCATTAAGCCTTCAATTATATATTCCTTCCAAGGTTTAGCATGAGTAGGAATGTGAGGGTGGTGATGTACTTCCATGATTTATTATTATAGTTGAAAATAAGATAATATTTCCAATTTCACCTAATCGCAATCATTTACCGCCTTATAAAGGGAACATTGCCGGCCAGAAAGCTTGTTTAATCTATTTCCTAGATAATCTAATATTCAGCATTAAATTTATTCTCCAGCATTTTTTCCTTTAAAGCTGTTTTGAAAGAGTAGGCTAGTGTTATCATGAATGCTCTCGTATCAGATTTTTGTGATCTATAGATAGAAAATGTGGAAGTCTGTGTATTATAACCGCTCTTTAAGGTATTAAAGGCATCCACTATTATGAAATTCATTTTAAAATTACTTTTGCCAATTTTGTGTTGGAATCCTAAGTCTACATTATACATAGAAAAAGATTCTCCTTGTGGGGTTGTTTTAGGAGAAATGTAATTAGCAATTACCTGTAATTTGCTTTCATTATTAATACTGAAATTGTTAATTAATTTACCACTCCAATTCATTGAACTTTGTACTGCATCTTCTGCAATATTACTTGCATTTATTTTTTGTTGAAACAAAGTGGCACTCATGTTAAAATCGTAAAAATTAACGGGCTTACTAATAACCATTGTTTCAATTCCATAATTATCGGTATTGCCAATATTCATTGGCATATTTAAAATGGCCCCATTGGGTTGTTGTGTATAAAATGATCTTATTGCGTTAGTTGAGTGTCTAAAAAATAAACTACTTGTAAAATTTAACTTACTATTTCCTTTATTATAAGCTAACTCATATGCGTCAATAATTTCAGGCTTTAAATTTGGATTTCCGCTATGTGGACTTAAAATATCTGTAATATCTACGAATGGGTTTAGCTGTCCTAGTCCTGGTCTATTGATTCTTTTACCATAGCTAATTCTTACACTTTCTTTTTGATTTAAATTAAAAGACAAGTTTGCAGTAGGGAATAATTTTAAATAATTATTTTTAAATCTAGTGCTTTGTGTAATTGTTTCACCAGCATTATTTACCTGCTCGGCTCTTAATCCTGCTGCGTAAGTCCAATTAGACTGATTCGTATTATTTTCTGTTGTGTTGTGATATTGAAGATAAAAAGCTTGTACTTGCTCGTCAAAGTTAAAAATATTACTCACAAGTATATTTGTGACGTAGGCTTCATTAATTTTATCTGCTGTTAAATAATCTGTTTTAATAGTACGAAATACTCCTTTATAACCAGTTTCAATAACACCATTTTTAGACATTGGAATATAATAATCTACAATAGCATTTGTTGTTACACCGTCTTCATAATTATGTGTAAGTTGTGATTGCAGTGTACCAATTTGGGTAAGATCTTCTTTTAACTGGTTGGTTAAAATATCTGTATTTTGACGTCCATTTTCAATGGAAGTACTTACGGCAGCATTGATTGTCTTCTTTGAATTCTTGTAAGTTTTTAAATAGTTTAAAGCAAATTCTCCTTCTTTTACCTTTTCATATTCGAAAGAGTGCCTATCATTACTACTTGTAAATATTTTATTTTTTTTATACATTGTACTCAATAAATCTTCGTCATTATCTTGCCCTTCCATTTTCCCAATAACTTCAATTGAAAATGTATTCAAATCATTTGGGGTATAATCTGCGTTTAGTTTTAAATTTTGTAGGCGTTCTACTCTTTTGTCATTTCTATTTTGAACAATAGAATAATTGTCAACTAAGTTGTAATTGGTTCGGTTGCTTTCAATTTTTCTTGTTCTACCTGCAAATCTATTATCATAGCCAAGCCCCCAATTAAATTTACCCACTTTATTATTTAATAGTAAAGAAGTATTTGCTCTTGCCTTAGAACCAAAGCCGCTACCCAAAGCTATAGCTCCATTAGTGCCAGCTTGTTTATTTTTTTTAAGTCTAATATTAATTATGCCACTTTCTGCATTAGCATCATATTTAGAGGATGCATTGTTTATAATTTCAATGCTTTCAATACTACTTGCTGCAATTTGATCTGTATTAGCTAAGCTTGAATTTCGACCATTGATAAGAATTAATGGAGTCTTACCTCTTAATGTAACAACACCATCATTATCTACAGCTACAGTTGGGGTTGCTTTTAATAGATCGGTAGCAGTGCCACCTATTTGTGTGATATTATTGCTTGTATTAATAATAAATCCTTCACTTGTTTTTTCAATCATTTTCTTTTGAGCTGAAACTATCACTTTACTTAATTCATTATCCTGACTTAACAATGAGAAATTATCCAATCGATATTCTTTTTTTTCTGCTGCGAGTGATATTTTCACAGAAAAAGGTTGATAACCTACTAACTTAATTTTTAAAATATATTCACCGAGACTTAAGTTTAAAAATGAAAACTTTCCTAAAGTATCGGTTGCTTCATAAAATAAAACTTTATTAGAATCTTGAATACTTGCAAGCGTAACAGATGCAAATTCAATAGCTTGATTCTTATTAACTAAGTTCCCACTAATGCTACCGCTTTGATTTAGCGTTGTTTGTTTATTGTTAATATTTTGAGCTAATAATGAATTGCTAGCTGTTAAAGAACAAAAAATAATGATTGCAAGTAGGGGAAGACATTTACTCATCTTGCAAAGTTAACAGTTTAGGAAGGTTCTATTGTGAAATACACCTAAATATTTATACAATATCTCTTTTACTTATTGCATATGATACTTTTATAGAGTCTGTTTGTATGTCTTTGTAGAGAGTTACTAAACTATTATTTGTATTTTTTTTATCTGTGTTGTGTTCTCTTATATTTTCTGCAAGAAATCCCAATGTTACCGTAGCAAATAACATTACAAACTCAATAATGTATTCAGCCCATTTCTTTTTATGTGTAGGATGGTGTGGGTGATGTACTTCCATATTAATATTCTTTTTTTATTAATTCTTCGATTAGTTTTTTATTTACTTTTTGAAATCTGTTTATAACAAATAAATAATAGTCACATCTTGCTTCAAATTTATTGGTATAAACACGAAATGATGGATCTGTTATTGATTTTACAAATGCAGGAACGTTTTTTAAATCATTATGAAAATCAACATGTGAGATTTTAGCCACTTTCTTCCTGGCTTCAGAATCATAGCCTATACCAAATAAAATTGTCTTTTGTATAAATTCGTTCGATTCTAAGTCTAAAGCACTATTATTCTCTTGTAATTTTATGCCAAGTTCTTCATAATATTCAGCAATCAATCTTTTAGTGTTAGGAGAATTTATAACACTTAAACTGCCTGTTGATATTGTATTTTTATAAGCAGAATTATTAATGTGAAATCCAGTGCCAACAGAAAGGCTGTCACTTTTACGAATGATATAATCAATATATTCTTTTTCAGGTAATACTTTTCTTTGAAAATTGAGCGATGCATATTTTAGATCTTCGAAATCTTTTAAAGCAGTATGATATTCTTTATTTCTTGCATTTAACTGAATAGAATCTCTTTTTAAATCTTCAAGAATAGCTTCTAAATTCTGATTTTTCCTTTCAACCAAAACTTGATGCTCTCTAATATTTTCTGCAAAAAAACCTAAAGTCACTGCTAAAAATAACATAAGAAACTCTAAAAAATATTCAGACCATTTCTTTTTATGACTTGGGTGGTGTGGGTGATGGACTTCCATAATTTATTATTATAGTTGAAAATAAGGTAATGTTTTCAATTACATCCATTCACCTCTAAGCATACCATTTAAATAACAGTACTGGGTATATTCTAAGCCACATATTTACTTGATTATCAATTAAATAGTAAATTATAATATTTATTTTTTCATTTTAAAACCTTTAAAGGTAAACTAGTATAGAAATTGGTTGATTGCCAATGTTATTAATTTAATATTATTTTTACCATCTTCGATTTCACCAACAAATGGAAATCTAGATTTTACTTAAAAATGAATTAATAAAAAGTCTAAATTAGTATACTGTTTAAAACTTAAAATTCTTGGACAAAATATATTTAATCTAAAAAAACATGAACAACAAAATAAAATATTTTATATTATTTTCTTTACTAAACATATATTTTTCTACATATAATAATCTTATATCTCAAAATGCTGCACCTTCGTCTTTCATTTCAATAAACGTAAAAGATTCTTTATTAAAAATTTCAAACACTGATGATAAACTAAACAAAGTAAATGTTTATTTGAACACTGCAATAGGTTTAGGGTATAGTAAATCAGATTCAGCCATCATCTTAATAATTAAAGCTGAAGTATTAGCTAAAGAAATTAATTCAAGTAAATTATTAGAAAGACTCTATATAACATATGCAAATATTGAAAACAGCTATACTGGCAATTATACATCTGCATTATATCACACATTTTATGCTTTAAAGTATAGAAAAATTAATATTGAAAATAATCTAATTAGTAAGACTCAGACGAATGGAGTTTGGTTTTATAAAAATCCATATAATGATATCTATTACATGTTATCATATATTTACGCTCACCTTGGAAATAAAGATAAATGTTTAGAATATTTAAATAAAATTGATGCAGAACTAACACAAACCAATTCGAAAAAAAACCAAGAACTAGTATCTAATACTAGACAAAGAGTTATACACTTATGTGATATTTACATACTTATTAACGATCTTGAAAAAGCTACAAAGTATTTAGCCATTGGACAAAAAATTAATCAAAAGCTACCCTATGTAAAACAATGGGGGTATCCTTATATTTTAGAAGGTAATTTATTTGCAAAACAACAAGATTTTGAAACTGCCATTAAATCATATAACAAGGCCATTTACCTTCAAATTTATTATGGTAGATATAAGGGAGTAATGGAGGCTTATTATGGTATTGCTGATGCATTTTTTCAACAAAATAAAATTGACTCTGCACTCAAATACGGAAATCTCGTAGTTGAACTTGATAAAGAGTATGATTTTACTTTAGGCTTAATAAATACATATGCCCTTTTATATAAAGGGTATAAAATTAAAGATCAAAAGGATAAAGCATTTTTGTATTTAGAGACAGCAGATAAAATAAGAGATAGTTTATACAATACAAATAAATTATATGATGCTCAAAACTATGCAGTTTCTGAGCAGCAAAAAAACGATCTACTTGAAGAACAAAAGCAGAAAACCAAATTACTGATAATTTTTATTTCAATCATTTTTGTTATTTCAATAATAATTATCATACTGGTGCAGAAAGGACTACAAAAAAGAAAGTATGCTAAAATTGAAGAAGATAGAAAAGCGCAGGAATTAGAGGCAGCAAAGAAATTGCAAATAGGATTTCTGCCAAAGGATATTCCCCAAAGACAAGATTTAGAAATAGCAACATATCTTAGAACATCCACCGAAGTAGGCGGTGATTATTATGATTTTATACAAAAGCCTAACAATACAATTTTATCAATATGTGGTGATGCTACAGGACATGGGGTAGCTTCTGGTATGATGGTTTCGGTTACTAAATCAAGTCTTTTTAGTATCACAGAAAATAAAATTGATTCCATTTTAAGGAAATTAAATGAAGTTGTAAGGAAAATTGATTTAGGCACATTACGCATGAGTTTAAATATTGTAGAAATTACTACATCAAAGGTATTTCTTGCATCTGCTGCAATGCCTCCAATACTTTTATATAAAGCAAAGCTTGGTAAGGTGGAGGAAATTGTTCAAACTAATTTACCATTAGGAGGGCTAAAGAATGAAACCTTTGATGTCATTGAAAGAGATTTTGAATCTGGCGATGTTTTGATGCAGTTAACAGATGGTTTACCTGAGGCGCCAAATATAAAAAACGAATTATATGACTATCACAGAGTATGCCAACAGCTTGAATTGGTAGGTACTAAAACTGTCGAAGAAATTAAGCAATCTTTCATTGCAACCATAGATAACTGGCTAGAAGGTGCTCAAAATCCAGATGATATTACCTTTATCATCATTAAAAAGGTATAATAATTTCTGAATCTAAATTATTTTTTCTTCATTATTGGATTTGCTATAATCATAGCATAAATCTTTGATGTAACAAAAAGTCCATTATACCAATTGATGTCTTTGGTTGGATTTTTTTGTTCAATTTGCGCTACAGTTAAATTGTTTGCAATTCCTTCTTTAATTCTATCTACAATTAATTGCAAATTATTTCTATAATTAATTAAATCTTTCTTGTTTGAAATAGGGCCGTGTCCTGGAATGATCAATGTTGAATCATTTGATTTTTCTATTAGGTTATTCATTGATTCAATTATTCCTAAAATATTTCCTCCACTGTTGTCATCAATAAACGGAAATCCATATCTAACAAAAACATCTCCTGTATGGTAAACATTATCCTTTTGAAATTCAATAAAAGAATCTGTATCAGTATGTGCATTATTTACATGATATATTTTAATAACCTCTTCTTCTTCATTAAGGGTTAATGAGTCGCTAAATGTAATATAAGGTAATGCTTCAAATGGGTAAGCTTTTTGAATCACATCTACAGGCGGTGCTACATGTTGATCTGTTAATAATCTCTTTCTAAGGTTATCGTGAGCGATAATCTTTATACCATTCTTACCAAAAGTTTTATTGCCATCTGTATGATCAAAATGAAAGTGCGTATTTAAAACATATAAGACTGGTTTATTAGAAATAGTTTTTAATAGATTTATTATTGTAGGCTCAAGATCTTCCCACTGATCATCTACTATGATAAAACCATTCTTGCTTTCATAAGCCATTACATTGCCTCCGCCACCTTTTGCAATAATTGCGTAGGTATGTTTTGATATTTTAAATATCGAGTCATTCGCCTTTTCAACAACATTTTTCCTACTCTCTTCAAAATTATTTTTTTCTTGAGATAATAAATTGTTTATTACAAATAGAAATGCAAAAATTGTTATTATATATTTTTTCATAAAATTGAATTTTAATATTTTTTTATTTATCCCAGTCATCTCCTAGGACTGTATGAAACGGAGTTTTAAAAAATTCTATACCTTTTCTTTTATTGATAATCAATAGGATACAAGATTGAAATAGATTTATATTTCTCATAATTCACCTCTTTTAACCCGTTTCTGGTGAAAACCTGGCCTAGATCTATCAAC
>Ga0214919_10010677_pt1 | contig 11584 bp, 9 predicted proteins | sample LL1503_MetaG_FD_177994 | JGI IMG/M metagenome (GOLD analysis project Ga0214919, IMG submission 177994) | Freshwater microbial communities from Lake Lanier, Atlanta, Georgia, United States - LL-1503 | ecosystem: Environmental > Aquatic > Freshwater > Lake | place: USA: Georgia | collected 2015-03-15
CAGTCTTGGAGTCTCCGGGTCTATGGATGTGGCCGGCGTCTCTCACTTTGCCGAAAAGGTCTGGATGGCTTCGGATCTCGGAGTTTCCGGATCCTTGGCGGTCCACGCGCTCGCGACCTTCGATGGTGGCGTTGAGATCTCGGGCGACAAGCTCGAAGTCACCGGTGACGTCGATGTCATCGGAAGCCACTACCTCCACATCGGTGGAGCTGTGGCGGGCGACGGTCTCGAGAAGTTCTCCGTCGTAGGAGCTTCTGGCGACATCATGTCAAAGGGCAAGTTCGATCTTGATGGCAAAGCCACCGTTGGTTCTTTCAAGTCCAGCGGCACTGCGGAATTTGCTGATGACGTCACCGTCGATGCTAATAAAAAGCTCATCGTCTCTGACCTCAACCAATACAGCATCCTCCTCGGTGGAGGTTCGAGCGAGATCGCGCAAGATTCGAAGCTCACCTTCGACGGATCCACAACATTTAACATTAACACCGACAAGTTCGTTGTAACCGTTTCATCTGGCGACGCCAGCATGGCGGGAGATCTCACCGTCAGTGGTGGAAAGATCTCGCTCAGCCATGGTTCGACCATCGACAGCGAGACCGATGGTGAGCTTAAGCTCACCGAGGACCTTGTTTATGTGACCGGCGACCTCAGGGTCGGCGGCAACGACATCAAGGACAGCGAGGACGCTGTTGCATTGACCTTCAAGTCGATCCACTCCGTCGCGTCGAGCGTCGAAATTGCCCACAACATGGAGATCAAGGGAGGCAACTTCTACGCTGTTAGCGGTTCTTTCTCCGGCGACCTCACAGTTGACGGCGATCTCAATGTCAGGGGCAAGATGACCTACATCGAGACCGAAAACCTCAAGGTTAAGGATTCCTTGATCCACATCTCTGAGGGTGGATCGGCGTCCGCGGCCAAGGGTATCGTTCTTCACAATGGTGCCCCAGGCAACGACGACTTTGCCCTCGGCGTGAAGCCAAACGGCACTGAATTTGTGTTTGCCTCTGGCGTTAGCGATGCGGATACCAACTCGGGCAACTCCAACGTGTTCGGTGGAGCTCAACTCGCTGCCGCTTGGATGAGCGAGATGAAGATCGCGTCCTTGGAAGGTGGAGCGTTGGCTGGTTCTTTGGCGTACAACGGTGCAAACATCAAGCTTGCGTCGTTGCAAGATTTGAAGCTCGAAGCCGCTACCGACATGATGCTCAAGTCGAATGGCCACGAGGTTGGACTCATGGAAGCTGCCGACTACAGCAATGTATTCGCGGCAGGCAAGTGGGCAGATGGTGGCACCATCGTTGGTGCGCTCGAAACCCTACACTCTCTTGCGACCGCTGGCACCAGGAAGGGAACTCTCTCTTCTGCCAACGTCGACGGCGCGCATGTGTTGGACTTCAGCTCCATTGGTACAATTGCCGCCGAACACAAGTACATCGACGTGTACCTCAACGGCGTGCTCTTGGCACCAGGCTACGATCTAGTCGGATCGAGCGCCATCGCGTCTGGCACTACCGTCGAGCTCTCGGCCGATATTGCCAACGCCCTCATCGCTGATGACGTCATCACTGTCGTTCTCCGCGCCGCGGCGTGAAGACTGTCCGCGTTCGGTAAAATAAAGTAGTAAATTTCCCCGGGGTGGAAGAAATTCCACCCCGGGGTTTTATTTATGACATGGAAAAAGATAAAAAAATAGAAGCTCTATCCTTAAAGCTAGAATTGCTTACCGAGATGCTAAAGAACGCAGAGGAAGAAACAAAAACTCTCGAGCTCAACCTTAGACGGATGGAAGGGTTTTCCCTTGGCGCGAAAGATGTTTCTGACAAGTTGAAAGAATATTCCAAAAAAAATTCACAGGAGCTAATCCTCAGTTTGAAGGAAGGCAAGATTTCTCAACCGGCGGCACAATTGATAGAAGGTGCAGTTGTAAAAACAGTCAATTTTGCAAAAGAAAAGTCTGATGAGGCAGACAGGCTTTTTTACATACGCCAGGGCGAATTGCTTGGAGCCAAGAACAAAAACTTAAAACTAAAACAATTCCAGGAGTCCGTCGCCGAGGAGCTAGCAGCTTTGAACTTGTCGGGGGAAGTAGATAACGAAATAGTTGCTATTGAAATGGAGACTGAACCCGAGATAATCTGGGAAGATTCGCAGGTTATCTCGGTGGATGTAACAAAAATCGAGAGTGAGGTTGCCAGTGAAATGGACTCGCCGCGGCCTATCGTCGAAAATTCTAATTTAAAAAAATCCAGAGTTCGTCCCGACAAGAATCCAAACACCAAGGTCGGTCGGGCGGCCATGGATTTAGCCGAGAGGCGTCGGAAGGTCAAGGAGTCCGGCGGAGAATCCCCGAAAAAAAAGGTAGGAAAACCTAAGTCCTGATTAAGCAGAATTAACCGATAGGCTCTGAGAGGGGCCCATCGACCGAGTTAAATCATGTTGTCTTGATGCCGAATACTATCCAATTGTAACCGTCATTCCACACATCCCAATACTGAGTAATTGTTTGTGACAATACAATGGTCGACAAATTAGACCCGCTAGGCCCATAGAACTTACCGTCTGGCGTGCTTAGGGTGATGTCATCTGCGGTATTTTGCCAAATTCTATAGCTGACGCCCGAGCAAGTCGTTGGGTCTGGTAAATTTAAGGTAGAAGGCCCGCCAGAAATTTCTATGAAACGACCGGAGTCTGAGACTTCTAGACTTTCAGAGGTCGAAATGATTTTTGCGTTCTTACGGCTAGCTGTCGGTATCCACATATTTTGAGATGAACTCCACATGTAAGTGTCACCGTCGTTGGGAGAGACACCAGAGACGGTTTTATTTTGAATTCTTGTTACGGTCGAAGAGTTGGAATCTCCGACGACGTCCCCGACCATCGTGACAGCCGGAGGGGGAACGTAACCGGTACCGAATGGAGCTCCGTTAGAATTTTTGACGACGACCGTTACGACATCATCAATTATGATGCTTTCGTAGTCATTGAAGTGTATCGTATGGTCGTCGACCATATAAAAATCCGATTCTAAATTTTCGGTATGATGACGGTGTTGTAGAACACCGTTGATGTATATGTCTATATCTCTTTCGTCGTTCCAGCCAGGTCTCATTGTTCCGATGGACGTGATGTCAAGATTGCCGGCAACGTCAATATTTTCTCCGGTTAAATAACCTTTGCGATAGTAGGCGTAGCCTTCCGACTTGGCCTCTAATATCGCGGAGACGAGAGTGCTAGTGCCAAAGACTGCTGGATAATTCGTCGCATCCGTGGGCGAGGCCAAAGAATATGTTCCACCATTGGCCGACAATAAAAGATCGTGTGTCGCTGAAAGAGAGAGGTCTGTGTTGCTGTTGAGCGCATTGGTCATCATGCTCTCGTCGACAGAAATAGTGACCTCGCCTTTCGAACCGGTTACAATGTTTATATTTTCTCCAGCAATTAGATAAGAAGTGCCGTCAGGGAGCTGCGTCAACGACCCTGTCATGCCTGTCTTGAATATGCCGTTGCCATCGACGTCGATAGAACCCGTTAGTTCCAGAGTGTTGCAATCGAATTTAAAATCGCCCGTCATTTCGCCGCCCTCGACGCGCAGCGAACCACTGATAACAACATCGCCACCAAAGACTGAGACGCGGCGGTTCTTGGCATCATGCCCGTCTATTGAACCCGAAACGTAAAAATAAACATCTTCGCCAATGTCGGCAAAGGGTGATTTCATCATTAAATCGGGAGGTGCGTTGACAATTGTAGTTTGAGAGACGCTATATAGCGTTTTATCTCCTACGTCCCTGAAGTGGTTTTTTGACATTGGTTTCTCGCGCTCTATAGGTTAATCAAGGTCAGGGCTTGTATCCCAATATTTCTGACATTTCTATAGTGACTGTTCCCCTTATCGGGTTAGCGAAAGTGTTTGGTGGAATTGTGCCGGCGTCATTGGCCATTATTTTGAAAGTCAAAGAATCGAAAGGTCCCGTCGAATCAACATCAACATCAAAATCGTAAACGGCGGTGCTGGGCATGCTTAAAGTATCGTTGACTACTGCTCGATATGCCGTGCCGGCGTCCACATAGATGAGGGTTTCTCTGACCAGCGCTGCCTGATAAGGTGGAGACACTACTTCGGTAATGATAGCTGAGGATTTGACGTGATACGCTTTTCCGTCTTCCAGGTAGAGATATTTGGAAAGAACGCCCGTATCGTCGTAGCCCTTGAAGTAGGTCTCAGAATCTCCTATGGAAGCTTCTGCTGTCCAGACATGACGGACATATTGAGAAAAGCCTTTGCCCAATGTGTTGGTCAGATAGTCTGGGCCCAAACCGCTTCCTCCGTGAGAGAATTGACCAAGTCTCTGAGCTAAAGCGAAAAGACCTATGGCCTGCGAAGAGAGGCCGGTGGCCGCTGAACCGTATCCTTGAGACATCGAGCCCGTGAAGAACATGCTGCCGCTGATGGTTGTGTTTCCTGTTTTAGAGTCAACAAAAAACATGTAGTCATTGGTACCGGCGTGTTGGAGCGCGAAAGAACCAGTGGTGACTCGAAGTGATCCACTGACTTCCATGAGATCTCCATAGAAACCGTCACTAGTGGTCATGTTGACGGTGCCGCTGATCGTCACGTCTCCTGTGAAAAGAGAAATTCCTCTGTCGATGGATTGATGACCGTAGCGTCTAGATCCAGAAACATAAAGAAAAACATCGTCAGCTATATCCGAAGGAAATCCTTCATTGCCAATGGCCACCGGGTCCGATGTTTTCATTTGGCCGCCGGAACCTGAAACTATCCAGTCGTTACCTCTGTCAAATAGCACCCAATTTATATCATTACCCAATACAACATTTTTTGTGGAAACTATCCATTTGTTCCCACCATTTGTTGGTCCATCTTCGACATATGTCACAGCGCCACATGTTAAAGTATCACCTGGGATGGCATCGTCAGCTCTATCCCATGTGCCGGCGTCTAGATTGACAACATAAATTCCATTTTCCGAAGCATTTAATTGATCCTTTAACAAAAATCTGTCGCCATCGACGAGAGGTGTTATGCCATCGATGGGAATGTCAGGTCCGTGCCCAATGGGCGGGAAGGTTTGGTTAGTTGTTGAAGCAAACCTTACTGATTCTTTCCAGTCTAGACTTAACATAGCTGCGTTGCTTTCTGCCGCTCCGAGCGAGACGGGATCCGGAAGTCTTTGGACGAAACCATAAACCCTTCGGGCTCGTTGCCTGTCGTTGATAATCTTTTTGACGACCATAATCTATAGTTCTCTGTGTGCATTGACGTCGGCACGGACCTCAGCTTAATTATCATCCCGTTCTTGAATTTAATTGCAAAGGTTGTACCATATTTAAAGTATGAAAAATTTGGAGATTTATACCCTTAAAATTGCTATTCGCTGTTTGATAAAGGAAATGGTCTATGGTTGGCCCGTTGAGACCATCATAGATTCTACAACAAAAAATAAAAATGATAATGAATTTGGGGATAGGCGAGATCCCAAGAATCCAAATCTCAGGCTGCCTAAGGGTCTAAATACAAGAGATAAAATAAATTTGTAATGTAACCAATCGTGGCATATAATTAGGACCGCCTGCTTTGATTCAGGTATAAAATGGAGAAATTTAAAATGAAGAGTGTAATTTTTTGTTGTGTAGCTATGCTGGCTGGTTGTGTTGGTTCTAGCGCGCCCGTGGTCGACGCTGATGCGGCGGCTCCTTCGGCTTCTGCTAGCGCCGCGGCGGCTCCTGCTGTTAGCGCTTCTGCTGCTCCTACAGTTGCCGTAGTTGTTCCGGCCGTTACGAGTGCGACAGTTGTTCCAGCAACCAACGGTGCGGCTATCAATGAAAAGGTGACAACCACAACCGTTACTTCGAAGTCGACCGACAAGAAGTGATATAAAAATACATAAATAAGAAGAAATTATGGCGGCCGTGAGCCGCCATAATACATTTTACGGTAGTAGAAAGATGGAAGACAACAAGCCCCTGATAGATAGATTTACTAAAGAAAGTGGATATGAATTTTTGTCCAACTTCCACCCGTCTACCGTTAGATTCGAAGGTTCCCTATATCCAACTCTCGAACATGCTTATCAGGCGGCTAAGACTATCGATATCAAGACACGAGAGACGATAAGGAAAGCAAAGAGTCCGGCCGAAGCCAAAAAGCTAGGTCATGCCATTCCTGTCAGGGAAGATTGGCTAGAAGCCAGGTTGGAAATAATGAGAGCCCTAGTAAGAGAAAAGTTTGAAAATCCTTTTCTTAGACCGATGTTGTTAGGCACGGGCGACGCTGAATTGGTGTTGAACAACAAGTGGAACGACACTTTCTGGGGAATTTGTCGAGGTGTTGGTGAGAACTGGTTGGGCAAGATATTGGTCGAAGAGAGAGAGAGAATTCGCAAAGAAGATATACACGATAGTAGCTTGGTATAGATTTTCTATGTCATGTCCAATGATATCAAACAGGTAATAGTCGTCCGGCGAGACCTCAACATGCGGAAGAGCGAGATGTTTTCGCATGCCGCCCACGCTTCCATAAAGTTTATTATGGACAACAACGAATCTGAACGCGGAGACGAAATATCCGTCAAGCTTTCTGGCGAAGAAGCCAAATGGATCAATAGCGGGTTTCGAACCATCATGGTCGGAATTGACTCTGAAGATGCTTTAAACGATCTGATATTTAAAGCCAGGTTATCTAGCGTCGAGGTTTATCCGATTATCGACAAGGGTGCCCCAGATGAAAATGGGGAAACAACAGAGACCGTAGTCTGTGCGGCTTTTGGTCCCGACGTCGTGGAGGAGGTCGACCAGATAACAGGTCACCTTAAGTTGTTGTAGTTTATCATTTTTTTTGTTGATGTAGATTGGCGATTATAGACATGAAGAAGATGAGGATAACAGTCAACAAGGGCTCTTCTGGGAAGAAATTCAAGATATTCAATAGCCCGGAATCCCTCTACGTCTGGTTAAACGACCCGGATCTACAGGCCGAAAAAAAGATGGATCCTTCGTTGGGGACTGAGGTACACCTGAAGAAGGGCGAGACGATGGAGGTAGAGTGGAGGGGTTGCGAATTTATCTATGAAGCTTCTTTTGAAGCCAGGATAGACTACATCAGGCTGGGCAAAGTTGTGAAGGTCACTCCTTATCTAAAGAAGGACCTGGTCGGTATACAAGATGGGTGGATTGTCGAAGACATAATGGCTTTTAAACCAGGCATGGACGACGACACGAAGACCACGATGCTGACAAAGAAGTCAAAACACAAGTTTGATTTAGACATTTTATTTGCCGCGATGGAAGACGAGGAAGAAGCGCCGTCTTTCCGAGAGAATAAAACGAGATTCCTAAATTAATCGACCGGTCTCACCGTTATCTTGACATCGGGATGTAGTCCTTTGAGACGTCTGACGGCAGCTATGTTTTTTGGGCTGTCGTCAAAAAATTCGACCAGTTTGATTTTTTCCATTTGTATCTTGGAAGATATCCAGTCAGCTTTGGCTTGCGGATTGGCGTCGCCGAGGGCGACTACTTCGTAGGCCGGTAGATCAGCATCACTTAAGAATTGTTCGATTGGTTGCTTGGCGCTGCGGGCCGTCAAAATGACGACCTGGCTACCTTTGCCTGCTAGATTTCGAAGTATTTTTCCGGTCCAAGGTATCATTCGTGGATTAATAAGTTTTTCAAAGTCGGAGAAATCGAATTGGTCTCCAGGTTGAGTTTCGTAGACAGCAAATTCGCCGGGTGTCAATGTCACTGTCTGGCCCATCGAGGGATTACTGACATATATCTTGGAATCTGTCTTGACCAGAGTATCGTCGAAGTCAAAGATTCTAAGTTTTTGTTCTCGACTCAGCTTTTCCTCTTTGAGGACTTGAAGGACATATTCTCGGAGAAGGTATAGGTTGATGCTCATATCTTTATTTATGTTATTTTTAAAGTTATTGCAGCATAAACAGTCGTAGATGGACTGGTTGCTGTACAGGCGCCTGTCACCGTTAATATTTGCCCAGCAGTAACTGACAATGTCATTGTAGTATTGCTGCTTACGGTAGCATCATGCACAGATTTATTTGAAACTATTGTTGCCGAAGTAGAAGCTGACGCATTGTTCACCTTGTAGGTAATAGTGCCTGTGTCTGTGGCCGACGTAGGGTTGCTTTGCACAACATACGCTGCCGAAACTGTTCCTGTGACTGGGCATGCGAAGCTGATTTGAGCGACTGAAAAGTTGCTTGTGGGCCCACCAGGATAAAAATAATATGTTGATCCGTTGGCAGGACTGTTTAAAGTACCACCAAAATTTATGATTGTAGCACCGTTGGTACCATTTGTGCCATTAGTGCCACTGGTCCCGACCAATCCACCCGGGCTTACGGCAGAAGAAGATGATATTCTAGCACTACTGCTGGCATTGCCTGTGTATCCGAGGTTGGTGAGGACAACGGTAGTGGAATCCGTGATGGAGGATACTGAATAATATCCGCCCGTCGCCACATATAGAATTTGGCCTGATGCCATCCAGGCTGTATTGCCAACAGTGACGGAGACAGTGGCACTGGCAGCCGGTTGAGTAAAAGAAGCTGTGGTTGTTGTGTAAGAATTGGTTCCATTGGTTCCATTTGTGCCGTCTGTGGCTTTTGAAATGGACTGTCGCCGCGTGAAGGTTGTTCCTTCCACATTTATTGTATAGGTAATGTAAGCTGATGTAGCTGTGATATTAGTAGCTGCGGCAACTAGTATTGGGTTGGCAGGTGAAGTTATTGCTCCAGCAGTTATGTTTGTACCGGAGGCGGATACTGTAAAAGTACCAGAGCCTGATGAAGGCGTTCCGCTGGTCACACCATTTAGTTCTGTTGCGCCTTTGTAGACGGATATTGTTGTCGCTGAGCCGCTGTAATCTACTGTTCCGGCACTGTTCGAAGGTAATGTAATTGAATCGGGTGATATATTTATTGCATAAGAATCAGACCCGTTAGTTCCATTAGTGCCATTGGTGCCGACCAATCCTCCTGGGCTTACAGTAGAAGAAGATGATATTGTAGTGGTACTACTAGCGTTGCCTGTATATCCGAGGTTGGTGAGACGAACTGTCGTAGAATTTGTGATAGAGGACACAGAATAATAACCGCCTGTGGCCACGTAGATAGTCTGTCCCGTAGCCATCCAGGAAGTATCCGCAACTGAAACAGCGACTGTGCCGTTAGTGGCAGGCTGAGTAAAAGAAGCTGTGGTCGTTGTGTAAGAATTGGTGCCATTAGTTCCATTAGTGCCATCTGTGGCTTTTGAAATGGACTGTCGCCTTGTGAAAGTAGTTCCTTCCACATTTATTGTATATACGATATAAGCTGATGTAGCTGTGATATTAGTAGCTGTGGCAACTAGTATTGGATTGGCAGGTGAAGTTATTGCTCCAGCGGTTATGTTTGTTCCAGAAGCAGACACGGTAAAAGTACCAGATCCTGCCGAAGGTGTTCCGCTGGTTACACCATTTAGTTCTGTTGCGCCTTTGTAGACGGATATTGTTGTCGCTGAGCCGCTGTAATCTACTGTTCCGGCACTGTTCGAAGGTAATGTAATTGAATCAGGAGATATGTTTATAGTATATGCGTCTGTTCCATTAGTACCCGGGCTGCCTTGGGTTCCTGTTCCTGTGGCTCCCTGAGCACCTTGGGTTCCTGTTCCTGTGGATCCCTGGGCACCTTGGGTTCCTGTTCCTGTGTCTCCCTGGGCACCCGTTGTTCCTATTAGGCCTCCTGGACTTATTGTTGACCCAGAATTAATAGTGGCGCTATTATTGGCATTGCCTGAATATCCGAGGTTGATGAGGACAACGTGCGTAGAATCCGTGATGGAGGACACAGAATAATAACCGCCTGTGTCCACATAAAGAATCTGTCCCGCTGTCATCCAAGAAGTATTGCCAACAGCGACAGAGACAGTGCTATTGGCAATAGGCTGAGTAAAAGAAGCCGTGGTCGTTGTGTAAGAATTGGTGCCATTTGTACCATCAGTTGCCTTTGAGATGCTCTGTCTTGTTGTCAAAGTTGACAAATTTTCAGCATTGATTGTGTATGTTACAGTTGCTGTCGAACCCGCCATCGCAGTTGCGGCGGGATAACTATAGGTTGTCCCTGAGATGGTAGGAGAAGCGGAGTTTGTTATTCCGCTCAGTGATCTAGACACAGAAAATTGTCCAGCAGAGGGCGTACCTGAAACGGCAGAAAGAGCAGTCCCACCTTTATAGACGGATATCGTAGTGGCCGTTGGAGAAAAATCTGATATAGTTCCTGTGGAATTTGCAGAAAGAGCTATTGATGAGTTGGAAATTTCTACTCTATACGCATCTGTTCCATTGGCACCATTGGTTCCGTCTGTGACTTTTGAAATGGACTGTCGTCTTACAAAAGTTGTTCCTTCTATGTTTATTGTATAAGTGATGTAAGCAGAAGAAGCTGTAATGTTAGAAGCTGCTGCAACCAATATTGGATTAGAAGATGAACTTATTGCACCTGCGGTTACGTTTGTTCCAGAAGCAGACACGGTAAACGTACCAGAGCCCGATGAAGGCGTTCCACTGGTCACACCATTCAGCTCAGTAGATCCTTTGTAAATAGATATAGTTGTTGCCGAACCGCTATAATCAATAGTTCCTGTGCTGGTTGAAGGTAGCGCAACTGAATCTGGCGATATGTTTATTGTATACGCATCTGCTCCATTTGTGCCGTTGGTGCCGTCTGTTGTTTTTGAAATTGATTGTCGCCTCGTGAAAGTTGTGCCTTCTACATTTATTGTATAGACAATATAAGCCGAAGAAGCCGTGATATTAGAAGCTACAGGAACTAAAGCAGGATTAGATGGAGATGTTATTGGAGTTCCTGCAGTTATGTTCGTGCCGGAGGCGGTCACAGTAAATGTTGCACTACCTGGTGAAGGCGTTCCGCTGGTTATGCAATTTAGTTCTGTCCCGCCCTTGAAAACAGATATGGTCGTTGCAGAACCACTGTAATCAACAGCTCCTGAACTAGTCGAAGGCAACGCAATGGAGTCAGGAGATATGTTTATTGTGTAAGCATCGGTGCCATTAGTACCGTTAGTACCATCTGTAGCTTTTGAAATAGATTGTCGTCTTGTGAAGGTCGTTCCTTCTACGTTTATTGTGTATACGATGTAAGCCGAAGAAGCTGTGATGTTAGTGGCTGCAGGAACCAATGCAGGATTAAGCGGAGATGTTATTGGGCTTCCTGCATCTATGTTTGTACCGATTGCAGATACGGTAAATGTGCCGCTGCCAGCTGAAGGCGTTCCACTGGTTACACCATTTAGTTCTGTTGCGCCTTTGAAGACAGATATTGTTGTAGCTGATGTGCTGTAATCAACTGTTCCGGTGCTGGTCGAAGACAGCGTGATTGAATCAGGAGATATGTTTATAGTATACGCGTCTGTTCCATTAGTACCCGGGCTGCCTTGAGTTCCTGTTCCTGTGGATCCCTGGGCACCTTGGGCTCCTGTTCCTGTGGATCCCTGGGCACCTTGGGCTCCTGTTCCTGTGGATCCCTGGGCACCTTGGGCTCCT
>Ga0214919_10010678_pt1 | contig 11581 bp, 10 predicted proteins | sample LL1503_MetaG_FD_177994 | JGI IMG/M metagenome (GOLD analysis project Ga0214919, IMG submission 177994) | Freshwater microbial communities from Lake Lanier, Atlanta, Georgia, United States - LL-1503 | ecosystem: Environmental > Aquatic > Freshwater > Lake | place: USA: Georgia | collected...
ACCCTCAGAAGATTGTTTCGAAATTCCAAGTAACTTAATTCGGTACCCTAATTGCTCAGCAAATTGAATATCTTGGGAATGTAACTGGGTAATACCTTCGATATAGGCATGCTTGAAAGGCATGCGGATACCAAACGCAATAGCTGCCATGATGGAAGCCTTGTGGGCTGCGTCAATACCTTCAATGTCAAACGTGGGGTCTGCCTCGGCATAACCCAATGACTGCGCCATTTCCAAGGCTTGCTGAAAAGACCAATTTTTTTCTCGCATTTGAGAAAGTATGAAATTGGTGGTTCCGTTTATGATTCCGGCTATCCATTGAATTCGATTAGCTGTTAATCCCTCACGCAAAGCTTTGATAATGGGAATACCACCGGCCACCGAGGCTTCGAAAGCAACCATTACTCCTTTGCGATGAGCTGCCTCAAAAATCTCTGTGCCGTGCATAGCCAATAAAGCTTTGTTTGCAGTGACCACATGCTTGCCAGCTTCAATAGCCGCCATCACCAATTCATAGGCGACCCCATAGCCACCAATAAGCTCAACGACGATATCAATCTCTGGATTTGAAACAATTTGGTGACCATCGCTCACCACTGAACAATCCGTGTTAACCAAGGATTTGGCTCTTTCCAGATCCAAATCTGCCACCATGGATATGTGAATGTCCCGCCCTGCTCTACGATGAATCTCCTCTTGGTTACGGTTCAATACTTGGTATGTACCTAGACCTACAGTGCCCAATCCAAGCAGGCCAATCTTCATGGGTTTCATGCGCTAGGGTTCTTTCTGTATTGGTCAAGAAATTTAGCAATTCTGCCTATAGCAACTTTTAGATCATCTTCATGGGGTAAAAATACGATACGGAAATGATCTGTCCTTGGCCAATTAAAGCCTGTTCCTTGAACCAAAAGGACCTTTGTTTCTTGCAACAATTCATTAATAAATTGCTGATCGTCTTTGATGGGATACATCTTGGGATCTAACTTGGGAAACATGTACAAAGCTGCTTGTGGTTTGACACAAGTGACACCTGGAATAGCTGTAATCAATTCATAAGCCAAATCACGTTGGCGTCGTAACCTGCCACCTGGTTTAATCAAATCTTGGATGGTTTGGTAGCCCCCTAGAGCAGTTTGAATGGCGCTTTGCCCAGGTACGTTGGCACACAACCGCATAGAAGAAAGCATATTTAAGCCTTCAATGTAATCTTTAGCCGGCTTCTTTTCACCAGAAACTACAAGCCATCCAGCCCTGTAACCACACGACCGATAGCTTTTTGACAGTGAATTAAATGTCAATGTCAGGACATCTTTAGACAAACTCGCGATGGCCGTATGCTTGACATCGTCATACAAAACTTTATCGTAAACCTCATCTGCAAAAAGAACCAGTCCAAATTCCCGAGCCACTTGTACCAGCTGATTGAGTAGTTCATCTGAGTACAAAGCGCCAGTCGGATTATTCGGATTGATAACCACGATACCCTTAGTATTGGGTGTTATTTTGGCGCGAATGTCTTCAATATCAGGCATCCATCCATTTTCTTCATCGCAAAGATAGTGAACAGGTGTTCCCCCGGAAAGACTAACGGCAGCCGTCCACAATGGGTAATCTGGTGCAGGCAACAACATCTCATCGCCATCATTCAGTAAGGCATTGGTGGCCATAACAATTAATTCACTCGCACCATTGCCTAAGTAAATATCATCCAAGGTAACACCATCTACGCCCTGTTCTTGGGTGTACTGCATTACAGCTTTTCTCGCAGCAAAAATACCCTTGCTATCTGAATAAGCAGCAGCACCAGGAAGATTGCGAATCATGTCTTGCTGAATTTCTTCTGGCGCATCAAAACCAAATACAGCTAAATTACCTATGTTGAGCTTGATAATTTTGTGCCCTTCCTCTTCCATCTGTCGGGCTTTATCTAAAACAGGTCCTCGAATGTCATAGCAAACGTTGGCCAGCTTTGCAGATTTGTGGATGGTTTTCAAAGTATCTCCCTAAGTCCAGGGTAAAACCTATAATTTGACCATAATTCACGGGTGTCAAAGCACATTGAGACTCAAAATCCATGAAATTACAACCTGATCGAATTATTGGCCAAACCATAACGGGTCATGGCGATGGCTGGCTGGCAATGGATGGTGAAAAATTTCATCAAAATTTGCTCATCGCTTGGACCGGCCTGAGACAAGAATGGCTCGGAAATTTAGAAAATTTCTATTCTTCTGAATATTTGGTGTCTTTGATGGAGAGCCATTTAGAAATTTTATTGATTGGTTGCGGCAAACAAAAAGCCTTTATTTCACTGGAACATATCAACCCATTTTTTCAACAAAATATTGGCGTGGAGTCCATGGACACTGCTGCTGCTTGCCGAACCTACAACATTTTGGCGTCTGAGAACCGCAAAGTCGCAGCCATTCTTTTCGTCTGATGCTCTGGTCGGTTCAAGCCAGGGGACGATTTCAGGATAAAATGCGGTTTTCGAGGCGTTGCTTCGAGCATCATGTCACACCGGACTCTGAATCATGGCAATTGTTGTCAATAAATCCCTCCCCGAATTTGAAGCCAACGCAACTGGAGGGGTCAAAGTTAGCCACCAGTCACACCTTGGTCAAACTGTCATTTTGTACTTTTATCCTAAAGACAATACACCTGGCTGCACCACAGAGGCTATGCAGTTCAGAGATAAATTCAAAGAATTCACCAAAGCTGGCGCGGTGATTTTTGGGGTATCGCGTGACAACATGCGCTCGCATGACAGCTTCAAGGAAAAACTTGAATTACCCTTTGAATTGATAGCTGATACCGAAGAAAAAATGTGCCATATGTTTGGTGTTGTCAAAAATAAAATCATGTATGGAAAAAAAGTAAAAGGTATTGAACGAAGTACTTTTCTTGTAGGTGCAGATGGTGTACTGAAGCAAGAGTGGCGCGGACTCAAAGTACCAGGACATGTTGACGAAGTACTTAAAGCAGTTAAAGCACTGAAAAAAGCCATTGCAGCTGCGTAAGTTCTCATGCCCTTGCCCCCCGCCCCTACCAAGCGAGCAAACAAGCTTCAATCTCTTACAAAGCCCTCAGCAGGAAAAACCGACAAGGTTTCTATCAGAAAATCAACATCTTCAATCAGCAAAGATGTGTTGACTGACGATTTAGAAACAGATTCTTTTGGATCTTCAGTTATCGATAAATCCCCAGTAAGAATAACTCATGCTATGGGTGTGGTTACTGAAGACAACCTGTCTAGCAGTTTTCATAAATCCAAGAAATCCAAAAAGCCTAAGTTAACCGGGCCAGCAAAACTTTTTGTACTCGATACAAATGTCTTAATGCATGACCCCATGTGCCTGTTTCGTTTTGAAGAGCACGATGTATTCCTCCCCATGATTGTTCTAGAGGAGTTAGATAGTCATAAAAAAGGCATGACTGAAGTAGCTCGAAATGCAAGGCAAACAAGCAGAACCCTTGATTCTTTGGTTGGCTTACAAGACTCTGATATTTCAGAAGGAATTTCACTCAATGGAACTGGTCATGTAGACGTTGGCGGAAAGCTTTTTTTCCAAACGAAACCGTTGAACTACGCTTTACCCACAAGCCTTCCCCAAGGAAAAGCCGACAACCAAATTCTGGGCGTTGTGCAAGCCTTAGGTCAAATGCATTCCCCAAGACAAGTGGTTTTGGTTTCCAAAGACATCAATATGCGTGTTAAAGCGCGCGCATTAGGATTGCCAGCAGAAGACTATCAAAATGACAAAACGCTTGAAGACGGAGATCTTCTTTATTCAGGCTCTCTCGCATTGCCCCTGGATTTTTGGTCTAAGCAAGCTAAAAGTGTTGAAAGTTGGCAAGCTAGTGGGAATACCTTTTACAGAATTGGTGGTTCCATCGTTGCAAGCATGCACATCAATCAATTTGTTTATTTTGAAGCACCAGGTGAACCCAGTCTTTATGCAAGGGTCACAGAAATCAGAGGTAACACAGCAGTCTTTAAAACGCTAAAAGACTATGGCCATTTAAAAAACGCTGCTTGGGGCGTGACTGCACGTAACAGAGAGCAAAATTTTGCGCTTAATATGCTGATGGACCCCGAAATAGATTTCGTCACTCTGACAGGTACAGCTGGAACAGGAAAAACACTTTTGGCACTTGCTTCTGGTTTGATACAGGTATTAGATGAGCGACGATACTCTGAAATTATCGTCACCAGAGCAACTGTCAGTGTCGGCGAGGACATTGGTTTTTTACCAGGTACAGAAGAAGAAAAAATGGGACCGTGGATGGGTGCTCTGGATGACAATCTCGAAGTTCTAGCTAAAACTGACACCAGTGCTGGTGAGTGGGGTCGCGCTGCCACGAATGAGTTGATTCGAAGCAAGATCAAAATTAAAAGTCTTAACTTTATGCGCGGTCGCACTTTTCTGAATAAGTTTGTCATCATCGATGAAGCGCAGAACTTAACGCCGAAACAAATGAAGACTTTGATTACACGTGCTGGCCCTGGAACCAAAATCATTTGCATGGGTAATCTAGCGCAAATCGATACCCCTTATTTGACCGAAGGCTCCTCCGGTTTGACTTATGCTGTCGATAGGTTTAAGGGGTGGCCTCATGGTGGACACATCACATTAGCCCGTGGAGAACGTTCCAGGCTCGCTGACTTTGCGAGTGAAGTACTGTGAAAATTTTCTCAATAATCTGAAGATGGCCCTGCATAAGACTCAAACTTGGTAATAGGTTTGAGAAACGTTAACTTAACCGTGCCAGTAGGGCCGTTACGCTGCTTGGCAATGATAATTTCTGCAACATTGGGCTCTTTGGAATCTTTGTTGTAGTAATCATCTCTGTAAATAAACATGATCACGTCAGCATCTTGCTCAATTGCACCTGATTCACGCAAATCACTCATCATGGGACGTTTATCTGTTCTTTGCTCAACGCCACGGTTAAGCTGAGACAAAGCAATGACTGGGCATTGCAACTCCTTAGCTAACATTTTCAAACCTCGAGAAATTTCCCCCAACTCAGTTGCACGATTTTCACCGTCTCCGCCACTGCTGCCACTCATCAACTGCAAATAATCCACCACCACCAGCCCTAGTTTTCCGCAACTTCTCGCCAACCTGCGTGCGCTGGCGCGAAGTTCACTGGTGGTCAAGCCTGGCGTTTCATCAATAGACAGTGAAACTGTTTTCAATTTCTCAATAGCTTCATTAAGGCGTGGCCACTCTTCATCAATCAACTTGCCTGTTCGTAAGCGACCTTGATCAATCCGTCCAATAGAACCAACGATACGTATGGCTAATTGAGAAGCACCCATTTCCATGGAGAAAACCGCCACCGGCAAATCTTCTTTGAGGGCAACATGCTCGGCGATATTGATAGCCAAAGCTGTTTTACCCATTGAAGGTCTGGCTGCAAGCACAATCAGGTCCCCTGCTTGCATACCTGAAGTCATTCGATCTAAATCAAAAAAACCAGTGGGTACACCCGTAATGTCATTGGGATTCAAAGACATTTCTTCTACACGGTCTAATAGCTGTAAAACCAGCTTGTCCATGCTTTGAAAGCCTTGGCGCATGCGAGAACCTTCTTCGCCAATGCTGAAAATCTTTTGCTCTGCCTCATCCAAAATATTGGTAACTGGGCGTCCATGGGTATTCAAAGCAGAAGTTGCAATTTCATCGCTGACACTCACAAGCTTACGCAATATCGAGCGCTCTCGGACGATTTCTGCATATCGCCTGATATTGGCCGAACTGGGTACATATTGCGCCAAAGAATTGAGATAAGCGAGACCGCCGACCTCCTCAGCCTTACCCTGACTTTGCATCTGCTCGTAGACAGTTATTACATCAGCTGGACGGTTGAGATTCACCAACGAATTAATCGAAGCAAAAACCAAACGATGCTCGTATCGGTAGAAATCTGCCTCGACCAATAAATCAGCCACTTTGTCCCAAGAATTGTTATCAAGCAACAGCCCACCTAAAACACTGGATTCAGCCTCCTGTGAGTGTGGGGGTATGCGTAGTTGCGCAACTTGCTTATCCGCTGAGAACAGATAAGCATCATCGCTCATTTCAGGAAAAGTCACAGACATCTTGAACTTTCAATTATTGGTTAATCGTACTTTTTATAGACTGTCTAGTCACGTCATAACCATGTGCAGTTCAAGTGGACAAGCTGGGGATAACAAATATGGCATTGACAATAATGGAAAATAAAAAAACCGCTCCAAGGAGCGGTTGTCATTTTTCTATTTAAGTATTAATTTGTTTCGCCATAAACAGAAATAGTGATGTCAACCAATACATCGGTATGCAAAGCCACACTGACGGTAGAGTCGCCTACGGTTTTGATAGGGCCTTTGGGCATACGAATTTGAGATTTACTCACCTGATAGCCATTTTTAATCAGCTCTTCAGCAATATCAAAATTGGTCACAGAGCCAAAAAGACGACCGTCAACGCCAGCCTTTTGGGTCAACTTAACAGTTGTTCCATTCAATTTCTCGCCTTGCGATTGCGCAGACACTAGCTTTTCTTGTGCAGCCTTTTCAAGTTCAGCACGTCTCAATTCAAATTCTTTGATAGCCACATCTGTGGCGCGACGAGCCTGTCCTGAAGGTATGAGAAAGTTTCTTGCATAGCCATCTTTAACCTTGACAACTTCACCCAAATTCCCAAGGTTGACTACCTTTTCAAGCAGAATAATTTGCATGTCAGTGGCTCCTTAGATTTTGTGCTGGTCAGTGTAGGGCAAGAGCGCCAAAAATCTGGCACGCTTGATAGCTGTGTTGAGTTGACGCTGGTAAATGGCGCGTGTACCTGTAAGCCGAGCAGGAATGATTTTTCCATTCTCGGCAATAAAGTCTCGAAGAGTATCAATGTCTTTGTAATCAATTTCTTCGGTATTGGTAACCGTAAAGCGGCAAAATCTTTTGCGCTTGAAAAGCAACGATTGTGTGTTGCGCTTGGGACGCTTATCTTTGTTGAATTTTTTGAAAGTGGCCATCAAAGCCTCCTATTAAACAGTGTGAATTTCTTGAACGTGATAAGTGATGGATTTCATGTTTTGTGAAGAACTTAAAAATCCATTAAAAAACCAAGTACTACCTAGTTGAAAATTACAGACTTTTTCTGCAAGTATTCCTATAGCAATTGATTTCAATTTCAACTGAATTTTTCTGGACTTGTCTGCTTCAACAGCCGCCGATTCATGTATCAACATGAAATCTACAACGGGAATTCCTGCGGGTGAGTAGCGTAAATGAGAAATTGAATCTATTTTCGCGATCAACTCAAGGCAATTCACAAGATCCCAAAAGATCAGGCCTGAAATTCAGCGTGTTGGGTTTTACGTGCTTCTTCGCGCTCAACTGTCTTCATCATCAATGAAGGAGTTGTTTCAGCTTTTTTCTTGGCGACAGTTAAATGACGCAAAACCGCATCGTTGAACTTAAAAGCATGTTCAAGTTCAGACATAACTTCTTGGTTAGCCTCGATGTTTAAGCAAAGATAGTGAGCTTTGGCAAGTTTGTTGATCATGTATGTCAATTGCCGACGACCCCAATCTTCAAGGCGATGAACCTTGCCACCGCCAGTTGTGATCAAGCTTTTGTAACGCTCCAACATAGCAGGAACTTGTTCACTTTGATCTGGGTGAATAAGCAAAACGATTTCATAATGACGCATGAATTCTCCTTGTGGTTTAAGCTGCCCATTGCGTCATGCACGGATACAGCAAGGTTTTGAGACTTGTATTGTATTAGGTTTTTTGATTATCTGGCTACCCCTAAAGCCTGCCAGGTTGAAACTACGCTGTCTGGGTTTAGGGAAATGGATTGAATACCTTGATCAACCAACCACTGCGCAAAATCCAAATGGTCGCTTGGGCCTTGGCCACAAATACCAACGTATTTATTATGTTTCTGGCACGCTTTGATGGCTTGAGATAACAAAACTTTAACCGCTTGGTCTCGCTCATCAAAATCCAGGGCAAGAATTGGCATACCTGAATCACGGTCTAACCCCAAGGTAAGTTGGGTTAAATCATTGGACCCAATTGAAAAACCATCAAAAAATTCTAAAAATTGTTCAGCAAGCAAGGCATTGCTTGGAATTTCACACATCATGATCAATTTCAAGTCGTTATCACCACGACTGAGACCGCGAGTTGACAACAAATCTATGACTTTAGACGCTTGCCCCAGTGTTCGGACAAAGGGAACCATGATTTGAACATTGGTGAGCCCCATGTCATTTCTGACTCGGCGCAAAGCCTCGCATTCCATAGAAAAAGCTTCTGCAAATTCCTCACTTAAATAACGTACAGCGCCTCTAAATCCAAGCATGGGATTTTCTTCTTCTGGTTCATAACGATTGCCGCCAATAAGTTTTCTGTATTCATTGGATTTAAAGTCTGACAACCGAACAATGACGGGTTTGGGCCAAAAAGCAGCGGCGATAGTAGCGACCCCTTCAGCAACTTTATCCACAAAAAAGGCACGGGGTGAGGCATGCCCTCTGGCAACTGATTCAACTGCTTTTTTCAAATCCACATCCAAATGCGGATAGTCCAAAATAGCTTTGGGATGAACGCCAATATTGTTGTTGATAATGAACTCTAATCTTGCCAATCCAACACCAGAGTTGGGCAGTTGGGCAAAATCAAATGCCAAACTTGGGTTGCCAATGTTCATCATGATCTTGGTTTGAATGGGTGGCATAACCCCTCTTTCAACCTCAGAAACTTCTGTTTCCAAAAGACCATCATAAACATACCCTGTATCACCCTCAGCACAGCTAACAGTGACCAAGGCTTGGTCAATCAATTTCAAAGTTGCATCCCCACATCCAACAACAGCGGGAATACCCAATTCTCTGGCGATGATGGCAGCATGACAGGTACGCCCACCTCTGTTGGTGACGATGGCACTGGCAAGTTTCATCACCGGCTCCCAATTAGGATCTGTCATGTCGGTAACCAAGATGTCACCGGATTTCACTAGCCCCATTTCGGCCGAACTGTTCACCAGTCTGACAGGTCCTGTTCCAACTTTTTGACCGATGGCACGGCCATGTGTAAGTATGTTTCCTTTGGTCTTTAACTTGTAGCGTATTTCAGTCTTACCGACTTGTTGACTTTTCACAGTCTCGGGGCGCGCTTGCAGAATGTAAATTTTTCCATCTGAACCATCTTTTCCCCATTCAATATCCATAGGTCTACCGTAATGATCCTCGATGATCACAGCATATTTGGCCAACTCCACGATTTCGACATCGGTCAAACAATAGCGATTACGCATTTCAGTAGGTACATCAACTGTGGTAACAGCATGACCCGAGAGCGCCTTTTCTTCATCCGTAGCAAATCGCATTTGAATGAGTTTGGAGCCAAGATTACGACGAACAATGGGGTTTTTTTGTTGCTGTAGCATGGGCTTATGAACATAAAACTCATCTGGATTAACCGCGCCTTGAACTACTGTTTCACCTAGACCATAACTCGCCGTAATAAAAACAACATCTTCAAAACCAGACTCGGTATCAATGGTGAACATAACCCCAGAGGAACCCAAATCTGAGCGCACCATTCGCTGTATCCCAGCGGACAACGCGACTTCAGTATGAACAAATCCTTTGTGTACCCTGTAACTGATTGCTCTGTCGTTATAAAGCGAGGCAAAAACCTCTTTGACTTTGAGCAAAATTTGGTCAATTCCCACTACATTCAAATAACTCTCTTGCTGGCCCGCAAAGGAAGCATCTGGAAGATCCTCAGCAGTTGCAGAAGAACGAACTGCAAAAGAAGCAGAGCCAGAATGCCCACTGAGCGTGGTAAATGCGGTCTTTATTCCTTCTTCTAATGCCTTAGGAAAGGGTTGAGCCAAAACCCAACTGCGAATTTGCGCTCCAACAGTGGTGAGTTGAGCGAGATTCGTTGTATCTAACTCTGAAAGCAATGCACTTATCCGTCCTGATAAATCCTTATGGTTCAGGAACTGCTTGAATGCAAATGCTGTGGTTGCAAAACCAGTTGGAACTCTAACTCCTTGCGGCAGTTGAGAGATCATTTCACCTAGGCTAGCATTTTTTCCTCCAACCGCATCAACATCTGACATTCGTAACAATTCAAAAGGCACAACAAGATCTGTTGCCTGAAAAAGTGCAGACATCTCAAAACTCCAAAGTTAAAATTCTGGCCAGTGCATGGTTTTGCACAGAGCTTTGGCATTTATTGCGTTCTTTTGTTGTGGGTTTTGATCAGAAGCGATAAATAACAAAGCATTTATTCAATGATTTTATGCCTGATTTCAGGACACCAACATCCAATTTTTATGACGAATAGATCTGTTTTTTTTGTCTCTGACGGTACAGGAATCACTGCTGAAACATTTGGCAACGCCATACTGGCGCAATTTGAATTTGAGTATCGACATATACGCTTGCCCTTTATTGACTCCATAACGAAAGCACATCAGACAGTTCAACAAATTAACGATTGCTATGAAAAAGAAGGACTTAAACCTATTGTCTTTACTACTTTAGCCAACGAAGAGGTCTTGGATGTGGTATCCAGAGGTTGCAAAGGTTTGATACTGGATATGTTCAGTAATTTTGTAAACCCGTTGGAAATTGAATTTCAAACAAAATCAAACCACCGAATTGGTCGATTTTCTGATGCTAGCAAGAGCAAGGCGTACCATGACAGAATTGAAGCTATCAATTTCAGTTTGGCCCATGATGATGGACAAACCCAAACTGATCTTGAAAAATCGGATGTTATTTTGGTTGGCGTTAGCAGAAGTGGGAAAACACCAACCAGTCTGTACTTAGCCATGCAGCATGGCTTAAAAGCCTCAAATTACCCACTGATTCCTGAAGATTTTGAAAGAAAAGTTTTCCCTCCAGCTTTGCTACCACATTTGTCAAAAATATTTGGTTTAACCATACATCCAGAACGATTGAGTGAGATTCGAAACGAACGGCGTCCGAACTCTCGATATGCAAGCTTTGAAAATTGCAAGATGGAAGTTTCCGAGGCCGAGTCCATGATGCGACGATATGGGGTTCGGTGGCTTTCGACAACCACAAAAAGTATTGAGGAAATCGCTACAACTATCTTGCAAGAAATCAAACCAGAACGCCTGATCTACTAGATTTCCAGGGCAGCAATGCCAGCTTTTGCGATTTGCGCATCCTCATTAGATTTGACGCCACTCACACCCACAGCACCTATGGTTTGTCCGTCTTTAAGGATAGGGACGCCACCCTCAAGCAAACCTTCAAGTGCAGGTGCACTTAAAAATGAATAACGGCCAGAATTAATGATGTCCTCATAGACTTTACTTTCCCTACGGCCAAGAGCGGCTGTATGCGCTTTGGCAGGGGCTATGTGGGCTGAAACAGGTGCAGCACCATCGAGCCTATGAAACCACAATAAATGGCCTCCATCATCCACAATGGCAATACTTACAGCCCAATTGTTTTTGACAGCCTCAGCCTCGGCCGCAGCAGCAATGGTTTTCACATCTGATGATTGAAGAAAAAATTTGGTTTGCATAGGG
>Ga0214919_10010681_pt1 | contig 11580 bp, 13 predicted proteins | sample LL1503_MetaG_FD_177994 | JGI IMG/M metagenome (GOLD analysis project Ga0214919, IMG submission 177994) | Freshwater microbial communities from Lake Lanier, Atlanta, Georgia, United States - LL-1503 | ecosystem: Environmental > Aquatic > Freshwater > Lake | place: USA: Georgia | collected...
TTCCGGCTTTTGGAGGGCGACAGCTTCTCGTTCAAAAGCACCGAAGTCCACCGCTGCGCCAACCCCGGCAAAACCCCCGTGCGCGTACTCTGGGTCATCACGCCACCCCATTACTGAAGCCTCCAAACTAGGGCATTTAACAGCAGCCTGACTGCTAGAATCGCTCCTCGCACGAGCGGCCCTATTGCGGAGAGATGGCAGAGTGGTCGAATGTACCTGACTCGAAATCAGGCGTACCGCAAGGTACCGTGGGTTCGAATCCCACTCTCTCCGCCAAGTCAATAGGAATTACAAGGACTTACGTGTGTTTTGTGGCGCGATTACCACAATCGTTACCACACAGCCACGTTTACAAGCCTAAAGCAAGCATCGTTGGCGTTCTGGCAGTTTGGTAGAGCTAATTGCTTCACCCGGTTAACTCCACCAAGTTGTCCTCGCTAGCCCAAGGCCCTATTTTAGGGAAGGTACGCGGAAATTTCGTGACGACTCTTAAGGCAACTTCTCTCAAGTTTTACGTTTGGGCTTACTTTTTACGCTTTTCGCGACACAGTATCAATACTTCGACTTCGGGTTTCGCCTAGCCTGCAACCTCTATAACGTTGTGAACTAGTCGGCCCACTCCATCGCCTTGCTGCTGTTATCCGCATGACCCCGCCGCGATCTGGGCAAAAGCAAATATTGACAATCTCACTTAGAAACCGCTCTGCGGAAAATTCCACTTCTGTTAGCCTTCGGTCTATTGGGAGGGCTCCCGAGCAGTCGACAGACGAAGATCGTCCTTACGATGGCCCTTTAGTTGACACCTTTTCGAAATTGAAAGCTATTACCCCTTTTGCATAGCTCCCGACAATTTTTGTTAATAAGATCGTTGGCTGTGGCCTTAATATATATGTTTCTACTTTTAACAGACGATACCAAATGCTAAAAATGTATTGTTTAATTTTGGTAGGAATTTCTTTTTTTATCGTTGGGTGTGGAAGCACACAGAAAAGTAATATCGCCATCCCCAATACTAAACAGATTATAGATTTTTCGAGCGTCGCGCTCGTAAACGAAACTGCGATAGACCAAAATCTGCCCTCGAAATCCAATATTTTGACTGCCCCGGCCATCATTTTACCTAATCTTACATCAGAGGAGATTAAGCAGCCTATATTCAATAACCGATGGACTGGTAAAATTATTGTCCCTGCAGGCTCACTAACCAAAACGACAGAAAATGCCGTTGGGGAATTTTACAAATCAGAGAATGGATACTACGAAGGGGCTGGAACTCGACTAAATTATAATGTTGGTATTTTCGTCCCGAAGGATAAAAATAAACCAGCAGTTCTATATGTTTACCATGAGGTCTTAGGCTCCACTGGCTATGATTTTGGCAAAGACCCAGTGATGTATAAGTCGAAGATTCTTGAAGCGAAAAAATCTAGTACGCAAATTGAAAATAAGGTCCAAACCGGTAGCTCTAGCGCGTCGCTTACTAAGCCGATTAGTACCGAATCGGGAAGTGGCGCACGCCTTGATATCCGAGCGTCTGTCACAACTCCTGATGCGCAAGGAGATTTCATAATAAATATTCAGACTTCTACGGATACCGCCAGCTTAAAGGTTGATGATGAAGAGCAGGGTGCTAATAAAACTGGGATTTACACAATCCGCCGAGTTGCCCGTGTCGGCGTTGTTAACAGAATCACAATCACCGCCAGAGATATTTACGGCAATACCGACACCAAAACTATCAGCGTTGCGCGGCAAGCAATGGATTCGCGCCCGACGTTCGCCCGGTTGAACCCAGCGAACATCAAACCTCAGCCCGCCCGCGATGCCGTCGCTATCATAATTGGCATTCAGAACTACAAGCTCATCCCTAAAGCTGAATTTGCAAATCAGGACGCGCAGGTCTTCTACGACTACGCGTCACGGGCGTTAGGCATTCAACAGGGGAACATAAAGTTGCTTGTAGATGACGATGCGGACGTTTCGGGAATATACAAAGCCTTTCAGAACTGGCTTCCCCTGAAGGTGCGTAAAGGCAAGACCGATGTATACGTGTTCTACAGCGGACATGGTCTGCCAAGTGCAGACGGCAAATCGTTGTACTTCCTTCCGGTCGGCGCGGACAGAGACCTCATCGCAAAGACCGCTATCTCGCAAAAGGAAATCGTGGACGCACTAAAGGCAGCCCAGCCCAAGTCCGTAACGATGTTCATTGACAGTTGCTACAGCGGTCAGATACGCACAGGCGAGACCTTGCTGGCAAGCGCACGTCCGGTAGTCCTCACGGTGCGGGAGACTGCCTACCCGCCTGAGTTCACCGTCATCACCGCATCAGCCTCTGACCAGATTGCATCCTCGAGCCCAGACCTCAAACATGGCATCTTCAGCTACTACCTGATGAAGGGCTTGGAAGGCGAAGCCGACGAGAACAAGGACGGCACTATCACTATCGGCAAGCTCCAGAGCTACCTTGCCGAGCGTGTCCCCCGATTTGCCATGACCATGAGCCGCAAGCAAGAGCCACAACTGACAGGTGATGTAAACCGCGTTCTGGTGGCGCAGTGATATCGTGTCAACCTAACTCAAGAAGTTCGTTAACATGAAACCAAAGCCTCCCCATTGCCCAGTTCTGCCAGTGCAGAAGGTGAAGGCCTATGTCCAAAAATCAGTAGTGCCAAGCAGTTTTTAACAGTAGTCTCTCTGATAGCTCGAATATCTTTGACAAGACTGGGGGCATTTTTGCCTTGACTCTCGGGCATTCGTGTTGGCTTCTTGTAGTGTGGTCCATGACCCCCCGAGACTCATGGCCCACAAAATCTCTTTCCACCAAAGTCGGGCTGAGGATACGAAGACACGAATGCGTGCGCACATTTCCATTTAGTAGGGAGAATATGCAACGCAGGCCTTTCAACCCTAAGACGCGAATACGCGCGCTGGCGTTACCCATGTGCAAAATCCTCATTTTCACGGGCTTGGATGCAGCCTCAAGCCAAACCGCTGTCCCTGCAGTCCCGTATGAGCCAGCATCGTTTCATCCGAGCCGCTGCATTCGCCCGTGAAATCGGCGATGTTCACGTGGTGAGCGATCGCCTAGTTGAACTATTTTGGCTCATTCGCAACAATAGTACATTGATAATGATAGGTGACAGCCTTCCATTCACAACTACTACTAGACCAAAAGCTGGGTTGGCTACAGCGACTCAATCTAGCATTATTCAAAGGCAAGACGCCTTTATACCCCCACGCTTTGCACCTACCTAGCGCCTCTTCCAGTCCGTCGCTTCTGCTTGGTTCCGGATCGATAAATCTATATTCGTATGAGAATTCGACGACCCCTGCGGCGCGACTGCCCCCGCTTGCAACTAGAGGAGTTGCTGGCGGTGCGGCGCAGCCATATAATAAAAATGCCATAATAAATAGTAATGACGACTTTAGTTTCATATTAACTCTTTTTCTTTAAAGAATAAGAAAGTACATATTTAATAAATGTTCGGCAATGCTATCATTGCCTCAACTTATCTTCAATATTTCCTTTTAAACAGGAATCGTGAGTAGTAGTGTTATTTGAACTCTGTAATCTCCCCCAGTGGCTCCATCAAGTCATCTAAAATTATTGTGTTACGGAAAGGATCACTATCGGAGGTGAAGGGCTGCGACTCTATTTTCTGAGTCGCAAGCATTTGAACCTCTACCGCATTTTTAATCGGTGCTTTAAGTTTGGTTAGGGAAGTTGACTGTTCGACGGTCACATTTTTGTTACCTAAATCGGCATGCCGCTCGGCTCCAAGTGAGCTCTTGAGTTGGACCTCCCCTGCAGCATTTGTCGCAGCGATGGGCTGAACTCCTGCTTGGGTAAGCAGAGTTTCGGGGGCTAAGATCGGAGCGATCTTTTGACCGTTAACGAAACTACCAAAAAACATTTGCCCGTTCGCATGGATGTATCTGCCCTGCCCGTTGAAATTGCTCGACCTGAATTCCCCGGTATAAACATCCCCTTTTGAGCGGTTGTTAGCAAGAAAGTAATAGGTGCCAACACCTTCGAAATTTCCCTCATTGAACTGTCCAACATACTTGTCTCCAGCGGCGGAGACGTACGTCCCAGATCCGTGCCTTTGTCCCTCTACCACCGTCCCCTTATAGACGTCTCCGTTGCCATAGGTGAACGCTCCCTTTCCGTTGGGTCTGCCGTAATTGAATTCTCCGGTGTAGATGTCGCCATTTGAGAATCGCAGGCTGCCTGTGCAATTTCCGAAGCTAAACAGCACGCATTTAGGCAGCGGTGCTTGAGCACAAGCGCTTCCGGCAATCATCAAAATGATCAGGAAAAAGGTCCGGTAAATGCTTAATTGCATGCGGGTCGCCGGGTTGTGCAGTGCTTCCGGCAACACCGAATACGAACTACAGTTAGTAAATTAACAAAAATTTTTACTTTCAATAGTTTGTTATCGGCATGTGACTAAAAATCTTTAGCGACATCCGAAAAAACAGTGTTGCGTAATCAATAAGCGACTTAAGGGCCGACTTATCTCTGGAATTAGCCGACAAACCGTGCACAGAATTCCGCTACTTCACCCAACTAGTGCAATGGATAGATCGAGCGCTTAGCTTGCCAAGCCAGTGCCCAATTCGGGTGGGTTGCAGCCTGCCGTCGTCGCTCACTATCCGGTGGCTTGCACAACGCTCCAAGAAGTAGTCGGCGGGTCTCCAACGACGGGGGCGTAGGCATGACGCATCAGCAAAAGGGAGTCTGGCGACCGCAATGCCTCTGCGAGCTCAGTCGCAGCAACACAAAAAAGGGCTAAAAGCACGCAAAGGGCAGCACGCCAGCGGTTAAGCATGGGCAGTCCGAAAAGAATTGGGTCGATGGGGTTTTGGCTTCCATCCTCGCCTTCACCAGCATTCGACATCGCTTGGCATTAAAGCGTCCGGCAGCAAGTTTTGACAGCCATGCCCTGCCACCACCAGCAAGCCAGCACTGAAAGCCTTCTGACAGCCTCTTTTTGTGTTCAGGACACTGCATTTTTGGCAAAGTGCAAAATTGCTGACATGAACGGGATCTCTTTTCACAACAGTAAAAATACGCAGCTCACGTTCGCAAATGTCGAGGGTGAGAAGGCATGGCTGCGTTCTGAGGCAGACAGGGGGGACGTGGAGGCGCAGCACCGTCTAGGATTGCTGTTGATGGAACGGTCCACCGATGTAAGCAGTATCCGAGAAGCGTACAAGTGGTTGTTCATCAGTGCGTCGCTTGGACATTTGACCGCTTCAAAAGGTTTGCTCGATGTCATGCTGCTGATGGGCGACGATGAAAGTGACGACGCGTACGAGTTGGTTCTCGAGTGGTACGACGACAAATTCGATGATTCAAGAGGCGAGGATCAACAGGCTTGGTCGCTCGAGTTATTGCGCATGAGGTTCGGCGCTACTCTGCTGAACTGATGCATGCGGCGGTAACACTACAACAACCCTATGGGCCCGGGGGGCGACGGCCGTTTTTGTGCTCGGGGGTCATCCCTGCCTTGGGGGCGGTCCTTCTCCGCCACCAGCTAGCTGCGCCGCCGCCAAGTCCACCAACCCGCCGGGGGTGGTCTTGAGCGCGCTAGCCAGCCGCAAGATCAGGGCAAGGTTCGGCAGGTGCTGCCCGCGCTCAATTTTCCCCATGTGGGACCGCTCAATCTGGGCCAAAAGACCGAGCTCTTCCTGCGAGATCCCCATTTCAGTACGGTGCTGCCGTATCACCGCTCCAAAGGCGCGCCCAGCCTCAGGCTCAAATGTTCTCGATCCTGTGGGGCGTCCCGGTTTCAAACTTCTTTCCATTGCCCGCAGGATGGCAATAGGGTAGGATTAAAACCACGTTAAATTTAACTATTTATTGAGGCAACCCGACATGTTCTCACCGCGCGCGCCCTCTTGGTTCACGACCATTTTGATCTTTTCGGTACTATTTTTGCAGGGCTGCACCACCGCTGCAGATAACCAAGCGGCAGCGCAGCGAGCGAGCGCTGCTCGGGAGCAGCAAAGCCGAGCTTTAGCGCAGCAGATAAATCAAAGATGTGCCGGGTATGGTTTCCAGCCGGGTACGCCCGCTTTTTCGCAATGTCTTCAAAATGAGGTGCACCAAGCCGAAGCTATTCAACAGAGCCGGAACATGATGATCCAGCAGGGGGATGCGCAGGCTGCGCGTGACCAGCAAGAGCAATTTAGGCGCGCTCAATGTTATGGGACGGGCAGGTTAGACTGCCTTTAACTTTTAGGTTGAGATCTGATTTCCGGGGCGTAGGGTGCCCCCTGAATTTTCAGCTCAGGTTCAAGCCACATTTTCAAAGTCCAAGACGCCAGCGCGCGCGCTGGCGCGATGCGACGGTCAAATCGGTTTGTTTGAGCCACCTCGCACGGGCCGCACGCGCCTTGCCCAACCGAGACAGGTACTCCCTACCGCCAGTTTCAAGCCACCGTTTGCGGCCCTCTATTGCTTTCTGTAACTGGCCGTTAGACATTCGCAGCTTGGTGGCCGCCGCAATGGCCTGACGCCCCTCCAGCGTCTTGGGGCCGGTGCTCATGCCGCCGTGCAGCTTGCACCGCCCGCTGGGCAGCGCCTTGGCCTTGCAGGGGGCTCCGGTGGTGCGGGCATGTGCGCCGCATTGCTTTTTTGGCTTCAATTTGGCGTTCCTTAAATTGCGCAGGTGACCTACTGTGCGGGAGCGGCGGGGACATGGGCGCGGTAGTCATCACCCGCCAAAACAAAAACTAAGCACCTGTGAAATAGACGTGATGCGCCCCGTTCGCCAAAATACTCTGGCATTTCCTCGTACTTCATGTTGGTTGTAATGACGGTGTACAGACCAGCCGCATTTCTGCGATCAATCACCTCGGTAAGTATCTGCCGCGCATATGGGCTTTTATCCACACCTACATCGTCGATTACCAGCAATCGACAACCTTCATCCAGATTGTTCTTTGGATCTTTGACGCCATCGCCATAGCGCATGAATAGCGCTGACTCCTTCTGCTCTTTTTCTTTAAATTTCCTTACCAGCGTCTCCGAGCGAATGAACTCCACTCCGGCGAAACCTTGCTCACGATGGTGGTGATACGCGGCGGCAGCCAAATGGGTCTTTCCGGTTCCGGGTGGACCGACCAGCATCAGATTCAAGTAAAAACTTTCTCCATCAGACCAAGGGATTTCTTCTTCATCATCGGCCTTGGACGGGTATTTGCACGGCCAATCAGAAATTCCATACAACCTATCCTTGAGCAATTGATTGGAAGCTTCAAAATTTCCAAAACCTTTCATACGGTAGGCGACAGGAGGACCGTAAACGCTCTCGTAAAGTTTGTTGCTAGCTTCCCGCTCATGCCTTTCACGCTTTGCCGTATTGGGCTTTCCCGACCATTCCGCCACCCAATACGCGGCCATATAAGCCGCTTCGCGATCCGCTAGCGCACAGTGCGAGGTGGCGTTGTATTCGCGCATCGTCCACCCGGCCAGCGCCCCGGTAAGGACTACATCACCCGCCATCAGCTTCAGTGTTTCTTCGGCTGGGCAGGGGTTTCCCACCAGCGCCACCAGCTCGAGCCTTTGCTGAAGGATTCGCTCAACGTCTTGCCTAGTCATCACCCTAGTACCCACCCCACCCGGTAGGGTTGGCCGGATTTTCAATTTTGCTTTTGGCGGGTTTCGGGTTTTGGTGTGAGTGCCCTTTTTTAGTTGCTGTTGGCGGCTTGCACCATGACTTGAATCCCCGCTTGATGGTGTCCGTAGCTAGGGCATTCAGGTCATGACCGACGGCATCCAACTTTAAAGCCTCCAGCGCCAACTGGTTGACGCGGGGCTGTTTCTCCGGACCCATTTCCACCAACTGGGTAAAAAGGCTCAGGTCAAGTTGCGCAGGTAGCGCGGGGACTACCCAAGGGGGAGGCGAAGCCGACCCCGAAGGGGTGGTCCTACCCCCCTCCCCCAAAGACTGGGGTCTTTGGGGTCGTTGGGGTTCGGTGCTCATGGATGAACCGGCTGCCGGTTCATGGTCGCGCTGGCTGCCAGCTCCCCCTTGAACCGGGTTCATGGTTGAACCCGGTTCCCCCTTGGACCCCCTCAACCGCTCGATGACTGCCACTGGGATCGGCGAATCAGGCTCAGAGGTATATGCCGCCAACGCGGGCAGGTTGAATCGGTAGCGGTTTGAATTTCGCCCGCCGCCCTGTGACACCACTTCAAGAATTCCCGAGTCCCGGGCTATGCGTAGGAGTCGCTTGGTATGCGATAAAGATAATGAACATTCCTTTGCCAGCCGCAGCACCCCGGGAAATGCGACACCCGTCTGACTGTTCACATGGATGGCTATGTTGAGCAGCAATAACTTGAGCGCAGGGGGCTTGATATCTGCATCTTGGACGCTCCGTATGGTTTGGTATCCCAAAGACTTGCCAGAGATGTCCGGTTTAGGTCTACCCCGTTCAGCGCGCGGTACAACCTCCTCCCCGGCTGAATTTGCTGCACCCTCAATGTTGGTCATGGTCCTGCTCCAAAACAGCCGAAGAAAAAGATCGCGGCTTCATGGGCTTGCAGCACTTTTGACCGGTCATTTTTGGCAACGTAGTTTTGCGAGGGTGGGTTTCGGCTGAGTCAGTGAGGCTGATTGCTCGGAGTAGGGTCAGCGCTACTGGCGCCATGCGCGTCTACCCATTCGTGCAGTTGCTGGAGCCGCCACACCTTGATGGTTGGGGATAGCGCAAGTGGTTTGGGGAACTTACCTTGCGCCACCCAAAGGTTGATCGTGGACTTCGCGAGGGAGGTGAAGTCGCTGACTTCGGCTATGCGTAGCAGTTGTTTGGAATTGGTCAATTTAGGACTCCATTGGTTGATAGGAAAACCAATGGTGCCCGGATTAATGGCGGTTTTTTCGCAAGAAGAATTTAGGCGAAAGTCCAATGCTCAGTGACTTTTGGCAGTGATCAACTCAGGGATCCAGTGACACGATGGCGGCGTTTAAGCTCCGTCAAGAGGTGGCTTAACCACCGCTTGGTGACAGGCTTTTGTTGATTCTTCCAGTAGCTCCATTGAGGGTTAAAGGCCTTTTCTCTGAAGACTGAAATTTGCATGTTTTGGCCAACTTTTTTCATATACCTGTCAGGATCTTTGTAAAACAAACGCTCGTAAAAACTTTTGTGTAACTCCTCCATTGTTGGAAATTTTTTACTCTTTTGATAATGCTCCTCAACCATCTTTACTCCCTCTTCCCAGACCCAGTCATCCCTAGAGACTCCGCCAAAATTTACGTCATTGAAGTGGGCTGATGCAGCGATGGAAATACTTTCAATTTCTGCGATTGCATGTTCGTAGGCTTCCAGCTTTTCAATCAAAACGCTACAGGTCGTGCATGGTTCGGGGAGCAATTTTTCGGCCGGCTGCTCATATTTTTCCGGTGTCGCATAGGGCTCCGAACTTTTAACGGCGCTTTGATTCAACGCTCCATCAGCTCTGTTTTTACCGGGCCGGGGCAACATAGAGATCTCACTCTTGATGAGATCCAAAACGAGTTGAATTTTGTCGTTGGTTGTAGGTTTTTGGCGCTGACGACTTCGTTGTTTTTTTTGCTGCCTGATAGCTGTCACTCTTGGCTCCTGCTGTTTAACCAACACTATGCCGCTTTCTCCTGATGCCGAACCAAACAGTACGACTCCCAGTCCTGCATCAGCCGCCGACGGCGCTCCAGAAGGTTCCCTCTGCGGTATGCCTGTTCCACCTTGTTCCCGATGGTGTGCGCCAGTGCCATCTCTGCCACCTCCGGGCTGTGGTCAGTCTCCTCCGATACCCAGTCCCGGAAGGTGCTACGGAATCCGTGCACCGTCAAGCCCGCCTGCATCCGGCGCACCATCATCAGCATCGCCATGCTGGAAAGCGGTTTGCCTCCACGGGAAAACAGATACTCGCTATAGGGGTCGAGGCTTTGGGCAATCAGCATCAAATCCAGCGACCGCTGGCATAGTGGCACTTGGTGCTGACGCCCTGCCTTCATCCGGTTGCCCGGGATAGTCCAGACGTTGCCCTGCACCTCGGTGCGCCGCGCAAGCAAGACCTCACCGGTCCGCGATGCATTCAGGATGGTGAACTCCAGCGCCAAGGCTGAGAGTCCGTCCGCTTCACGTAGCTTTGCCATGAAGGCAGGTACGTCGCCATAGGGCAACGCCTCGTGGTGCTTGTCTGTAGCCCGGGGCGTAGGCAACAGGTTTTCCAGATGACCCTTCCACAGCGCCGGATTGCCCGCTGGGCGCAGCTTTCGGGTGATGGCGGCGCTCAGAATGCGCTCAATACGCCCACGCAGCCGGACGGCCGTTTCAGTCTTGGTGACCCAAATGGGTGCAAGTACGTCCAGTACGTGCTGGGTGTCGATCTCAGCCAGCGGCATGGCCCCGATGACCGGAAAGGCGTAGTGGGTGACCGTAGCCACCCACTGGTCACCGTGCTTCTGGTTGCGCCACTTGGGGCGCATGGTTTCGATGTAGTCCAAAGCGAAATCTTGGAACTTTTGCCCAGCCGCAACCACGGCAGGGGCTTTGGGGGCATTTTTGACCTGCATGGGGTCAACGCCCTTGTTGATCAGGCTGCGCTGCTCTATGGCCCGTATGCGGGCTTGTTTCAGGCTCACCTCCGGATATGCGCCCAGCCCAATGCCTTTTCGGCCACCGGTGCAGGTGTAGCGCAGGTTCCAATACTTTCGGCCGGTATCCTTGACCCATAGATGTAGGCCCTTGGTTTGGTCGTCGGTATAGCGCCCGGGCTTCGTCAGCGCCTTGATTGATATGTCTGTCATTTGCATGGCTTTCTCCCATCTGTTACCACAGTCGTTACTCCAGCAGGGGCTTAGTACGTGGTAGCAAGCCCTGTGCGGTTAGCGTAGGGTCTTGGAGATAAGATTTTTCGCAAAAACGGTTTGTGCGAAGGAGTTTGCTTCTGTCAGAGCTCCGCGTTGCGGGTCAAACGTCTACAAGGGGTATCAAGATGCTCCAAGACTCTACATCTCGAGTCTCAGACACTCTCTCCGCCAAGTAAATCAACAATCTAGCCTCACTTCACCCGAGTGGGGCTTTTTTGTTTTGGGGGTCTTACAGACTGTTCCCAGACTGCGATACTGTTTTTTTGCAAGCCATGAATCTCCTGTCGCTGGGGCCGAGGATTGGATGGTGCTCCCTGGCTGCACTGCATTCGATCGGCCATGATGAAGGTAGAACCTATATATATTCTGAGTAACATCGTGGATCGGCGCGCCGGCAGGTCGGTCGCGATCTCGTATATGGTTTGACCCTCGATAAACTTTAGCAACAGGAAATTGATATGCGCAAGAAACTAATTTGCATATTTTTGGGTTTGCTCCCACTTTTCGCATCAGCGGCCACGTTTCCGTCAATGGAAAGCGGCAAATACCACATTGGTTGTGAGGCGGAATGGACCAAAAAAGGGGTTTTGGACCAAGATATGTTTAATTACTGCATGGATAACAAAAAAGAAGGTTATGCCGAGGCGCTCCGAATAATTAAAAAGTTCCAAAACCAACCCTGGATACAGGAGGTTATAGATTACGCTGT
>Ga0214919_10010682_pt1 | contig 11579 bp, 14 predicted proteins | sample LL1503_MetaG_FD_177994 | JGI IMG/M metagenome (GOLD analysis project Ga0214919, IMG submission 177994) | Freshwater microbial communities from Lake Lanier, Atlanta, Georgia, United States - LL-1503 | ecosystem: Environmental > Aquatic > Freshwater > Lake | place: USA: Georgia | collected...
ATATTAACCTTAAAATGTTTTAAGGTTACATATCTAAAGCGTTACGGAGATTTAGCAATTCTCCATCATGGAGGTCGCGCCAGCGTCCTTCAGTCGTATCCCCCAGGGAGATCGGACCGAACTTGGTTCGCACCAATCTCAAGACATCGACTCCTACCGCCTCCATGAGTCGACGAATGATGTGGTAGCGCCCTTCGTGAATTGAGACTTCAATCCAGCGAGGTGAGAGTTCACGGAATGATAGAACTCGTCCAATTCCATCTTCTAGCTCTACCCCCTTCAAAAGAGTCTTTTCGACCCCCGACGGCAAAATCCCATCGAATTCGATTATGTAGGTCTTTTCGAGACCAAAGGATGGATGAGTGGCTCTAAAGGTCAGATCCCCATCATTTGTTAGCAGAATCAGCCCCTCTGAATCCTTATCCAGGCGGCCTACATGGAATAAGCGTTCACGCCGTAAGTCAATAAAGTCACTCAATGAGGGACGACCTTCTGGGTCGTACATCGTTGACAAAACACCTTTGGGTTTATGAAGTGCAAGATAAGTCTTAGTCGTTGAGCGAGTGATTGTCTCACCATCAACCATTACTTGAGTTTTTTCAGGGTCAACTTTTGTGCCCAACTCACGTACGACATATCCATCGACGGTAACTCGACCATCTGAGATGAGTTCATCTGCTCCGCGACGACTCGTAATTCCAGCGTCAGCGATTATTTTATTGAGGCGCATTTCGGCCATGTGGCTATCCATTCCCGACAGTCAAGTGAAGGGAGAGTCTAGAAGATGCTTAGTCAGTAAGCGAATCGAGCACTTCGTCGAGAGCATCCAGATTAGGCAGGTATGGAGCCAAGGCTGGAAGATCCTCGAGTGAATTTAAACCTAGACGCTCAAGGAAGAAGGTCGTCGTCTTGTAGAGGATCGCTCCCGTTTCGTGCTCAACTCCGGATTCCTCGACCAGTCCACGCGTGACCAAAGTCTTCATTACCGCTTCTACATTGACGCCTCGAATAGCCGAAGTTCGAGCTCTCGACACTGGCTGACGGTAAGCAATAACGGCCAGAGTCTCTAGTGCAGCCTGAGTCAGCCTAGATTGCTGGCCATCGAGCACAAATTTCTCTACGACAGCTGAATATTCGGGATCGCTATAGAAGCGCCATCCCCCAGATATCTTCTTGAGCGCAAATCCGCGCTCGCCATAGCTCGCCTCGAGTGCGGCAAGGGCTGCTTCAATCTCTTCAACAGGTTTCTCCAGAACTTGAGCCAGAATCACTTCGCTCACAGGTTCATCGACGACCATCAAAATCGCTTCAATCGAACGCTCAACCTCAGGATTAGACATCTTCACTCCCCTTGCTCTCATCCACAACTGACTCTGCATCGAGCAGGCTCATATCTACAGGAATATCAAATTCATCGGTGATCTCGACCTCGCCCAATTCCGAGCCTGTCCATCGAATCTGAAGCTCACCTAGGGCAACCACTTGGTCAAATCGAAGCGCTCCCTGGCGATAAAGGTCGAGCAGCGCCAGAAAGCGGGCGACGACGACGAGCGTGCTGGAGGCATCAGAAATCAGGCTTCTAAAGCTCATACTCTTTGAGCGTCGAAGCGCCTCCACGACCAACTTTGACTCCTCAGCCACGCTCACGAGGGCCATATGAAGGTGTTCAATAGCCACGACAGGTGCAACCTTAGGCGTGAGCACGCGCTCGGCTATGGCGGCAAAGCGCTGAGCGCCAACTCCGATTAGAACTTCAGGAAGGAGTGTGGCCAGAGTTGGATCTAGGGCGACGACTCGAGCAAAGGACTTGTCTGCCAGCAGGATTCGATCATTGAAAGTCGAGGCAATCTCTTTGAATGCTCGATATTGAAGCAGGCGGGCGAAGAGTAGATCGCGAGCCTCAAGGAGGGCGAGATCTTCTTCATCTTCAACCTCACCACTTGGCAAAAGTCTCGCCGCTTTGAGGTCGAGCAGGGTTGCCGCAACGACTAAAAACTCAGTTGCCTGATCTAATCGCCAGCCTTCTCCCGAAACCTCAAGGGCTCTAATAAATGAAATGAACTCATCCGTCACCGCGCTCAAGGCAATCTCAGTGATCTCCATCTTGTGGCGCGAAATCAACTGCAAGAGCAGGTCAAATGGCCCATCGAAATTTGTGAGGTGGACTGAGAATGGCGCTGACGCGCTATCTATCGCATTCTCATCCATAGTCATATCCACGAGGCGAACCTTACTCGACACTTGCCCGAACTCTGTGTAATGCGTAGGCTCGGGCGCATTATAAAGAAAGAGGTTTCTCGCTTGAACGCTAAATCGACAATTGAGAACGATGTCGCAACTACTGCCACTCTTCTTGGCAAGAAAGCGAAAGCATTCCCGACTCCTGCCCCGTTGACTGAGCATGGAAGTGCGAAAGTAATCTCTATCTTCAATCAAAAAGGTGGCGTTGGTAAGACAACGACCACTATCAGTCTTGGTGCAAGCCTTGCAGAGCTCGGTCGTCGCGTTCTATTGGTCGACTTCGATCCACAAGGCGGCCTCTCACTCGGCCTTGGCGTCAACGCGCACTCTCTTCCATTGGAACAAACTGTTTATTACGCATTGATGACACCGACTGCAAATATCGATGAGATTGTTCTCAAGACTGCAGTTCCTGGTTTGGATTTCCTGCCTGCTAACCGCGATCTCGGTACGGCTGAAACAACACTTGGCGCAGAAATCGGTGGACAGCAATATCTCAAGCGAGCCCTGAATTCATTACGCGATTATTACGACGTTATTTTGATTGATTGCCAGCCAACAATGGGACAACTCACCATCAACGCACTCGTTGCATCGGATGAAGTAATCGTTCCCATGCAATGTGAATATTTTGCACTTCATGGCTTCATCGAACTCAAGGGAAATCTGGATAAAGTGAAAAATTTCCTCAATCCTGATCTCAAACTCATTGGAATTCTTGCAACAATGTATGACAAGAAAACTTCACATAATCGCCAAGTTTTAGAGCGCATACTTGAGCAATTTCCTGAAGATGTTTTCGAAACAATTATTGCAAAAACTATTCGTTTTGCAGAGACAACTGTTGTAGGTGAGCCGATAACAAGTTACGCATCATCATCTGGTGGTGCGGCTTCGTATCGTCGACTTGCTCGCGAACTAATTGCCAAGGGAGGCGCACGATGACACGTAGAGCGAATTTGCCAGGAGCTGACGAACTTTTTCGTTCAACAGCGCCAGCACTATCTTCTGTTCCAGCTTCAAACGAGACAGTTGCTGCGCCACTTGTTGCTCCAGCAATTGCTACTCCTAAAGCACCTTCATCAAAGAAGGGTGTCCGCTCAATTGCGCGACGTCGTGTGACAACTGTTGATCGTTCACCATCTGGTCGCGAACGCCACGATGAAAAAATTACTGTCTACCTATCCCCTGACGAACTCTACGATTTAGATCAAGCACGTCTACAACTTCGTGGTGATTTAGGTCTTGCGGCAGATCGCGGACGTATTGTTCGCGAATCAATCGCAGTGATAATCGCTGATCTAGAAGCTAAAGGCGATCAATCAATCTTGGCTCGACGCCTTAGAGGTCTATAAAAACTATTTCGCACGAGGATGCGCGGAACTATAACTTTCGCGAATCTTATCTATCGTTACTAGTGTATATATCTGCGTTGTTGTGACGGAGGCGTGTCCTAATAATTCCTGCACGACTCGAATATCTGCGCCTCCATCTAAAAGATGAGTTGCATATGAGTGTCTAAAGACGTGAGGCGAAACTTTTTCCGCCAGACCAACAGCTGTTGCTGCATCCAAAACAATCTGCCAAGCACTTTGGCGAGATAATCGAGTACCGCGCGAGTTTACAAATAGAGCACTGTCAGCCTTCTTCTGTTTTGTTATCAGGGTCGGACGTACTCGTACTTGGTAATCAAGAAGTGCTCTCCCGGCGAATGAACCAAGTGGAACAATTCGCTCCTTGCCACCTTTCCCTCGCAATTTCACGGTAGCGATCTCCTCACCATCATTAGATGTTGAGGAAATATCTAAGAGATTGATTCCAATCAACTCACTTACTCGAGCGCCAGTTCCGTATAGAAGTTCTAAAAGAGCGCGATCTCGTAATGATGTTGAAATACCTGGTCTATCAGCCGCTTCAATCATGGAAATTATCTGGTCAATACTCAATGCTTTTGGTAATTTTCTAGGAATCTTCATTGTCTCTAAGTTCAGCGTTGGATTCGGTAGACCAAACTCTGAAAGAACATATTTGTAAAAGGTGCGAAGCGTAGATTCGACTCTGTTCGTACTAGATGGCGCTAATTCCTTGTGTATCTCGATATGAAAGTTTTCGACGAACGCGGAATCTATTGCTTCAAATTTCACACCTTGTCGTTGTGCATAGGAAGAGAAAAGTTCTAAATCTCTCTGATAAGAAACTAGTGTATTTGTCGATAATCCTCGTTCGATTCGCAAATGATCTAGAAAAGATTGCTTAGCAAGTTCCAGATTCATCGCTAGCTTCTACTTATTCTTACGAGCAACCGCCGCTTTGATCAACCCTACAAATAATGGATGAGGCTTGGTTGGGCGTGAACGCAACTCTGGGTGTGCCTGCGTTCCAACATAAAATGGATGAACACTTGCAGGTAATTCAACAAACTCTACGAGGTCCAATTCTTTATAGAAACCAGAGAAGACTAATCCTGCATCACTAATCTGATCTCGGTACTTGTTGTTGACCTCATAACGATGTCTGTGACGTTCGGATATTTCTGTAGAAGCATATGTCTGCGCAACTACAGAACCTGGAACTAAATCAGATTTATACAAACCAAGGCGCATAGTTCCGCCCATATCTGCCTCTCCAGCAATAATCTTCTTTTGGTCTTGCATTGTCGCGATTACTGGGGTTCCTGAATCTGGCGAAAACTCAGCAGAGTTCGCATCTTTGATGCCAGCAAGATTGCGAGCAGCCTCAATCACCATGCACTGAAGTCCTAAACACAGACCAAGAGTTGGAATGTTGTTTTCGCGTGCAAATTTGAGCGCGCCCACTTTTCCTTCAATACCTCGAATTCCAAAACCGCCAGGAACGCAGATTGCATCTACATCAGCAAGATTGCTCTTCGCACCTTCAGGAGTTGCACAGTCATCACTTGGAATCCATTTAATTTCTACTCGCGCATTATTTGCAAAACCACCAGCGCGAAGTGCTTCTCCAACGGAGAGATACGCATCTGGTAAATCAATGTACTTGCCTACGAGTCCAATTTTTACAACATGTTTTGGATGATGAACTTTTTCAAGGAGTGCATCCCATTCACCCCACTCAACATCATGACAATCGAGTGATAGACGCTTTACAACATATGAATCAAGACCCTCTGAGTAGAGAACCTTAGGAATGTCATAAATAGATGGTGCATCAACTGCTGCAACTACCGCTTCGGCATCAACGTCGCACATCAACGAAATCTTCTTCTTCACATTATCCGGGATCGGTCTATCTGAACGAAGAACAATCGCATCCGGAGCGATACCGATACTTCGAAGGGCTGCAACACTGTGCTGAGTTGGCTTAGTTTTCAGTTCACCCGATGGTCCGATATATGGAACGAGCGAAACATGGAGATAGAAAACATTATCTCGCCCCACTTCTTGGCGAATTTGTCTAGCTGCTTCCAAAAATGGTTGCGATTCAATATCGCCAACAGTTCCACCCACTTCAGTGATAACTAAATCAATATCAGGGGCGGCCATTGCTCTAATGCGCTCTTTGATTTCATTTGTGATGTGGGGAATGACTTGGACAGTCTCCCCTAAATATTCGCCGCGACGCTCTTTCGCAATCACGCGTGAGTAGACCTGACCAGTTGTTACATTCGCAGAGCCATGCAAATTCGTATCTAGAAATCTTTCATAGTGTCCAATATCTAAATCTGTCTCTGCACCATCATCTGTGACAAATACTTCTCCATGCTGAAATGGATTCATCGTGCCAGGATCGACATTGAGATATGGATCGAGCTTTTGCATAGTGACCCGCAGGCCTCTGGCTACTAATAATCTGCCCAGACTTGATGCTGTGAGGCCTTTACCCAAACTTGAGGCAACTCCGCCGGTGACGAATAGATGTTTGGTTACATGAGGTTGGCCCATGGGAGTTCAACCTATCATTGAAATTGGGCTCTCTATCTCACCCTCATGGCAAGGAGTTCTGTGGCGTGTTCCTTAGCGCTACTCGACTCTTCAAGGCCAGCGAGCATGCGTGCAATCTCATCCACGCGCTGAGAACTCTCCACTCGTTTTACATCACTTTGAGTTACGACGCCATCATTGTTTTTTGTTACAACGTAATGTGAGTCAGCCCACGCCGCTACTTGCGGTAAATGTGTAACAACAATTACTTGTGCATATTTAGATAACTCAAATAGTCGTCGACCAACTTCAATGGCTGCTTTTCCACCTACACCTGCATCGATCTCATCAAAAACATATGTACCAACAGGGTGTGTTTTCGCAAGCACAACTTCGAGTGCCAACATGACTCGAGACATTTCACCACCACTGGCACCTTTTGCAAGTGAGACCAATGGCGCACTGCGATCACCTTGTAAATATATTGCTACCTCGTCGCATCCAGAAGAAGAGAAATCTGATTCCTTCATCGCACTTGCATAATCAGGATGCGAAACTGCAACGCTTAATATGGTGTGGGGCATTGATAGTTCAACAATCTCTTTCGTAACTGCTTTCGAAAGATCCGCGGCGCACTTTTCGCGCACGATTGACAGTGCGGTCGCATCACTCTTGAGCTTTGCTTTCACTTTCGAGAATTCCTTTTCCAACTCAGCAACTCTGGCATCGCCGCCACGAAGATCCGCTATTCGTGTCGCAGAATTCTTGAAGCGAGTGGTGAGTTCCTCAATCTCTGCAGCAGAACTTGCCGAAGCACCCCAGCGTTTTATCAATGCAACAATCCCAGACTTGCGCAATTGCATATTTTCAAGAGATTGAGGATCGGCCTCCAGTGAGGACAGATATGAAGAGAGCGAACTGGATGCATCCGAGACTAAGAAGAAACTCTCGCTTAGATTTTGATACATTCCCTCAAGAAGAAGATCTTTGCTTCGCGCATTCTCAAGTGCTTTTCGGGATATTCCAAGAGTTGTGAGTGCTCCAGATTCTTCATCAGAAAGGGTTGCAAGAGCCTGTTCTGCAGCCAATCTCAACTCTTCAACACTCGATAGACGAGCAATCATCTGATCTAGCTCTTCAATTTCATTTTCTTTAGGAGATAATTTCTTGAATGCCTCAACAAATTCTTCCAGTTCGGCAATCTCTTTCTCACTCTGTGACAAACTCTTCTTGATAGCCGAAATACGATCTTTGAGTTCATGAAAGGCGCCATAAGACTCTTGGTAAGTTTGGAAAGCCTTCGCAATGGCTTCGCCACCAAATTGATCTAGAAGATCGCGCTGTTTCGAACTTTTGGTGAGAGCAATATTTGCCGACTGACCGTGGACCTCAACTAGATTCTCAGCAATGGCTGCAAGAACACTGGCAGGAACAGAGACGCCACTTGTAGCTGCTTTACTCTTTCCATCGCTATTGACTGTGCGCAAAATGATAATTTCACCATCTTCAACGGTTGCGCCACTATCTTCAAAGAGTGCGACTGATTTCTTAGGGATTGCGAATCGCCCACTTGCAACTAATCGTTCACTACCTTTTCGAACCAATGATGAATCACTTTTGCCGCCCAAAACAAGATTGAGAGCAGTGAGAATCATTGTCTTTCCTGCACCAGTTTCACCAGTCAATACTGTGAGGCCTTTGCTCAATTCCAAAGAAGCTTGATCGATTACTCCAATGGAACGAATTGTTATCTCTTCTAGAAAAGTACGATCACTCACCGCGCCATCCTTCAACGGGAAGTTTGAATTTTGCAACTAAGCGATCTGTAAAGATTGTTCCTTTCGTATGTGCAAGTTTGACAATTGATGAATCCTTTTTGATGTGGACGCGATCCCCTGATTGCAATGGAGATTTTCGTATGGCATCTGCTGATAGAAGAGCGTCGGAAGATTCAACAAGAACAACAATCTCTGATTGCGGTGAGACAACCATTGGACGCGAGAAGAGAGCATGCGCCGATATTGGTAGCAAAAGAAGTGCTTCAACTTCTGGCCACAGCACTGGTCCACCTGCTGAGAATGCATAGGCAGTTGAACCCGTTGGAGTGGAGCAGATAAGGCCATCACAGCCCCAACGTGAGAGTGGACGCGAATCAATTTCGACCAAGAGATCAACCATTGTCGTCGAATTTCGCTCGACGGTAACTTCATTGAGGGCCCAACCAGAATTTACGATTACGCCATTTCGTGTTACTGAATAAGACAAGACCATGCGTGAATCCATTACATAATCTTTCAAAATAATCGATCGTGAAACTTCCTTCAAATCAATCTTCTCGACTTCAGCTAAGAAGCCAACATGACCTAGATTGATACCGAGTAACGCAATATTTTGCTCACGCGCGATCTCAGCACCACGCAAAATTGTGCCATCTCCCCCGAGAACAATGACTATCTCGCTAGCTGGCAACTCTGACGCATCACAGGCAGTTACTTGCTTGAGTGAAACTTTAGAAATAGTAAAGAGTTCAAAATCGGCAGAAACCAATTCAGCTACGATCGTCTCACTTGCTTCTATCGCCTCTGGGCGATCTCCTTTGATTACAAGTATTGCCCGTCTTGTCATTGCGGACCCATCTCTATTGCACGATCTAGTGCGCCTTCATCAATTTGCGGTGCTCCACGTCGAAGCCATAAGAAATATTCAACATTGCCAGCCGGTCCAGGTAATGGACTCGCTGCAATGCCCAATGTTCCAAGACCAACATCGTATGCAGATTCTGCAACATCTATCACTGCTGATTTTCGAAGTGCCGGATCGCGCACTACTCCGCCAGCACCCAATTTTTCGCGACCGACTTCAAATTGTGGTTTCACCATAATGACAAAGTCTGCCTCCGCTTTTGAAACTGCTGCCAGGGCCGGAAGTACCAAAGTGAGTGAGATGAATGAGAGGTCGGCAACAACGAGATCGATTGCTTCGCCCACCATCTCCCCCGTCAGGTGTCGAATATTTGTTCTATCCAAAATACTCACACGCTCATCTTGACGCAGCTCCCACGCTAATTGGCCATATCCAACGTCGACTGCAACAACATGAGCCGCGCCTCTTCGCAAAAGAACATCTGTAAAGCCACCTGTTGATGCACCTGCATCGAGGCATCGCTTTCCGGTCACTTCGATATCAGTGAAAGCATCGAGTGCGCCAGCTAACTTGTGGCCACCACGCGAAACAAAATCATCGCGATCACCGGCAATAACAATTGAAGTCTCTGCATCTACTTGCGTTGCTGGTTTTGTGGCCGGAATTCCATTTACTAAAACTGAGCGTTTTTCAATCAGATCCGCCGCTTGTTCACGAGAGCGTGCCAATTCGCGCCTCACAAGTTCAGCATCCAAACGTGTCTTCATTTTTCTAAATTAGAGACCATCGATAGTTGTTAGAGCCTCATGCAACTTCTTATGCAGATTTTCAAAGCGCTCTGCATGCTCTGTAATATCTAAAGAGTCAATCTCTGAGAGTTCACTACGTACCTCATCGGCCAGAGTGCTCTCTTGTGCAATCTCATTATTCTCCATTAGGCAGATTTCCTTACCTTTTTAGCTGGGCTTTTCTTCACAGCACTCTTTTTAGCAGCTACCTTTTTAGTTGGTGACTTTTTTGCCGCGCTCTTTTTTGCAGTGCTTGCAGCCTTCTTCGGTGTGCTCTCAGAACTCATTGCATCAAGTTTGCGCTTCAGCTCATCAAATTCTTCGCGTTTCACAAAGCCCATTTTTGAGACTGAACTTTCAACCTCTTCTTCGATCTTTGATTTGAGAGCCTCTCCGCTTTCGCGAACCCAGACATTGAGTGCAGCGGCAATTTCGGCAGGAGATTTCTCGCCTTCGCTCACCTTCGAGAGATAGGTGCGTAGAGTGCTAAATACATCGTTGGCCATGGTGCTCCAAAATCAAAGTGAAATGAGATCTGCGACCCCGTCTACTTCCTAGCCTACCTAAATCTTGCTTATCCCGACTGCTTCAACCTGCCAGCGACTTGCTACTCCCGTAGGGCTTTTCCAGAATCTTCGGTGAATCGCTCCGGAAATTTCTACCCATTCATCATCTTTGAGGGCAAGTGCCTGTCTGCGGATTTTTGCACTCCACGCGGCGATATCGAGAGTGTCGACGCCAGTGCTCTCAAGACGGGTGACGATAAGACGGAACTCAACAACTTTATCGCCGCTCGGTAATTCTTTTTCGATTGCTTTGGCAGAAACCCGTCCTCGCAATAAAACATCATTGAGTGAGTAATCTGGCAACTCTTCTTCATCTGCAATTTTCTTCTTACTCGCTACGCTCATTGAGAACTCCATTCATAAAGGAGTCGCATCATCTCTTTAGCCTCTGACAATGCACTGAACAAATTTCTCAATCTGTGGAGAACTACTGATCTACTCTCTCGGAAGCATCTGTGATCTCGTCGTGGTCAATTTCCGCGCATTTGATAAACCATTCACGCGCTTCCTCTTTTCGCCCTGCATGATCTAGCGCATCGGCATATGCATAGCGAAGGCGAACAGACCACTCTTCACTTTCATTCTTCAATTCTTTACATGTCAAAGTAATTACTGCTGCATCATTTTCACCCAGGTCGCGACGTGCGCCCGATGCAACAATGCGCATCTCAATCTCCTCTGCTTTACCTAATTTTTTAACTTCAGGTGAACCCGCTAAAGCCAGTGCTTTCAAAGGGTTTCCAAGGCCTCTCTCACAATCTGCCATCACGGGCCACATGCTTACATCACCAGAAATTCGATTCGATGCGCGTAATTCTTTGAGTGCGATCTCGTAATGACCTGCGCGATATGCGGCATAACCAGCGCTTTCGCGAACAACAGCTAGCCGACCTGCGTGATGGGCAGCTGCAATTCCATGCTTGTGCGCTAATTGTGGATCGCTATCCATATACATATTTACGCAGACAAGATGGCGCGAAACCACTTTTGCATTCTCTGCAGAAAGACTCAGCAATTCTGCACGAACAGTTTTCTCTAATTCTTCGCCCGTAACTTCTTCAGGAATATCTGGCTCAAAAATGCGTGGACGAAGTCGAGATTGATCGCGATCTACTGGCGCAGGACGTGCGCCGCGAGGATCAGAGCCATCCCGAGTTTGTCGTGGTGCGCCAGGACGCGATGAACTTCCACCACGAGCAGGGCGATCAGTGGATGGGCGATCTGATGATCTTTTTTGCGGAGGACGTCCGGAAGAGTTTCCTCGAGATTCCATTCGTTACTCCTTAGGTACTAAATAAAATTCATAGTGCATTCAACAAAAACATTCTAGAGAAATAAAAAAGGGGCGCTCGTTAAAGCGCCCCTTTTTATAAAAGAAGTCCGGCGACGTTCTACTCTCCCACAAGGTCACCCTTGCAGTACCATCGACGCTGAGAGGCTTA
>Ga0214919_10010683_pt1 | contig 11577 bp, 14 predicted proteins | sample LL1503_MetaG_FD_177994 | JGI IMG/M metagenome (GOLD analysis project Ga0214919, IMG submission 177994) | Freshwater microbial communities from Lake Lanier, Atlanta, Georgia, United States - LL-1503 | ecosystem: Environmental > Aquatic > Freshwater > Lake | place: USA: Georgia | collected...
CATAGAACCTGGAGTAGCTGGAGTTTCATCTGATTCATCGCTCTTATAAGTAAATTGACTTCCATCAGGCTTTGACCAATCTACATCAGGGTCAAAACCAACCATTACAGGCTCACCACCAGAAAACCCAAAATATTCTCCAACTAAAACAACTTTTCTTTTAATAACTGGTTGTCCGTTAGTATCAAAAGATTCCAAAATATCACTTGGAATTGTAAAGTCAATTAAGAATGAACTGTTTGTTGGGCATCCTTGTGGAACTTTCATTGATAAAGGCATTGGAATAGCATCTAACTTAAACTCATTTCTAAGAGTTTCAAGCATAGAACCTTCATCACTTGAAAGAATATTGAAACTGAACTCCTTATATCTTTCATCTTTCTTGACTAAATAAGCACCATTAATAATTTCAGTGACATAGTTTAAACCAGCTCGATCAAGTTCAGAAATAAAGGCTGGAAGACTATTATTCATAAGATATTCATAATAGTATTTAACTAATTTTCCCCAAGTATCCAAAGCTTTCGAATCAACTTTTTTAGAAACTCTTTTTTCTTTTCCAAACTCATCAATAACAGTTTCGAAATCCATTCCTATTAATGTTAAAATATGCTCGTTGTCATATCCATTAAGAACAGCTTTTTTGAATTGTTTAGACTGATAGTCTTTCTTCTTTTCAGGAGTATCTAAAGGCTCACCATTCACTTCTTCGGGTGCATAATATTCAATATAATCGCTAATAGTATTTGAAAAATCAACACCAGTTTTTTCTAGAACATCATCTAATCTCCACACAATAGGTTCTTTGATTAACTCTTTATATAAATCTGCACCTTCTTGATTTGGATTTTGAGCTAAAATTGCATTCCAAGGACGAATTTTTGCTTGTCCTGCAGTAAAAACTTTGTATCTAAAAGCGTGTATTTGTTCATATAAACTTACAAGTTCTTCATCGCTAAGTTTATCTACAGTTGGTTCTCCAGTAGAAAAAACACCAACCATTCCTAAAAGATTTCTTATATTACTTGCTGTTTTATTATTCGTATATTTTTTGATGATGGTCAAAATATCATCCATGTTTAATGCTGGGAACTGTTTTAAAAGACTATTTGCAAGCTCTAAGAAATCAGCTTTGATATCTAATCTTTTTGCTGTAATTTCTTCAGATACAAATTTCTGGATAACAGCAATTTGTTCTTTGCTTTTGATTGATAAAAGTGGTGTGAAAACTTCTTCTGTTCTTTTTGAAGAAGCATAAAAGGCTGAAAGTTGTTTAACTAATACTTCATTTTTTCTGCGAAGTAGATTGACAATAACTGTATCGGCATAAGCAGGATTGCCAGCTAATTGTAATGCTAGTTTTCTTAATTCTGAAATTTGTTTTGCATATGGCGTTAAAAGTTTTTTAGTTTCTTCATTAGACTGTTTTAAGTCACCAGACATCATTCTATAAAGATCTGCTCTAGTGAGTTTTCCAGAAGAATACATTTCACCTAATTCAGTATCCAAGTGCTCTTGAAGCCAAAAAATCTTATCTTCTATAGTGTCACCAGGAATTTGAGATACAGCTGCTTGAGCTAGACGAATGTTCATTAAAAATACCTTTAATTAATTTTTACAGTTAGTTAATGTTACTTATCAGAAGTGCCTTTCTCCTTTGTAAAGAATAAACCAATATCATAAAGCAGGGGAGGGCTGAATTGATGATTAGTATCAAAATTGTTCTACTTTTCGTCTTTTCGTTTATGTTTGGTTCAATGGCGAATCAGAATTGTTTAATTTATTTAAACAATCCAGAAACCCTTACAAAGACTGGAGTTCTTCATAAAAAAACATTCCAGAACAACACTCGTGTAAGATATTTCTTTCACTATAAAAATGGCACTGATAAACAACAAAAGTTTGTTTTCAGTTGTAAAGGAACAGTTGACAACTTAAAAAAATCTATCACTACTCACGAATCACCTGAGTTGGTAGGTGCGAATACTGCTCGTAATTTTTTTAAATCAAAAGAAAAGAACTCACAAGTAAACCTTGTAAGTTGGGTAGAACCAAATGCAACTATTTCTGGCATTTTAGAGGGTGATTTTTCAAAAGGCGATGCAGTAACTTGTTATTTTGGTGAAAATAATAATATATTGCGTACCTTTGATATATACCAGCCTTCTTATGATTTTGATTTTAATTTCAATGTAGATTTTAAGAACAAAGCTTCATATAGATTGGGTGATGGAATTGACAATACTGTGCGTGGTCAATATGGTTCTAATGTAAATTTAATAATCAACCCAAAAGAAACAGGCATATTAAAAATGACTTTCAATCCTCGTGGTGGAAAGGGCTTGCTTGTTTTCAATAATAGGGGTAAGATATATATGACAAATTTAGAATTGCCACATAAAGATTATCAAGTGTTAATGATACAAGTCGAAAAAGGAAAAAAAGAAACATTTACTTTTATTCCTACTGGTGGGTTAAATTTTCCAATCAGAATAGACTTTTTATTAAAATCCACAATTGATGATAAAACCGTGGCATAAAGGATAAATATATGGGTGCTGCAGATTGGATTGGTTTATTTTTAGGTATTCTTGTTGCAATTTGGGCTAACAAGAGAGGATATGCTTGGTGGGCTTATGTTCTAACAAGTCCTATTATTGGTGCCATTGCTCTTGGTATTCTTCCTAATCTTTCTGAACCTGGTAAGGAATTTGAAAATAAAGAAGAATTAGTTCGCAAGGGTAATATGGTTGGGTTAGTTATTTCTGGTTTTACAATTGGATTTTTGATGATTGTTGGAGCAATGACTAAGTAATGTCAAATTATAATCTTGATCGTGGGCATGAACTTTATTTTGTCGAACTCAATAAGCAAGCCAAACTTTTTCCAGAGGTTTCAGAAGATATTTTGAAGCTTGGTGCATTGTTTGGCTTGAATGTTGGGGTTATGCAAGAAAAGCCACCCAGCAAAGATTTCAATTTTGATGATGAAACTTGTATGCTTTCATATGACTGGACTCCTTCTTATAAAAAGCTGTCTACTGCTATTGTTACTGTAGCTAATCAAAACAGTCAACTAGAAGAAAAAATGTCTTATAGGCAAATGATTGAGCAGGTTTTCATTTCTTATCCAAATCAAACTCAATCAAATACATCATCAGTAATTAAAACAGAAGATGAAATTGTTAATGACTCTTCTTATCAGGAAATATTAAATAACAGTGAAGCTGCATTTAATCTTGTTGAAACTGATGAAATTGATGGCATGGCTTATGATGATATTGATCTTCTTGAGGATTTAGCTGAATATCTTGATGAAGATGATGAAGCTTTTACTCTCGAAGGGCAACGTGCTTTGGGCTTAGTTGATCAAGATTATGATTCAACTGAATTGATTGGAACTGATGGCAATCCAGTTAAGAAATTTAAACAAGAATATCAAACTGGTGAAGTATCAATTGATGATGATGGGAATTATGTCATCACTTGTCCATATACTGGTAGTAGTGAGGTTTATCAAATATCTACTAACTTATTTGCAAGTTATGAAACAGATCAACCATTTAAAGTTAAGCTAAGTCTAGCTGATACTGCTGAATAAAAAAGGAGGACTATTTAGTCCTCCTTTTCATCTTCTAACACCGCTGCAAATACGGGTGAGTTATTTTCATATAAGTAGTTTATTTTCTGTTCTATAAAATCTAATCTATTATTTAATTTATTAATTAAATCTTTTATATCTTTAGCATGCTTTGAGTTCGATTGTAATGTAGCTCCACAAATTTCAGCTACTTCAGATATTGTAATAATATCTTGCTTTGCTTTATCTAATAAGTCATTTAATCTTGATTGAGTCATTTTTATTTGGGAGTTTCAACAGAATCTTGCAGCATTTCAATATCAAATGTATTATCTGCAATCTTATTTGTATTATCATTAATTTTTGCAGTGAATTCGTCATTCATTTCAGATGCTTTACCTACTTTACCTTCTAAAGCAGGTAAAGCTCCAAGATCGTTTTCTATAGTCTTAATCTTTTTTGATGTAATATTGCCATCGGATATTATCTTATTTACTTGTTTTCTAAGTGTGTTTATATCTGTATTTTTCGTAGGTGATAAAGTATCAGTTTCTTTATTTTTATTAGTCATTTTTGCTTGTTCTTTCATAAGCAATTGATTTAAAATAAATGCAAAGTTAGGATTAAGCATATGATTAGATTGCATACCAGGAGTTTGTTGGACTGCTTGAGCATATATTTTTCTTACTTCATTTTCAAGTTTATCGGCTAATCTGTAGTTGCCACTTTTATCTAGTTTGTCAATATAATCGAATATTTTCATGATCTTCCGCCTCTGATGCTTATTTTTGGGAATGATTGGTTGTTATCGGCACTTGGAGCCATTGATACTAAGTTAACAATTTCATCAAGCTTTTTTCTTGCAGCTTTAGTTTCTTCTGTCTGTACAGTAGAGTCAACAATGAATGATCTTAATTCATACAATTCCACTAGAAGCATATCTTTGTCAATTTTGATGATCATACTTTCTTTTTACAAATGTGATGCTATAATTCCTTATGACACCGACTTTTGAAAGATTAAAGATTTACGGTGATGAAGTAATCTGCAACTTGATTTTCCATAATCAAATATCTTCATTTAGTTTTCTATATGATTCTAATGAAAGTTTATCTCTAGCTTCTAATTTTAAAATATCAGTTGAAGACACAGAATACACTAGAAGATGCCAACTTATTAAAAATTCAAACACAGAGTTGTATTTGAAATTTAAAAAAATAAGTTTGGATTTGGATGAATCTTTTATTTGCCAACCTTTTATCAGAGCGGAATCTTTCACTTGTCTATCTTGTAATAATCATTTTTCTAGAGACAATTCTTCAATATGTTGTTCCTTCAATAACAATATTATTAAAATAAACAAAGGCACTATTTATAAAATTTCATTCTTAAACTACAAGACATATTTAAAAAACATCAATAAGTCAAGAGAAGAGTTTAAGCTATTGCATTTTGCCTCAGTAGTGGATACAATGCTTTTAGGCGATCCAATATAGTTGGGTTCATTAGGTGAAAGATTTGAGAAAAATTGATGAAGTTGTTTTAATAAACTGGATGTCACATGAACATTCTGTCATTAAATTTCACAAAGGTATTAATGTAATTACTGGCACATCAGACTCAGGTAAATCTGCTATTTATCGTGCTCTTGATTATCTCTATCACATGGGTCAAGAAGGATATAGAAGTTTTCATCCTGGATGGGTTCGTCATAAAGCCTCAAATGCAATAATCAGAGTTAAATATGACGACGGACATATGATTGAAAGAGTGAAAGGCGATAAAAATGAAGTTCGCCTTTACAAAGATGATGAGCTTATTTATGAAAAACTCAAAGTTGGCACAGTATATGATAAAGAAATACTTGACTTTTTAGGCCACCCTCCATTTGACAGAACATTAGGCTCGTTTTCTTTTTCGAATCAACACGACCCACCTTTTCTTGTATCTCTATCTAAAGATGCTATTCCAAAGACCATTTCCAAACTTTCAAACTCTGGTGATTATGATAAGGCTGCTGAGCTTTTAAAAACTGAAAATTTATCATTCAATCCAATCATAAAATCTAGTGAAACAAAAATCAAAGAAATCAAAAATGAATTAAAATCTTTTGATGATTTAGATGATGATATTTCTAAATACGAAGAACTAGAAATTGCTATCCAAGAAGCTGAAGATATAGAAAAAACTAAGGTGTCATTACAAAATATTCTTGATACAGCTAGAAGCAAAAAAACTGAACTTGATTCATTAATTGAACTTAATAATAAAGAACAAGAAAAACTAGCTTGCCTTGATACTCTTGATAATGTTCAAATAATAGCTGATGAAATAAAATCACTGAAAAACTATTCAACTGAAATTGCAGAAAAAGAACAAGACATTGCTGACTTGCTTAATGAAAACTCTAAAGCTGAATATTTTATTTCGCCTGAATTTATAAGTGCTATATCTTATATGGATAGTTGTGTTTTATCTATCAAAAATCTTACTGATTTTGAAAATAGTTTGAATGATTTGAATGAAGATTTATCTGAAGAAAATACTCTACTTGAGTCTGACCAAAATACTTTGACTAATCTTGATGATAAAATATCTGATATTGAAAAAGATAATTCTGAATATGAATCTTATATGAAGAAGAATAACAAATGTCTTGTTTGTGGTAAATAATTAATGAAGAAAGTTATTGTTGTTGGTGATGTACACTTAGACCATCGTAAAGTCAAAAGCAGAATTGATAACTATATGGAATCAAGTTTGTTAGACTTCAAAGAAACACTCAAAATTGCAAAAGCTCAAAAGGCTGATGCGATTATCTATTTAGGTGACATTTTTGAAATTTCAGTTGTTACTCCAGAGCTAGAATCATTAGTTCTTAACACGGTGAGATGTGATGACTATGGAGATCCTTGGCCATTCAAAATTTATTCTTTATATGGCAATCACGATGTAGATAATGTAGTTTCCAAGTTGCCAAAAACTTCTTTAAATACTTTATTTGCAAGTGGATTTATGGTTAACACAAACTACATAGAAGACTTGTCGATTTCCTGTATACAATGGGCAGAGAGAGTTGATGAAGAGATTAAGTCAGGATTATTGAAAGAAAATGACACTGCTGTTGTTCTTGCCCATGCTTACATTGCTGATAAGCCTAATGAGTACGTTCCTGGTACTAATAATTTTTCTGATATTGATATACATGAAGACACCAAACTCGTAGTAGCTGGCCATTTTCACTATTTTATGGATTTTGTCAGAGAGGATGGAAAAAGATTCATCAATCCTGGCAGTTTAAGCCGCCGAAATTACAAAAACGATGATGTAGAAAGGCAAGTCCAAGTGCTTTCGTTATTGATTGACCCTGAGAATAAATCAGTTGAGAAGATTGAATATATCCCAGTTGAATCTGCTTTGCCTTATGACCAAATTTTCGACTTAGAGAAAAAAGAAATCGAGAATCAAGATAAGAAAGATGTTAAGCAGTTCACCAAAGCTCTCCACGATATCAAAAATATTCACAATGAATCAATTTCTGATGGCTTTGAACACTTGGAGTTTATTGCCACCGAAAGCAATATCTCAGAAGATATTTTGGAAAATGCAAACAGAGCATTAAGAATGTTATTAGCGACAAAGGATGAAGTAAATGATTAATCAGCAAACTTATAAGAGCAACCTTGAGGCTCTTGCAAAACTTAAGAATCAAAAGTCTAAGATTGAAGGCAATATTGAGACTCGTAATAATCAAATTGACAAAATCAAAGATGAAATTGAAGCTCTTAAAGTCCAGATTAAAGAAGAGTTCAACATTACTCCTAAAGATTTGAAATCAACCATTGCACAAAAAGAGCAAGATTTAAATGATAAACTTGTTGAAATCAATGACAAACTCGAAGAGTTAGAAGCAAATAATGAATGAATTTGAATCGTTTAAGAAGAGAGCAAATAAGGTTAAATCCATTCTTGATCAAAAGATCGGGATAAGGCAAACTCATCTTAATAATCTTGAATCAGAAACTAAGATTTTTGATGAGAACACCTTGAACAAACAACTTAATGAATCTTCTATAAAGTTGTTGAATTTGGCATCATTTCAACGCAGAAAAAACACCATTTTGCATCTTGAAAATTTAATGGATGTATTTGTCAAAGCTGTTTATGGTGAAAACTATACTTATTTTTTTAAGGTTCATGACACAAGTTTTACCAAACTTGAAGCTATGATAAGAAAGCCAGCTGAAAATGGTGAGTTTATGGAAGTTGATCTAAAAGATGGGTCAGGCGGTGGTCTTGTAGAAGTCTCTGGTTTTGGTTCACGTTTGGCCTGTAATGAAATCGAAAAATATGAAGGACTGCTGTTTTTGGATGAAACCTTTAAATCTCTTTCTGCAGACAAGAAAGTTAAAGACTTATTGGTTGTTTTGAAAGCTTATGTTGAAGCAACAGGAAAACAATTTTTTTTCATCAATCATAAAGCTGATGTTTACGGTGCAATTGCTGATAAGATAATATTAACAGAGTTGGTAGGTAAAACTACTAAGGTGTCTGAAGTAACTTTTGATGAAATTGTAAATAACTACACATACAAAGTTAACTTGGAAGAGGACGAGATTTGAAAAGCAAAATTGAGAATGACCCTACATATCAGATTGTGGCAAGAATAATGGCAAAACCAGTTCCATTACAAACTGAATTAAGTAATCCTTTTGCTGCAAACAAGCGCAGAAAAAAAATATTACTTAATCCTGAAGAAAAGAAAGATAACACTTTACCAAGCGATGTTTTGCTATGGTCTGTGAAATCATTTGTCGATTACTTTGCAGATACATACAAAGAAAAAACTGGTGGATATTACAAAAAAACTTATGCTGCTGATAATGCTATATTTGCAGAAATTGGTAAGTTCTTTTCCTCTAATGGTCTTCAAAAACAAGAATGGACTAAGAAATTTGTTGATTGGTGTTTTGAAAATCAATCAAAAATTATTGAAAAGAGTGGTTATTTATTACCAACAAGCATCATTAACTATCTAAATCATTTTTATCAAGAGGAAGTGATGCCTAAGGTAGAGGAAGATACAGTTGACAGGTCTCATTTTGAATCTTCTCTGCTTGACGAAATTAAGCAAGTTGATAAAGAATCGAAGGCCAGTCATTTGTTTTACAGGTTTGGTATTCCCATTGCAGCCACTTACTTCTTACAAATCAAGGGGATAAAAGAAGAAACTGTTGTTAAAGGCCTTGAAGTTTATATGAATACTTTGGCCAATGGTGATGCTGAACAAAAGAATATGTTGTCTGTAATTTGTGAGAGATCGGTAATGAAATCTCCTTACCCACAAGAGTTCAATTTCTTGGATTGGAGGGAGAAATACAAAGCTTATTCCTCCAAGTATGTCAAAGAAAATTGGTGGAGGGACAATGATTACAAAGGTAAGCCATTGTCTGAGTATAGCAAGTTAATAAAAAGAGACTAAATGAACGAAAATGACCTCAAAAATCAAGATACAGAGATTTCCGCATACAGAAAAGCTTTGCGTGAAATTGATTGGTATTTGAGGTCAAAACGTCCAGTCATTTATTTAACAACCCCAGAAGAATTAAGAATTGAAGAAGGCATTAGTTTTATTTGTAATAGACCAGATCATAAATGGGACTTTATTACTTGGGACTTAGTTTCTGGACTTAAAAGCCAAAACAGTGAATTTCTTCCAGCTAAAAAACCAGATTGCGAACTTGATCAATTAGAAGTTTTGAATTGGTTTGATGGGCTTGATGTTCCTAGAGATAAATTCTTAGTTCTCCTTCTCAAAGATTTTCCTAAATATTTTGGTAATGCACATAGCCAGGGACAAATCGAATACAGACTTGTCAGACATCTTAAAAACATTTCCCATAACTGTGTAACCAAAAACAAAGCTATTATTCTTCTTTCACAAAATCTAGAACTCCCTAACGATTTAGATAAATATGTAAGTGTGATTGATATTCCTCTTCCAGAAAAAGAATACATTTCACAAAAAATCTCTGACCTTCTTGATAAAGCTAAACAAAGAAAAGATTTAGCCCAGAGATTTAAAACTCAATACACCTCTGATGAATTCGAACATATTATTAATTCTTTCAGAGGTCTTACTATTAATGAATGTGAGCAAGTTTGTACCTATTGCATGATTAAACATACTTGCCTTGATCCTGATGCTATATCTAATCAAAAGAAAGATATTATTCGTAAATCTGGACTTCTTGATTGGATAGATAACAATGAAAATCTTGAAAGTATTGGTGGTTTAAACGAACTTAAAGATTGGTTATATAAAAGATCCAAAGCATTCACAAAAGAAGCGGTAGATTATGGTTTACCTCCTAATCCTAAAGGCATTCTTCTTGTAGGTATTCAAGGTGCTGGTAAATCTTTATTTGCAAGAGGTGTAAGTAGTTTTTGGAATTTCCCTCTTCTAAAACTTGATATGGGCAAGGTTTTTTCTGGGATTGTTGGTAGCTCAGAAAATAATATGAGACAGGTTTTTAAAGTAGCTGAGTCTGTTGCCCCTTGTATCTTATGGTTAGATGAAATTGATAAAGGCATGTCTGGTTCAAAATCATCTTCTAGTACTGATGGCGGAACAACATCAAGAGTATTAGGTTCTTGGCTCACCTGGATGCAAGAAAATCAATCTCCAGTGTTTATAGTAGCCACAGCAAACGACATATCCAACTTACCTCCTGAACTTATGAGAAAAGGAAGATTTGATGAAATATTTTTTGTCGATCTTCCAAGTCCAGCAGAACGTGAAACTATTTTCTCAATCCATTTAATTAAGCGCAAAAGAAATATTGATAACTTTGACTTATCTCTTCTATCGGAACATTCAAAAGATTTTACAGGTGCAGAAATAGAAGCAGCAATTGTGTCTGCTATGTACGAAGCATTTAATGAAAGTCGTGAGTTTGACACTTATGATATAATCCAGTCATTAAAGGAAATCGTACCATTATCAGTGACCATGAAAGAAGAAATTGACGCATTAAAAATATGGGCAAATGACAGAGCCCGAAATGCATCTAACTCTGGTAAACTGAAAAAATACCTGATACCTAAAATCGAGAAAACCGAAGAAGAAGATTTGTAATGGAAGAAGACGACCTTTTTTTAAGTTCTATGGGCTTAGACATATCCGTAGATAAACTAAAAGCTGCAGCAAAAGAAGCAAGAATACAAAGTGGTAATGGCTGTGAAGATTGTAATTATTTTGGCCACACTGTTAATTCTCAAGGCAAAGCTGTATTGTGCCATTGTTTCAGAGATCGTTTTTGCCAATCTATGTATCTCACCGCTAATGTTCCAAAAGCTTATTTAAAGAAAGAGCTGTTTGATTGGAATGTTAATGCTGATTCTGATGGTAATGATCTTGGTCGTGAAAAGAAAACAAGTCAGCAAGTTTATACTCTTCTTCAGTTTTATGCAAAGAATTTAAATAATATCGTTAATGGCAATCTTCCTAAGCTTACCCATAGCGAAAACAAAGTAACCAAACTTCATTCCATTCTCTTTAGAGGTGGTATTGGAAGTGGTAAAACATTTATTGCTTCTATAATGGTGAAAGAAGCTATTAAGAAAAACTTAAGTGCTTCATATTTTGAATGGAGTGAACTTGCTCAAACTTTAGGCGATTTTAATGAGAAAGATGCTATTGAAGAAATCGCAGACAAGTTTAAGAATAATGATTTCATAGTGCTTGATGGTATAGAAAACTATCCATACTTCACTCCTTACTTTTTTGTGCAGCTTGACAGAATTTGCAAATTACGATTAAATTCTGGGAAGCCAATTATGATGTTTACTAACGGAACACACGACCAAATAAAGGCTGGTTCTGGTTGGGCATCGTTATTAAAAAGTTGCTTGTTGATTAAACTACCACAGATATTAAGCTAAAAATGAAATTCGATCAAAGAACATTAGAGATCCATGCTTTAGCGCATTTGGTGA
>Ga0214919_10010685_pt1 | contig 11575 bp, 6 predicted proteins | sample LL1503_MetaG_FD_177994 | JGI IMG/M metagenome (GOLD analysis project Ga0214919, IMG submission 177994) | Freshwater microbial communities from Lake Lanier, Atlanta, Georgia, United States - LL-1503 | ecosystem: Environmental > Aquatic > Freshwater > Lake | place: USA: Georgia | collected 2015-03-15
TGCTAAGCTATAAATACACTTTATGGTATGGTAGATAACATTAAATATTATGTGTTATATTTGCAGAATGTTATATTTTATTATATATTTATACTAAGGGGGAAACCCCTTTCTTTATTTTTACAAACATGATAACTCTTAGAAAAATAATATCAGATATCCGTAATATCGCAACAAGTGGATCAAATCCTATAAACTTTGCTATGGAAGATAGTCAAATAGCATTTTGGATTAATGAAACAAGATCTATGTTAATATCTCAATCTATTCAAAAGAGGAATGATGTTAATGATTCTTGGTTACAACAAATAACCTGTATGGATCTTGTTGAAGCTGATAAATCAGAATGTTGTGAAATTACAACTAATTGTAAAATACTAAGAACATCACTGAAAATACCAGACACAATAGACACTGTTGCTGATAACTTTATAGTTAGAGTTGAAACAAACAATGGAACTATTATTTCAAAAACAACTGCTTTTGAAAGCAAATATAACAACTATAGTAAGTTTTCTTCTAATAAACCTAAATGGTATTTTAAAAATGATTACCTTTACATCATAAATGAAGAATTTGTAGACCAAATAAATATAACTGCTGTATTTGAATCTCCAGAAGATTTAGCTGCATTTACATCTTGTAATGGTTCTACTTGTTTTAGTTATGATGATGGTTATCCTGTAACAATGAAAATGGCTAGTCAAATAACAGATATTGTACTTAAAACCAAAGTTTTAGTATTCTATCAAATGCCTAAAGATACCTCTAACAACTCTGACACAGATTCTGATAGACAAACTAAATAATGCCATATACAAAAAACATAAGTTTAAGAGAGTTTTATTCTTTTTATAAAGAAAATTGTATAAAGAAAAAAACATCATTTAAATCTTACCAAGAGTATAGTAAGCTTATTAAAGATTTTAACTTAATCTTAAGAGATAGAATACTTTATTGTGGTGAGACTGTAAACCTTCCATTTAAACTTGGACAGATTTATATAAAGAAGTTTGAAGTATTTTATGATGTTGAAAACAAAAAGAGTTGGAAGATAAACTTTAAAGCTACAAAAGAAGAAGGTAGAACTGTTTACTATGGTTCACCTTATGGTTATAAGTGGCAATGGAATAAAAAGAAATGCATTGTAAAGGGTAAAAGATATTACAATTTTAAACCTTGTAGAACAGCATCAAGGTTAATTGCTGACGCTGTTAATAATAAAAAACTAGACTTTTATAACAAATGATTTACAAATACACAAGCTTTAAGAATATCTTAAACAAACTATACAGGGATTTAAATTTAACAACTGAAATCAATGAATCTCATGTTCTTGAATGGTGTGCTGAAATATTAGCTAAAATTGGAGCTTATGCCCAATATGAAGAGATTAATGCAGTACTTCAATTAACTGATGGTAAAGTTGAATTGCCTTGTAACTTTGATAAGCTAGTTTATATATCTTGTGATAGTAAACCATTAGCATGGTCAAGCAATAGTAATTTACACCAGTATGGCTGTGATGATTGCAAGATACCAACAAACATATCTAAAAATTACTTTTACATTAGTAACAATATGATTATTACTGATATAAAAGATACTGAACCTGTTACTAAAATCTGCATAACTTATTTAGGTACTCCTGTAGATGAAGAAGGTTATCCAATGATACCTGATGATGTTTACTTCTCAGAAGCTTGTGCTAGTTATGTTACTTATAAATTAGATTATAGAGAGTGGAGAAAAGGAAATACTCCTGATAAGGTAATGCAAAAATCTGAAGTTGATTATTTATTTTATGTTAAGAGTGCTAAAGGTGCTGCTAACATGCCAAATGAAAGACAACTTAGGAATATTAAAAACATTTGGACTAGACTTATTCCAAATATGAATGATGAAAATCACTTCTTTTCTAAAAACTCAGAACAAGAAAGAAAATATAAACACTAATGGAAAGTATTAACATGTTTGGTGGTATGAACTCAGATTTATCTAGTTTTATACAAAACACTGAAAAATATTTAAAGGCTTTAAATGTAAGGCCTGTAACTGATTTAGGTGAGTCTAATGGTGCATTAACTAATGTTAGGGGTAATAATTGTGAAATACAATTCCCAACATTAAGGGCTGTTTATAGGTTTGCAGTAACAACAACTGCAACTACACCACTTCCAAATACATCAGTAACAATTACAATTAATACAATAACAAGTGCTCCATTTACTATATCTTCATTTGATTCAATATCTGATATTGTTAATGCAATAAAAGGTATGTCAAATTGTTATAATAATCCTGGCGCAATAAATCCAACTTTTGCAATAGCTTATGATGATGATTACTTTACTATATATCAAAACCCAAGTCATACTTTATGTAGTAATGCAGATGGAATTTCACCAACAATTACAGTAACACAATCAGCTGGGTCAGCAGATCGTTTTTTCATAAGTTATGTTAATTCTTCTGATGCAAAAATTGCAATGACTGCAACAGGAGCTAACACTCCATTAACTTTTATAAGTGAAGTTACTTTTAATCCATTAGCAATAATAGGTTCAACTCATATTGAAGGTACATTTTATTTATTTACAGTACCAACAGCAAACACTATTTTAAAGATTGGTCAAATATGGTCTTTAACTTATAGTCCAGTAAGTACAAATGATTCTGCTTTTACAACTAAATTAAAGTTACTTTATAATAATTATTTAAACTTTAGTATTGATTACCCAATAGCTCCAACTGCTGTTATAGGAAGATATGAATTACCATCAATACAAAGAATATATTGGTCAGACTTTAATAACTATGTAAGGGTTTGTAATGTTGCAGATGAAAACTTAATGGTTGTTGATCCAAAAATAATAAACATAATTCCTCAAACAATACTTACAGTTCCAACTTTAAAGAAAATAACTACTGGAGATGTTGTTAATCATTTAAATAATTTATCAAACTATCAATGTGCTTATAAATATTTTAAATCAAATGGAGGACAAACAAATTTCTCAATACCATCAAATATAGTAACATTAACTAAAGACCCTATAAATTATTTTATGGGAACTAGTCCTAATTATTGTTCTTTAAGTGGAAGTCCTCATAGTGGTATAAATAAATCAATTACATGGGAAATAAATGAAGTAGACAATAATTATGATACAATTAGATTTTACATAATTATTAACAACTCAGGTACTTTTAAAATTTATCAATATGATGAACAGGTTATTGGTGATGTTTCATCAATAGATACTACTTTTAGAAATGACACTGCTTTAATGACTGAAATACCATTAAGTGAGTTTTTAATTGAAAATAATTCATTTACATCAGCAAAAACAATTGAACAAAAAGACAATAGATTATTTTTTGGTAATTTAAAAAATGCATTTGAAAGTTTAGTAAGTAGTTTTGATGCAAGGACTTATCGTTATGCTGTAAATAGTTTAGATGCGTCTTATAAATTACATGAATCTGATACAACTGTATTTACAGGAACTGTTGATTATTCATCAATAGACAAAAAATTAGACATAATTCCTGCTTATAATTTAGGAATGGGAATAAATGATGATAATGTTTTAACTGGAGCTCTTTATTCTCATGACAGTTTGTATAAATATCAAAAAAATAGTACTAAAATAGGTGGAACAGGCCCATTTATTTCTTATGAATTTGGTAATGAATTGTTTGCATCTGATATATCGGTTACTGAACCATCAAATGTTGGAAACACTTTATCAGGTACTGATCAAGATCTTAGTTCAAGTCTTCAATATTATAAATATGGTTTTAGAAAAGCTGGCACCAAAAATGATACATCTTGTTCATTTAATCCTTTTTTTAAAAATATAAGTCCTAATAATTTAGAGTTTGATCAGAAATACTATACTGGTAATGTTGATGGTCAAGGTGGTGCAAAAAACACAATTGGTCATGATTATTTAAGTGGTAACTTTAGAACTTATGAAAGAAATGAAATATATAGATTTGCAATTGTTTTTAAATCAAAATCAGGATATAGTTCTTTTGCTAAATTTATAGGTGATATTAAATTTCCAGATTATGATGATCCCTGTCCAGTAGAAAATAGAGCAAAAGTTATTGGAGCAAATAACACATGTCCTGATTTTAGAAGAATGTGGTTAGAACCAGATAATGCATATACTAATGGTGAAATTGCTTATTCAGTAGTTCCTTATATTAAATTTAATGTAAATATATCAAAAGAATTAGCTGATTTAATAAGTGGTTATGAAATAGTTAGAGTTCAAAGAAGAGATCAAGATAAAACTATTGCTACTACTGGAGTAATTAGTCAAATAAGTTTAATAAGTAATGGAGATGATGGTACTTTTAGATTAGGTAATTCTCAAGTGCCAGCAATGGATTTAGGTGATCCTTATTCTGGAGATGCTAATAATTGGACAACTAATGGATATGCATTTCCTTATGTATTAAATTATTATCCATTTGAAAATCTTTGTAATCAAAACAATAATTTAATTATTTCTGGAGATAGATTAATCCCAGCAGAAGGGTATCGTTTAAATCATACAGGTTTATCAAACCCAGGCACAGCAACATCTAATGTAGATCATTATTACATAAAAAAACTTTATTCAAAAGGGTCTCCAAATCCTTTAAAAACAAACAAAACAACTCTTGGAAATCAATTTGTTATTTTTAATTCAGAATATCTTACTTCTAATGCAGAATCATCTTTAGTTTATCCAACAAATAAAAAATTTGTAAATAAAAATTATGATTCAATAGTAAATAATGGTAATTTACTATCTTATCAAAGTAATTCTAATTCAAAAGGAGCACCATGTATATATATAGTTTTAAATAATGGAACAAATAGTACTCCTGCACCAGCTACTCCAATAGTTTGGCAAGATTTAAATGGTAGTAGTCTTATAGTAGCAAGAACTAATTTTGCTACTACTACAAATATAGGAAAATTATTTGTTAGTCATTTTAAACCAAATAATTTAAAACCACAATATGGTGGAAGAACTTATATTGCTAGAAGTTCAAATGAATATATTAGTACTGGAGCTTTAAGAAAAGTAGATGATTTAAATTTTGATACAAATGTTGGTGGTGTAAAAACTTATTCAATTAAAGCTTTTGGTGGTGACATTTTTTTTGGAATAATAGATTTACAAAGAAGTATAAAACAATGGAGTCCAAGTGAACAAGGTGATTCTGTAAACAAATTTTCACAAACATGGTTTTTACCATATACATCTACATATAATTTAGATTTAAGACATGGACTTCATGTTAATTATTATTTAAATACTGATTCAGATGCTGGTGCAGGTGGAACAGATGATTATAATTATAACGCAACTTATTCAAATGAAAACACTTTAAAAACATATTTTGCAGAACCATTTATTTTTAATGAAACTACTGTTTTTAAAAATAGAATATATTGGTCTTCAGTTAAAATAAACGGATTTACTTCTGATCAATGGACTAACATACCTACAAATAACTTTTATGATGTTGATGGTAATTATGGTGGAATAAACGCTTTAATAACTCTTGGTCAAAACATGTTCTTTTTGCAAAACAATGCATTTGGAAGATTGTTAATAAACCCAGTTTCAGTAATGACTGATTCAAATGATAGTCAGTTAAGATTAACAAACATACTTGGAGACTCATCTACATTAGATAAACATTTCTATTATTCAGTTAATATTGGAACACAACATCAATGGTCAGTAGCTAAGTCAGGAAGTGCAATAACATTTTGTGATATAAATACTAATAAACTATACTTGTTTAATGGTGAGTCTTTAGACCCAATCTCAGATAGTAAGGGTCATAGAGGTTTTATGAATAAAGTTCTACACAATAGAATTAGAATTACTGACAATCCTATTAAATATAATGGAATACTATCTACATATGATTTTAAGAATAATGAGTTTTTATATACTTTTTTAAATAAAGGGTATGTATTAATTAGTAATGTAGAAACATTGGTTAATGAAAAATACACATTAGCATATTCTGATTTAATTCAACAGTTTAGTTCTTTTTATAGTTTTACACCATATATTTATATAAACAATAATAGTATCTTTTATAGTCCAGAAAATTACTCACTTGAGTCTTCTACTAGAACTAAAGCATATTTACATAATGAAGGCGCTTATGGTTCTTTTTATGGAACAGTTTATCCTAGTGAGGTTAAAGTTTTAGTTAATCCAGCTCCAATGAAAGAGTATCCTTTATTAAACTTTACTACAAAAACTTTTGACAACATATCTTGGGAAACTCAATCAACAAAGATAAACTATACTTATTATGATGAAATAAACAATGCATTTGCTTCAATAACAGGTTATGATTCTGATAATCAAATATATCCAACAGACACTTATAGTAAAATAAGAGTTTATAATCAATCTCAAAACACAGATTGGATAACAACTAGTTTAACTCCAATAACTGGAAATCTTCGTAAGCTAGAAAAAAGCTTTAATATGCAGATGCCTAGAAATAAGTTTAACAACAATGGTTCTTCAATATTTGATCCAACGGCATTAAATATAACTACATTTGGTGATAGAATGCGTGATAAGTTCATTACAGTTGATTTAAGCTATCCAAATAGTTCAAACAACAGATTTATCATGCACAACTTAAAAACGTCTTACAGAGTCTCTGATAGATAATAGTAAGTATTATATATAATAGTACTTATTACTTGCAAGATAACATTTAAAATAGTATATTAAATATATGCCTAATCTTAAAAATAAGAAAGTAATTAAGGATCAACAGGGTCAAAGGAAATATCCTGGCCTTGTTACTGAGATTCAAGGTGATACTATGGCTACTACTGGCTATGGTGATATTCCATTATATGTAGTTCCAAATGTTGGTAATCCAATGGTTGTACCTGCAAATAGTGGTAATAGAGTTTTTCCTGGCGCAAGTAGTTTTACTGAGTATCCTATTGCAAATAATGGCGGTTGGCTAGATAAATATCAAGATGGTGGTTTAAAGTCTGTTACAGGACCTGCACCTAAACTTGATGCAAAAACAGAAGCTGAAGGTAAACGTATTGCTAGTAGTTATAACAATGCTAACAAACAAAATGCTCAAATTTCACAAACAAGAAATTGGTCTCAAGCTGATCAAGAGCATAGTGATAGAGTTAAAGCTAGAATAAATAATCCAGCTAGTGATGTTGGTATATTAGCAGCTAATATGGCTTCTAATCTTACTAGGTTTAGAAATCTTAGTCCAGAAGAAATAGCAAGAGTAACTGATAATGTAGGTGAAACTGTTAATTTATCTTCAGGAATAGCAACAGATGCTTTAACTAATGAATTAGTTGGTTATGGTGCTACAAAAGCTATACCATTTGTTTCTAAAAGTGCTAAAGCAGCAGGTAAATATCTTACAGAAGAGACAGCTTTAAAGAATGCTTATAAAGTTAATCCTTTAGCTAATAAAGAAGTTCCTTTAAATAAATTATATCATAAAACAAATAATCCTAATTTATCTTTAGATGAAATAGATTTACTTAGACTTGGAAAATCACAGTCTAAAAAAAGACATTTAAGTATGTTAGAGTCCGAAAGACCATCAGGTTTTTATACAAGTGATGAAGCTTTTTATCCTTTTATGGGAGGCAAATCAAAGTTTTCTTTTGATTTTCCAGCAAATGCAAAGATAAAAGATTTAAAATTAGAAGGCAGAATAACTGATAGAATATCACAAAATGAATTAAAAAAATTACAAAAAGAAGGATATGATCTTATTAGAGGTAAAAATATGATAGGTCAGACTGAATATATACCTCTTAATAAATCTGGATTTGATTTTAATTTTATAACAAAACCTTTAACACCATTTACTAAAAATGAACTAACTAAAATTAATGGTAAAAATATGGCTTATAGAAAAATTGGAAACAAAAGTGGTTTACAAGATTTAATTAATAAAGGTGGTTCTCAAGCTCCTGCACCACTTAGAATGAAATCTGGTCAAACTGCAGATACTCCTTTTTTTGGAATGGGTAAAACACCTACAGAAAGTTATAGAGGCATTTATGCTGTAGAGGCAGATCCATTTAATCCTAAATATAATTGGAGTCATAACGTTGCAGGAACTAGTAATTATGGTGTAGCGCCATTTGATTCTAAAACTGGAAGACTTATTAAAAATATACCTATTGAAGATCTTAATGTATATAGAAAAAAATGGTTCAGTAATAATTACAAAAAGTTAGATCCTAATAATTTAGAAGAAGGTCTTAAATATGCAGACGCACAATATATAGCAGAAAATAGTTGGAAATGGGGTGTAAGAGGATTAGCAGCTGATCAATTTTTTAATAATGGGGAAATTAGAAAAAATATAATAGAAAAAACTAAAAAACAAATTTCTACATTACAAAACAAACAAGACAATAGCCAATGGCTAAACAAATATAATTAATATGAAAAATAAAATTTGCAAATTATGTAAAAAAAAATTGTCTATTAATAATTTTTGGAAAAATCCAAGTGTAAAAGATGGATTTTTTAATAAATGCAAAATTTGTGCTACTAAAATAAAAGATATAAATGCTTTAAAAAAACAAAACTATTTAGAAAATAACCTTTGGACTTGTTCAACTTGCAATATTACATTATTTTTAATTAAAGAAAACTTTTATAAAAGAATTAATTCTAAAACAGGATTTCAACATAGATGTAAAAAATGTTTACATAAAGATAAATCAAGAACATCAAGAAAAATAAATTATTCAGATTTAGATTTATTTTTAAAAGACATATTTAATTTATCTAAATATAGAAGTAAAAAATTAAATAGAGAAAATAATATTTCTGTAACCTTTTTAAAAAATTTATGGGAATCTCAAAAAGGATTATGTGCATTAACTGGTTTAAAAATGGAACACTCTATAAATAAAGGAAAATTATTTAATAATATTAGTATAGATAGAATAAATTCCTTTAATGGTTATACGGAAAATAATGTTCAACTAGTGTGCAGTGTAGTTAATAGAATGAAATCAAATCTTTCATTAGAGCAATTTTACAATGTATGTAAATTAATAACAAATAATTATGAAAAATAATATGAAACACTTATTTATGAAAATAAGTGGAATATCAAATACTAAAGATTTCTATTTGAAATATCCTACTGAAGCAGCTTTTTTAAAAGCACATCCTAAAGCTAAAGCTGAACTTCAAAAGTTTGCACTTGGTGGTATTGATGCTAATCGTCAAACATACCCTAAGACAATAACTTATACTCCACAAGAGTGGCATCAAAAAAATATATTAGCAGGTAATGTTATGCTTGGTAAAAACAATGATTTAAACACAATGTTTAAAAATAACATTTATCCTCAATATACTTTACCAAATGATACAGTTCCAATTAATTATTCTCCAGTTGTAAAGCAATTGCCATTACCACAAGGGTTTGTTGATAATAGTAGAGGAACTTTTAATTATACTGCTGGACAACAATTACCTAAACAGGCAAATGGTGGTCAAATGAATACTCAATCTATGCAACAATTTGCTGATGGTGGATTTTTTCAAGATGCTGGAGAAGGAATTAAAAATTACTTTACTGCTGTTGCTGATACAACATTAGGTACATTTGGAGCTAGTAATGTAATAAAAGATGATGATTATTCTGGTTATGGAGCAAAGTCAATGTCTAATCTTAATAAAACATTACAACCAATAACAAGTTCTATACTTCCAATGGCTGCTAATATAGCTTTACCTGGATCAGGAGCAATTGTAAGCGCTGGTCAGCAAGCAATTGGCACAATGAATCCTGAAGATAATACTGGATTAGATGAAAATGGTAATCCTAAAAATCCTGATGCAGCAAAATATCAACAAGCTGGTCAAACTATTGCTCAATTAGGTAGTATTGGTGCTCAAGTATATGGTGCATCTAAATCACCTTCTACAAGTGGTGGTATTCCAAATGGTGGGCCAATAAAACGTGCTATTGGTGGAATGCAATATGCAATGGGTGGAGAAATTCAATATGCAAATGGTGGTACAGGTGAAATTAATGCTGAGGTTGAAGATAATGAGAATGCAATAGGTCCTAATGGTGAATTTACACAATTTAGTGGACCTACTCATGCTGAAGGTGGTATTGAAACTGATATGGCTCCAGGAACTATGATATTTTCTGACAAACTTAAAATGCCAGGATCTAAAAAATCATTTGCTGCTTTAAATAAATTATATGATACTAATAAAGAAGATGATGTTTTGTCAAATGAAAAGTCAAACAATACTTTAAAACTTACTGCAATGTTAATGAGAGATGCTAAATTAAAACAATCTTTAGCTTTATTTCAAGAACAAGAACAGTTTAAACAAGACAAGGTTGCTGCCTATGCTAAACGTATGGGAGTACAAATACCTTCTCAAGATAATGAACAAATGGAACCTCAAGGTATGCCTGAGCAATCTGAAGGTGAAATGTCTATGGCAATGGGTGGTATTCATATTAACCCTGCTAATAAAGGTAAGTTTACTGCTAGTGCTAAACATGCAGGTATGGGTGTACAAGCATTTGCTAATCATGTATTAGCTAATAAAGAAGATTATAGTTCTACTCAAGTTAAAAGAGCTAATTTTGCACATAATGCTGCAGGTTGGAAACATGAAATGGGTGGTATTCAGAAATCTGATTATCAAACAGATCCAGGAAAACTTTCTGATATTCAAAGACAATTAAGAGTTGTTAAACAACAGATTAGTACATTACAACCTGATAGTCAATATGTTTCTGGACCTTTAGCTAAATTAAGAGGATTAGAAAAAGATTTAACTATTAGACAAGAAAATCACCCTGAATTTAAAAAAGCAATGGGTGGTAGATTACCTATGTATCAAATGGGTAGTTGGAATACTAATTTTGCAAATAATTCAAACGTAGTTAATCCTAATCAAATAACTAATATTCAAACAAATCAAGGGGTTCCATATGCATCTAGTACATATATTAAACCAAAATATAATGTTGATAATTCAATAATTAATGAAAATGAAACTATTCAAAGTAAAACTTTAGGTACCCCAATACAAACAAATAATGATTCTGGTTCTAACTTTTATAATAATCAGTTTTATGATGAAAATTATGTTCCACCTCTTAATCCAGTTGCACCTAAAGGTGAAGGTTTTGATTGGGCAAATGCTGGTAAACAAGTAGGTAATTTTGCACTTCAAAATGCTGGTAATCTTTATGACTTATATAGAAGTACTCAAGATAACTCTAAACTTAATTTAGCTAGATATTCACCTGATCTTTTAGATAAAACACAAGATTTAGCAAATAACCAAAGAATGTACTCTGAAGGTAAAAGACAAACTGCAGAGGCATCTCAAGGTAATGCAAGTACTTATTTAAATAATATGTATGCAAATAGGGCTAGTAAGCTTGCTAATGATCTTAATGTTAATACTACATATGGTAACCTTAATGCTCAAATTGCTAATGCTGCTAAGTTATACAATGCTGGTGCTATTGATAA
>Ga0214919_10010686_pt1 | contig 11574 bp, 5 predicted proteins | sample LL1503_MetaG_FD_177994 | JGI IMG/M metagenome (GOLD analysis project Ga0214919, IMG submission 177994) | Freshwater microbial communities from Lake Lanier, Atlanta, Georgia, United States - LL-1503 | ecosystem: Environmental > Aquatic > Freshwater > Lake | place: USA: Georgia | collected 2015-03-15
GATGGATTGCGTGCAATGGGATTTGTAGATCATACTGGAGAACTCTATCTTATCGATCAAAGTTTGAATGTTTATCGTACTGGACTCAAAAATCCGAAATGTGCGCAAAGTATTGTGGATGGTGAATGGGTGACTGTGACAAAAGATGGTAAACCAATTCATCATTATTTGATCTTTGATATTTATCATTATAACAATGAACAAATATCCAAAGCCCCCTTTGTTGTATTTAATGAAGGTCTGCTAGATACTGGCGCGGTATCACGATACAACAAAATGAAAGAATGGTTTGATCGTTGGCAAGATGGAGTAGAAGTCATTGCCAAAGGTGTAACCGATGCAAGTCGTTTAATGATTGCATTAAAGCGGTTTTCGTTTGCTTCTGCGAATAACGATTCCATCTTTAAACGAGGATGTGCATCTATTTTGGACAGTTCACGAATTTATCATACAGACGGTCTGATTCTGACCAGCAATAGTGAGCCCATTCCAGATAAAGCAGGGGTGCGATTTAATCAACAATTCAAATGGAAACCTGCTAAAGACAATACAGTAGATTTCCTCATTGAATATGAACACACCCCAGAGTCTCCTAAGATTGATAAAATCACATCCACAATTCATCCCAGTAATGGCACGGTTGTTAACTATAAAACGATGCGACTCTATGTAGGTGGTGAAAATGGTGCAGAGTTTGATAATCCTCGTAATGCGATTCTGTCTCAATTACCCATCACGAATGATAAAAATGGAGATGTTAAACAATATCGTCCCATTCTCTTTAATCCGCTTGATTTTCCTGATACCATGGCAAATATTTGCCACGTAGTGGTGGAGATGGATACAGAAACCATGGAGGAATTTGTAATGACAGAAGATACCAAGGAGCCCATTTCCAATCGCAGCATTGTTGAAATGCGATATGAACCGTCCAGAGAGCCAGGGTGGCGATGGGTTCCTTCGCGTATTCGCCATGATAAAACGGAACGTCTGCTTCGTGCTACCGCGAATCGTGCGATAAAAGGTGGCAAGATTAAATATTCAGGCATGATGAATGATGAAGCTGTTGCCAACTCGGTATGGAATTCCATTCACGATCCTGTTACAGAATCCATGATCCGCACTGGAACGGAGATGCCCACGGATGAGGAAATGAAGGATATTCTGAAGATTCGTGAATCTGAGGTAGGCAAAAAATACTACGAACGAAAGGCCCCCAAAGAAAATATTGCGCTGGTAAAGGGGTTGCTTGATTTTCACAACAAATACATTAAGAATGAGATTCTTATCAAGCGCGCACTTCAAGGCGGAAACAAAAAACTCCTTGACTTGGCATGTGGTAAAGGTGGAGATCTTTATAAATGGTACTTTGGTCGTGCGGAATATGTGATGGGAGTGGATATTGCAGGAGAAAATATTACCAATCCAACGGACGGTGCTTACCGACGATATGTAGATACGATCCGAGATTTTGGCCAAAGCCGTGTTCCCAAAATAGCATTTGCGATTGGCAACAGTTCAAAGGCGTTGGTGTCAGGAGAAGCTGCACCTAATCCTGAAGAGCGTGACATCATGCGAAGTATCTTTGGTAAAGTTCAGCCAGAAGGTCCCATTCCTAAATACATCCAGAATGTAATGGCAGGTACGTTTCGTGGAGGAGCCGACGTAGCCGCGTGCATGTTTGCCATTCACTACTTCTTTGAAAGCGAAGAGACACTAAACGGATTATTGAGGAACTTATCTGATACTGTTAAAGTAGGAGGAACCTTTATTGGGTGCTGTTTTGATGGGGATAAAATCTTTAAGATGCTACGCACAGTTCCAAAAGGACAATCAAAAACGGGACAGGAAGGTGATGTTCCCATCTGGACCATCACAAAAGATTATGATCATGCTGAACTTATTCCTGATGAATCCTCTATTGGTTTAGGTATTGATGTTAACTTTATTAGCATTGGTTCTACTCATAAGGAATACCTGGTTCCCTTTGAATTATTGACTGCTAAACTAGCTACCATTGGATTCCGCCTATTGAATGCGAATGAACTTGCCGAATTATCCCTAACAAGTAGCACAAATACATTTGATGTAAGTCATACAATGGCTGAGAAAAGCGATGCAAAGAAAAAATATAGTATGTCTGATTCGGTGAAGGAGTTCTCTTTCTTAAATCGGTGGTTTATCTTCAAACGTCACGGATTGATTGCGGAGAAGGAAGTTGCTATTGCCAAAAATGGTATAGTCGCGGATGTAGCAGACGACGATGGTAAAGAGGATGCAGATGACATTGTTATTCCTGAAAGTGCTATGGGAGTACCCGCAACCACGGCAACCGCAGCAACCGCAGCAGCATCTGCTTTGCCGCCACCCACGCAAAAGTTTGCACCCAATGATATCTTCCGTTTTGGCGCAGATGTACCTATCTCGGATTCGCTTAAGATTGGAGATACCGCTGCAGGACGATGGATAAGTCCAACTGCACCCTTTGCTATTCCTGATCCAAATGATGAAAGTGTGAAGTATCCTACCATAGAACATTATATGGCTGCTATGAAAATACAATTAGCAACGGATAAGCCAGAAATGGCAAAAACATTAATGAGTGAGAAAGGAAAAATTCATCAAGATTTTGCCACAAAGCGAAGAATTCAATCTCCCGCAAAAGAATCTGCAGCAGACTTTAATTTACTGGCAGAAGAAGCAACGGAAGTAAGAAAGAAAAGCGCAAAGGCATTTCTTACGCAAAGTGGTGTAAAGATTACAAAGGAACAGGACTGGATAGCTAATAAAGATACTATCCTACGAACTGCGCTTCAGTATCGCTGGGATAATGATAAACGGTTCCACGATATTATTGAGGCCTGTCGCAATCAACTGAAGTATTTGCTTTACAGTACAAGTGTTTCCAATACTGCATCCGATCTGGGGGGTACACGTGATATTAAAACCTTTATGATTAAAGGTGAAAATAAAATGGGCAAGATTATTATGGAGATTGCTGGGTTTAAATGGTAGTGGAGGGCAAAGCCCCCCACACCCCCGTGTGAGATATCCACTATCTATTTTTATTAGCTCTCCACTTACAGTAGCTTCCCCAACTTACAGCAGCTTCCCCAACTTACAGTAGCCCCGCCAACTTACAGTAGCCCCACTATTCATAATAGTTTCTCCATGTGGGGGGTGTGGGGGCGCTGGCGCCTCCACTATAAAATTGACAGTATTTTTATTTCTTTTAATAGACATAAAAATGCCCAAAGAATCCTGGCAGCATCTTACCAAAAAGAATCATCATCCCCGCGATGATCACATTGCATTTGATGAACCCACACACAAGTATTATGTAAATGGTTCCTGTCAGGGAAACATTTCCTGTACAGGGTTTATCCACGAATTCTTCGGCCATTTTGATGGCAAAGCGATTCTTACTAAAATGCGTAAAGGTCCTAACTGGGCCACCAGTAAATACTTCGGCCGAACGGATGAAGAAATTATGAAAGAGTGGTCCGATAATGGGAAAATTGCTTCAAGTGCAGGGACGGCTATGCATTTAGCCATTGAACAATTCCTGCATGGTGCTCCTGAAGAAATTAATCCTGCTATCTTGGAAACGCCTGAATGGAAGTATTTTATGAAGTTCTGGAACGATTGTGGGCACGATTTGGAACCCTATCGCAGTGAATGGGAGGTCTTCACTGATTCGCTAGATCCAAAATGTACCGATAAAAAAATCAAACTATGTGGTTCTATTGATATGGTGTATCGGCGTAAATCCGATGGAAAATTCGTTATCTATGATTGGAAACGCTCCAAAGAAATCAAATCCGAAAATCCATTTGGATCAGGTCTGGCTCCATTGGAACACTTACCTGATACAAATTATTGGCACTATACCATGCAGCTGAATGTATATAAATGGATCCTTGAAACATATTATGGAGTTGAAGTGGCGGATCTTTACTTGGTTATTCTTCATCCAGACAATCCCTCTTATCGGCGTATGCGACTTAATATTATGACCGATGAGGTTGAGGATATGATTGAATGCCGCCGACGAGCTGTAGCCGCGGGTTGTAAACAGGCAGTAATCCTCCCCATCCCTGAACCAGAAGAGAAGAGTACTCCACTGGCTGCCTTTTCATTTAAGTTCTAGGCATTTGCTGCAACCTTTGGTACAGCATCCGCAATCTTAGGTCGTTGCCGAATAACACGCGGTGCAGAAGGTTGTGCAACAAGTAGTCTGGGACGTCGCATTTGAATTGGTTTTTCATCTGCCGCTACCGCAGGTTCTATTCGTTTTTTTAATGATACAATTCCAGCAGATTTCCATCGTTCCTGTACTTCCTCTGGCAAGTTAGCAATTGTTATCATTGGGTTTCCATCTTCTTCAATAAGTAACCCAATCGTATCCTCTAAAAAGACAAGAATCGTAACTGTTTGAAAAGATCCTGCGCCAGGTTTAACAAATTGAATCTTAGTATCATTCGCATTCACTGTAATAATACCAATCGGTTTAGAGGTTAAACGTACATAATTTACTAAATTTTCTACAGATAGTTGTGTGGCATTTGCATCTGCTCCAAGCTGATCAAGCGTAACTCCCAAAATACTGGTAAATGGCATGAGTGGTTTAGACGATTTTTCAGGTACTTTTAATCGAAACGGGGTATCAGAATCGAAGATTTCCTCAGGAGGCATACTTCCTGCAGGTACAGTTATTTCCTCTTTATCCGCCGTCATTTCTTCGTAATATTTCGCTTCTTCGGGTATTTGTCGCGACCAATCCAACCGTAACAAATTGGTCCATGTAGGCGATGATTCTGGAATAATATACTGATCTCCCTGTCGTATAGGCTTAATGATAGCAGACACTTTAGATATTTCCCCTTTCTTCATCAATTGCTCTCTTCGGTGTGGAAACCGAATGAGCTCATCAATAATTCTTTTTGTAAATAATTCAGGTGTACTTACAACACGATCCCCTGATATTGTCGTTTGAGCATGAACATGCAATAGGCATTTACCACCTGCTTCTGATTCATTCCAATGACATGTACCTGAACAGGCCTCAGGCGAGTCAATGACGCGGCAATCTTTTCGTAAAAAGGAGGTGGATGTAGATTCCCATTGTTCTGTATCAGGATAGAACCATGAAAGTAATGTAGAAGAAATATAAATATACAGACGCTTTCTTCTTTCATATTCTGGAAGATTGCTATTAAAAATAATCTCGGCAATACCAGTCCGAATTTCAGAACCAGCTTTCTGACTTGTAATCCAATTTGATACCATTAACCGAAATTGCTGGTATAATTCATCCAAATCTGCATAGGACGATTTTCTTAATAATTCAGGATCTGTACCACATTTCTCTTCAGTTGATGTCTCCTCTACAACCTTATCCCAATCTGCATTATTTTTAGAGGTTAATCCAGCAAGTTCCTTATCAATTCTCCACTCCAATTGTTCAATCATGACTGTCTCTAAATCAAGACGTTCAAATGCTGCTTTATCTTTTGGCGGACTTGCAGGAAGATAGATTCCATTTTCCAGTTGAACGCCCACAATTTTATTCTCCAGTTTGTGTTTAGCTATATACTTAATGCGATATCCAGGATATAATGCAAAAAGAGGTTCAAGAGTAGTACGATAATAGTGCACCACATCCTCAATTGCGGCAGGCTTAAAATCTTCCCAGTCCAAATAAATATTTTTAACCGAAAATGCTGTAGAGATAGAGATAATACCGTCATCTACCACAGGTAGTGCTACCATAAGCTGTGAACCTGGTTTAGAACGAAAGGTTACTCCAACAATATGATTGTAACTATCTTTTATAATACCTTCTGGTTGATAAGGAGCAGATGAAACTGCCTTTGATAAAGGAATCATTGCCATAGGATGAATTCCCTCATGTGATGTATATAGTGATCTATATTTGCTCTGACATTGATTCATATATTCATCTACACGCTGTTTAACGATAGAAGGCCATATACGACGAGATGCATAATCCCATCGTACAATTGTATCATGAACCTCCATATCACCCCCTTTAGCTGGCTTATTGCTTGTATAGATATACAGTTCATACCAAGCAGATGTACCAACTGAACGAATACTTCGCGAAATAAAAGCAATGTCATTCATCTTGTGACGGTCCATTGACAATCCGAAGGTTGGACATTTGATGGTAACTTCATTTTGCGGCCCTGTATCCATTACAATAAGTTGTAGTCCGCGCGATGTAAATAATCCAGGCTCTGCTAATAATGGTTGAATATGACGCAGATCTTTTCGCTGTGTAGGATTATCAATGAACTGTATAAATCGGTGATACGCGTTATAGATTCGTAATAAAGGATACAAATTAATACTATTTACTGCAATACCCAAATGTTGCTGTGTCCACATCATTAATGCTTGTCTTGTAGGAGGCATGGCACGACCATCGGCGGGATTATAGAATTCTAATACTAAATTTCCAAAGTGTGCATTAATAAAAATACGTGGAACCATTACTTCTTTCAATCGCTCTTTTACTTCAAAAATAGAGTTCTTAAACAAGAGAGGGGCAATAACGCCCAGCAAGGATTCATTTGTCGTATTTTCTGTTCCAATTCTCATAAATCCTTGTGCTGTAGGACGTAGCTTTAAATGAATGGCTACACGCGTAACCATTTTTTCTCCAGAATTTTGTTTAAAAAACGTATCAAACTGTGGAGGTATCGTTGCAAATACACCAGGATCAGGGTGCTTATTTGATTCTAAAATATATCGCTTATGAATTGATTCAAACAAGAAGGCATATTCAATGATTTCATCGCCTCGATAGACTAAATTATCATAATCCTCCTCATCTTCATTCTTGTCTTCTTTTTCCTCTTCAATTGTTTGCTGCAACGCGGTTCGTATATGTGCAAAATGAGAATCTTCTATACGAAGCGTGGTTTGTTTTAAAAAACAACATGGCAATGAAAATTTATTAGGATGCGTTGTTCTTCCCAAAAAATCAATATAGGCATGATGTGTAGTTGCGTCTTTCTTATCCTTACGTTTAATAACAGTAGCTCCACGCACGGCTTCTTTCTTATCTACAATCAATGTACCATAACAAAAGGGGCATGTATTAGGGAGCTTGGGATTACCATCACGATCCTCTATGGCCTCAAAATCTTTTTCACGAACCATAATTTCATCATTTAGACAATAATACTTTGGACAAAAATAATAATGAATAGAATTACTATCTGATCCATATCGCATAATAGTAATTGTTTCTTCTTTTCCTAAAGGTTGAATAGGATCCGTGTCACCTTCTAATGGATACACAAGCCAGAATATAGGATCATCTTCATAAATCTCTCTCATGCGATCATATTGGTCCTTTGTTAAAATAGATGGCTGACGATCATCATTGCTTGCACACATTCTACTATATCCATTTTCACCCTTCACATCCGATTTATAATCAAAAAGTCTCTTATCTAGTTCTTTTAATTTTTTAATAAACCAACTTGTAGGATTAATTAATTTTTGCTCTTCATCCGTCTCTACTTTTTTTGCAATTGGTGCAACCTTTACAGGGTTTATTACAGGGTTTATTACAGGGTTTATTACAGGGTTTATTGCCGGTTTTGAAACTGCAGCAGTTGCAGCTACTAATGGATTTGGTGCATTTTCTGGTAGAACCTCGCCATAATTAACTGCATTTGCCTCATTTGCAAATGGATCCTCCGCAATCCATCCAGGTACAGCGGATGCCGTCCTATCAGGTTCTGCAAATGGATCCTCCAGAATCGCATGTTCTTCCGTTTCTTGTTCATTTGCCATACTCGCCGCTTCTACTTCTGCAGAAACCTCATCTAGTGGTTCGCTATTTTGTTGTAACACAAAATAATCATCTTCTGCAATAAATAAAAGAGATAGTAATGTGTATATACGCGTATAGGACGCAATACTGTCAATCCGATTAATATGAACATAATAGGCAGGATGCTGTGCATGAATATGTATATCAATGCCTGGATTAACACTTTCAATAAACTCTCCCTCTTCTGGCAATTGAAGCGTAAATGTTCCACGATTTTTATGCCAATTTGCTAACGCATCCGTGGCATCTTTCTTTGAAAAATAAAATTCGTTTTGAATAGCATCAATAATCGTATGATCTTGGGATTCACCATCTAATGCTCTTAATGTAGAATGCTGTGTAATAAACGTAGATAGTTTATCTTCCGTTGCATACTGACTAACTGCTTTAAACCGCAAAGAAATCAGTGGGTTTTCTTCAGGTAATGGCTTAATCTCATAAAAAAATGTTTGAAAATAAGGCAGCCTCTTAAGTATGCGACTTTTTGTAAACCGATTTGATTTCATACCGATATTAATCGTAAATATAGCAGCAATTTCTTTTAATTGAAACGTATCAAATGGTTGCGGCAGATTACTAAAAACATCTTTAAAAATTCCAGTTATATTACGAAAATCAAGATTCGGCTCTAATTTTCGAATGTCCTTAGGAGGCTGCAATAATAAATTCATTGTTCCATCATTAAACAAATGTATTGTTCCATAGATAGGCGGCTGAGAGCGCCCAGATGCGGGACGATGAATATACTTCATACTACAGAAATCCATACCAGGTGTAGGCGATGTTTCTTTCCCCCATACTTCAAGTACATGCGGATCATCCAATGAAGGAATGGGTAATACGCCCTTCACATGTAATTTTGTGATAGGTGATCCCTCTGCAGGATGCAGACGTAGATAAGGACGTTTTTCTGTAACATTTATTTTATAAAAGAGAGATGCGCTTCCCTCAAATCCGCGAATAGGCTTTTTCCATGTTAGCAACAATTGTCGTACTCCTGATAGGGTTGCAGTTGGTAAATCAACACCCCCTTCTAGAAGCTCATTGATACGATAAATGGTTTTTTCTCGCTGAGAAACAAAGAATGCGATTTTCTTAGAAAATGCAATATCATCCTCCGTGGCATCATGTGCGGATGCAAATGGAACTTCAGAAAAATAGGGAGAAAAACGCTTGTTCCAGTCTTCTTCGCTAATAGGCATCACACCCTTGTACTCTCGTAGAAGTGTAGCTAACGGAAATACATGGAAAACTGGTATTTTACCTTCACTTGGTATTAGAAAAACTTGTTCAAGCGTACTTCGACCACGTCTAACCATATTTGGACTTGCATAGCTTCCATCAGCAGCGACAAATCGTGTATCTGATTTAAATTGAGCAGGATTGCTCAGAAAATAGGTCTTTCGTGTATCATTTGTACCATTTGGAAACCATAAATAATCAATAGAAAGATACGTTGTAGCTAAAGTAGGTTGTGATTCAGCATCGTAGGTATTTTCACGCGGTACACCTACAAATAGAAATCGTGGGATAAATGTGGTATCTCCTTGATAATGATGGCATATTAGACGTTTGATATGATCGACTGTATCAAATGGATAGACCTGGTCAAAGGTGAGTGTTTCATACTCATTACCCCCTTTCCATATCATACACTGAACCGGAGGCATATCCTCACGTAAACTAGGAAGTGCCGTTGGATAAAGTATATGGTCTATATCAGATGCCATGCCCCTATTCGCACTTTTTAGAAAAAAGCGCCCAAAAATTCACTTTGTATTTTTACATTACTTGCACAACAAACATATATTACTTACATATTTGTTGGTCATTGTATTTCGGAACTTGTGAAAAGGTACTACACCTTCTTTGACATCGTGCCAATTTGTAGATCTGTTCCATCTTTCTTTGGGTCATATTTTGGCGAATCCGTGATGTAAACCCCGCAATAACTCACAGGATGGGCAGAGAAGTCAGTATACGTATACAAGTTCATTGCCTCAGCCTCTTTTAAGAGCCATCCAAAATTGTTCCAAAAATCAGGACCATGCCCAACCGACTCCGTACAAATATGAGAAAACTCGTGAAGTGCCACAAACATCATCACATTCTCATTCACTAAACTTTCATCGGGCCCTTGTCGTTCCCTTAAACACATGTGAATAGATTCGCCCTTGTTCACCGTGGAGGATGTATGTTCCGAGTCAGGGGTAGCTTCCATGAAACGGGCAGGATCCGAACGAAAATTGTGAGCCATACGTTTCACTTGTTCCTTATCAGGATACTTCTTCTCCAGTGTATTGCATAGATTGGTTAATTTTCCGCGGATGGTTGCCATTAGATTAGCTGCAGCTTGCTTATCAGGCATGTCACGAACCTTATACGATTTACCATCAATGGTGGATGTTACATAGACAGTTGGAAAGGAACTACTGCCGATAATGGATTTAAATATAGAATTTGCCTTCTCCAATAATGCTGCCATATACTACTTTTAGTGAGAAGATGATGGGGGTTGCTTTTTAAAATTAGGATTCGTATTTTGTGGATTTCCTGGAGGAACCGGATTGACATAAGGAGCATGTGCATTTTCTTCTTCTTGATCATGACCTGGTAGTGCTCCAATACCGGCTGGTGCATTTCCATGGGCATTTGCCATAGCATCACCCATTACTGGGCTCATCGCATCTTCTCTCGCATAATTTACTATATTACTGGCGGGTGTCGCCTCAAAACCTTCCTTTATAATGCATGAACGATTCCATAATAGAATTCCTACCAGGATCACAATGATAAACACGAGTATGTATTCCATTGTACTTTTCGCCTAATTATGGTTTCTTTTTTAGAGACTCCAAACTGTATTCAACTTGTATAATAAACGTATCCAATTAATATGAAATAATTTGAAACGTTTAGTAAATGAACTTTTAGAAGTTCGTTATTGTTCCGTAGGGCGTTTAAGCACCAATCTCAAGGGGGCGGTGGCTGATATCCGGGGAGATCGTGGATTGATTGAAGATGCTAACAGCTACTTGCGGGCAGGGGGGTTCTGAGCGGACCTGCAAGTTGGCATTGCGCAAACTCTGGCCGACCGTGTTGACACCAATGAGGGCACCAGCGCTCAAGAAGTTCTTGCCCTTCAATGACCCAGGTCCCATCGGGTTCTGCTCAGCCCAGACACTGGCCATGTCCTTCGGCAGGAGTTCAGACGGGGTCAATTGATCACGCGGGTAGCATCCAGCAGGGGCATCAGCCGAGCCAAATTGGGCCGGACCTTCGTAGGCATTGAGATCGGCAAAGCCTTCCTTCTTCTCCTCTTTATCATGCATGTCCTCGAATTTTTCACCAGGCTTCTTGGCGGCAGCAGCCGGTTTGGCGGGTTCCTTCTTCTCAGCAGGCTTCTTCTCCTCCTTCTTCGGTTCAGGCTTCTTCTCCTCCTTCTTCGGTGCATCAGCAAAGCCTTCATACGAAGGATGTAATAGTCCAAACATAGACGAGTCATATTGATATACAATAAAGAGGATGACAACCACAACAAGGGCGATTATTACGACGTCCTTCATTTCTATACCTGCCATTACTTTCTATAAAAGACAGAGGGCATAAATTTATGCCGAACACCTCTTTTTTAAGACCCCCTCATTCGGTAAGCTCTTTCGGAGCTTAGAGTTGTACATCCTCGTCGGATGATTCCTCATCTG
>Ga0214919_10010687_pt1 | contig 11574 bp, 9 predicted proteins | sample LL1503_MetaG_FD_177994 | JGI IMG/M metagenome (GOLD analysis project Ga0214919, IMG submission 177994) | Freshwater microbial communities from Lake Lanier, Atlanta, Georgia, United States - LL-1503 | ecosystem: Environmental > Aquatic > Freshwater > Lake | place: USA: Georgia | collected 2015-03-15
AGTTTCCTGCCCCCCCTCATTCCGACAGGCCCGATCAATCACTCAGTGCCCCCACCAAAGAGGCCCTGTTGGCACATTGGCCTCATTCGCAAGACCTGTGGATTTTTGGTTACGCTTCCTTGATCTGGCGGCCAGAATTTGAGGTCCTCGAAAGTCACATCACCAAAGTTCAAGGTTGGCATCGCGCCCTCAAGATGTGGAGCCGAGTCAATCGCGGAACGCCAGAATGTCCTGGCTTGGTGTTTGCCTTGCTTTCAGGGGGCAGCTGCCAAGGCATGGCGTTTAGAACGCCAGCCAGTCAAGTCAAAAAAACGGTTGAAAACTTGTGGTTTCGCGAAATGTCCAACAAGGTTTACACGCCGCGTTGGCTGCAATGCCCCACCCCCAATGGGCCTGTCAATGCTTTGGCCTTCACATTACCTAGAAGCAGCCCCAGCTTCACCGGCATGCTTTCCCCTGCGAAATATCAACATATCTTTCAAAATGCCAAAGGCCGATACGGCAGCACTTTAGACTACGCTCAAGAAACTTTGAACAGCTTGAAACAAAACGGCATTCACGACAAGTCCCTTGCGGCCTTGTTGAATCACGCCTAGGACTGAAAATGAACATTGCAGATTTGCGAAAAAGTTACGAAAAAGCCGAGCTGAGTGAAGACGCTTGCGCCTATGACCCGCTCAAACAATTTGAACGCTGGCTAAACGAGGCCATTCAATCAGAAGTGCCCGAGCCCAATGCCATGACCGTTGCCACCGTGGCCAGCAACATGCGCCCCAGCACACGGGTGGTTCTTATCAAAGGCTACGACGAACGCGGCATTGTTTGGTACACCAACTACGACAGCCGCAAAGGAAAAGAGTTGGCAGGCAATCCCTTTGCGGCTTTGCAATTTCACTGGGTTGAACTAGAACGTGTGGTGCGCGTTGAAGGCCGCATGGAAAAAATCAGCGACTCAGAAAGTGATGCCTACTTCCACAGCCGCCCTCTTGACTCTCGCATTGGCGCTTGGGCCTCCCCGCAAAGCCAAGTGATCGATGGCAGAACCGTGCTGATCACCAACGCTGCCAAGTACGCGGCCCAATTCATGTTGAACCCACCGCGTCCACCGCATTGGGGGGGTTATCGTCTGGTGCCAGATGAATGGCAGTTTTGGCAGGGACGCAAAAGTCGCCTGCACGATCGATTGCGTTATCGCTTCAACGATGGCGATTGGCTTCGCGAAAGATTGGCACCTTAAAAAACAGCAACCACACCCAACTTCAAACTTCGCCCAGGCAAAGGTGATTTGCCAGGGGCTGTAGATGTCAAGATAGAGGTGGCGCTGTAAGCCCATTGATTACTCAGGTTGTCTAGTTTTGCAAACCAATTGAGTGTCGTGCCAGAAACGTTTTGCTTGTAGTTCAAATTGCCATGCCACAAGGTATAGGCCGCTGTCAAAGCACTGCCCACTGGCACGCGGTCCTGAGCCGAATACCTGTCAAATCCTAAGCGCGCGCTCCATGGCCCAGAGGTGTGAATCAAACTGCTACCCCACCTGATTGGGGAAATGCGAGGCAAGGGTTCATTGGTGCTCAAATTTCGCGCTCTGACTGAATCAGCCTTTAGTGCCAAATCCAGCGTGCCGGAACCCTGCATCAAACGCCACTGCCCAGATGCTTCCATGCCCGAAAACTTTGCGCGAACGCCTTGGTACGTTTGAACAGGTAATTCTTCTTGGATGTTTTGCGTCCCCATCAAACCAATGAAGTTAGCAAAACGACTTTGAAACAGAGAGACCTGAAACTGATGCGCAGCCTGCTGCCACCTCGCAGACACATCCACACTGTTTGCTTTTTCCAAACCTAGACGTGAGTTACCCTTCTCCCAAGCAGCCGTGGCAATGTGCGGGCCATTGGCAAACAACTCGTAGTCTTTGGGTGCCCGTTCTGTGCGCGAACCATTGGCGCTTAATCGCCACTGTGGCGTGAATTGCCATGCCGTAGAGGCTGCCAAACTTTGCGGTGCAAATTGGCGCGAACCCATTTCAAAACGATCGACTGTGGGGTCAGGATTTCCTAGCGACTCAACAGACACCTGCTCTTTGCGCAATCCCACATTGAAACTGGCTTTGCCTAAAGCGAATTCTTCAATGGCAAACAATGCTTGAGTGTGAGTTTTGCTAAAGGGTGCAAAGGCTTCAGCACCGTCTGCTAAAAATTGAGCTTTCTCTGATTGCCAACCCCAAACGCCTTCCCATGCGCCAAGGCCTGTTAGAAATGCTTTGTGACGTGCCTGCACACGAATATCATGGCCTTGATTGGCAAAGACTGTTCCTGCTTGCCCTGCATCAAACTCTGTGTGTTTGTAATTGGTTTGACTGGCCTGGAAATTCAAATTTTCCAATACCTCAGAGTCAAGACGCCACTCACCTTCCAGTGCTGCTCGCTCAGACTTCATGCCAATGGTGACTTGGTCTTGAGCCACAGTGCCATACCGGCTCAGATAGCTGTTGATGGAAAAACCCAAATAGCCCCTGTCCAAAAACACACTGGCACCCAATGCACCTCCTTCAGAAGCGCTTGCTGAATTGCAGATGCGGTTAGAAAGTGCAGGAGCCCCTGGCTTAGAGCACGCCAATGCTTGAGGCACCTTCACATCACCTGTTTGTCGCTCAAATGCATCTGCGTGAAAAACCCAAGTGCCTTGACCGGCTTCCAGCAATGCACCTTTGCTTCGCTCATGGTTACCGGTCGACGTTTGTAGCTGCGCCTTGCCCAAGACACCGTCCATAGGCTTGCGAGGAATGCGGTTGTCAATGATGTTGACTACGCCGCCAATGGCGCTACCACCGTATTGCAAAGACGCCGGCCCTCGCAAGACTTCAATGCGTTCTATGCTGAGCACATCCATTGGCACAGCATGGTCATAACTAAGGGATGAAACATCCATGCTGGCGCCGCTGTTGCTAAGTACCCTGATTCGATCGCCGTCTAAGCCGCGAACAATAGGACGGCTGGCGTTCGGCCCGAAGTAGGTACTGCTGACGCCAGGCAAATTGTTCAATGTTTCGCCCAAAGTACTTTGCCCTTGTTGCGTCAGTGCCATGCCCGACAAACTGCTGACATTGTTGGCATTTTGAATTTTGGACAAGGGATTACCGGTAATCACCAATTCTTGAACAGACTGCGCCACAGCGCTATAAGTGAAACCAACATTGACGACCAACAAGACAGCGCTTGCAGGCAAGCCATAGAAAATACCTTTAGGAACTAAAGAAGCTCCTTTCAATGAAGAAAATTGAAACATGACTGTCCTTTGAAAACGAAAAGACGCTTGTGCCAAAGGCCAAGCGAGGTCTAACATTCATCAAAGAAAAGCAGGTGGTGCGCGTGCCGAAAAAGAATGTGCGAGCGTTTGGGCTCGTGATGCGATTGAAAACCATTTCAGATCGGTTTCAGGCTCAATGGAAGGCAGTTGAAATTCAAACGATTGCGCTGTATCGCCAGAGCCCAAATGATCTAGCGCCTGACAAACAACAGAGCCCTGTGCGTGTTCACTGAAAAGGCTTTGTTCAGAATCAACATTCAAATTGAAGCCGTGAATGGTTTTGTGAATTTGCCCCCAAGCTGGCGCAAGCATCACAGCACTGATCAACAGTGCTTGCAAAAACCATCGCAGTTTGGCGTGAATTTTCACGCCGTCTTCATCCATTCAGAAAAGGTTTTCTTAAACTTCCAAACTTTGGGCGCGGCCACTGCCATGCAATAGCCTTGGGTTGGATTGCGCTCGAAGAAGTCTTGGTGATAGTCCTCGGCAGCAGAGTAGTTGTCCAAATTCAGGACTTCTGTCACAAGTGGCGATTGAAAAATCTGATCTGTCTCGATTTCGGCCATGATGGCCTTGACCACCTCGGCCTGCTCTGGCTTTGTAAAGTAGATGCCGCTTCGGTATTGTGTGCCGCGGTCATTGCCTTGGCGGTTCAAGGTGGTGGGGTCGTGGATCACAAAGAAAATTTCCAGCAAGACCCTGGTGCTGATAATTTGGGGGTCGTAGACAAGTCGAACCACCTCGTTGTGGCCCGTTTGGCCCGAGCAGACTTGCTCATACGTTGGATTGCGACTTTGGCCATTGCAATAGCCCGATTCAACGTCCAAGACACCTTTGACTTGGACAAAGACAGCTTCAGTGCACCAGAAGCAGCCTCCCCCGAGGACCAAAGTTTCAGCGTGAGATGGTATTTGCATAGGTCTATTTTGACCCAGAATCTGGCCACCCTGCTGAAAAACCCCGCCACAAGCAGGCACTTGTCATTGGTTCAGAAGGTTTAATGATGGAACAGCTTCATGAAACATTTCGCATCGCGTTAAAATACATTATCTTTGATGTTGACGGATTTAAATCATGAAGCCTTCTTTTCAGTGGCAAGACCCATTTCTGCTCAACGCACAATTGAGCGATGACGAGAGAGCCATCGTCGATGCCGCCCATGATTTCTGCCAAGAAAAATTGCAGACTCGCGTGCTGATGGCGGCACGCCATGAAAAATTCGACCGTGACATCATGAACGAATTTGGCAACATGGGCTTTTTGGGCTCCACCATTGATGGCTATGGATGCGCAGGCTTGAACTACGTCAGCTATGGTTTGGTGGCGCGCGAAGTTGAACGCGTCGACAGCGGCTACCGCAGTGCCATGAGCGTACAAAGCTCCTTGGTCATGTTCCCCATCCACGAATATGGCTCAGAAGCACAACGCCAAAAATACTTGCCTAAATTGGCCACAGGCGAATGGGTGGGTTGTTTTGGTCTCACAGAGCCCAACCATGGATCCGACCCGGCCAGCATGATCACACGCGCCAAACCTGTGGACGGTGGCTTCATCATGAAGGGCGCCAAAATGTGGATCACCAATGCACCCATTGCAGATGTGTTTGTGGTCTGGGCCAAACTGGAAAGCGAAGGCGATGGCCAATCCGCCATTCGCGGTTTCATTCTGGAAAAAGGCATGAAAGGCCTGACAGCGCCCAAGATTGAAGGCAAGATGAGCTTGCGCGCCAGCATCACAGGCGAAATTGTCATGGACGATGTGTTTGTGCCTGAAGCCAACATGTTGCCCAACGTGTCTGGTTTGAAGGGGCCCTTCGGTTGCTTGAACAAAGCGCGTTATGGCATCTCTTGGGGCGCTTTGGGCGCTGCTGAAGACTGCTGGCACCGTGCTCGCCAATACACCCTTGATCGCGTGCAATTTGGTCGCCCTCTGGCTCAAAACCAATTGATTCAAAAAAAATTGGCCGACATGCAAACCGAAATCTCTTTGGGTTTACAAGGCTGCTTGCGCGTAGGGCGTCTCATGGACGAAGGCCAAGCTGTGCCAGAAATGATCAGCCTGATCAAGCGCAACAGTTGTGGCAAGGCCCTGGACGTGGCCCGCATGGCGCGTGACATGCACGGTGGCAATGGTATTCACGATGAATACCATGTCATCCGCCACATGATCAATTTGGAAACTGTCAACACCTATGAAGGCACGCACGATGTGCATGCCCTGATCCTAGGTCGCGCACAGACCGGTTTGCAGGCTTTTTATTAAGCATTGCTTTCACCTCACCGACTGGAAAAGACCGCTCGTGCGGTCTTTTTTTTCGGCAGACTCATCAGTACAGCTTGACTCTCCTTAGACCTCGACTTACATTACTAACCAACGAGTCATTAAACGTGTCTGAATCCCTCCTCACACCCAAAAGAGAACGCCGCAAACAGCAACGCCCAGGCGAGTTGCTGGAAGCAGCGCTCGATTTATTTGTTGAAAAAGGCTTTGCTGCGACCAAGTCAGAGGAAGTTGCAGCCAAAGCGGGGGTGTCTAAGGGAACCCTGTTTTTGTACTTCCCCAGCAAAGAAGAGTTGTTCAAAGCAGTGGTTCGCGAAAATGTGGTGAAAACAGTCACTGAAGGTGCCTTGGAAGTTGCCAACTTCAAAGGCAGCAGCGCAGAGCTTCTCAAAACATTGATGCTTGAGTGGTGGCGCAGATATGGCTCTACCAAGGCCTCTGGCATTACCAAACTGATCATCAGTGAAGGGAATCACTTCCCTGACTTGGCTGCCTTCTACCAAGAAGAGGTCATTGACCCCGCAACGCGAATGCTCAAGAACATTCTTGAGCGAGGACGGGCAACGGGCGAGTTTCTCAACTTCAACACAGAACACACCACCATGGTGGTGATTGCACCCATGCTGTTTCTCATCATGTCCAAACACGCCAACGCCATTTGTATTTCTGGTTCCCAAGAAACAAACCCTGAAAATTTCATAGCACAGCATGCCGACCTCCTTGTGCGTGGACTCTCTCATTCAAACTAAGCATGTTGATTTCAAAAAAACTGACCCTTGGCATCGCATTCATTGCGTTAGCAGGCTTCATCACTGTAGGCTTTCAAAAAGGCTGGATAGGCAAGCGCTCAACAGATAGCGCCACCCTTCAAAGCAAGGGCCCTCTGAGCATCGAGTTGGCAGATGGCGACATTGCGATTGCTCAAAAAATGACCATGACCCAAGGCTTGCCAGTTTCAGGCACGCTCAAGGCCGTTCGCAGCGCCATGGTGAAAGCACGCGTTGCAGGTGAATTGGTGTTTTTAGAGGCTCGCGAGGGTGATGCTGTGAAAGCCGGACAAATTGTGGCCCGGGTCGACAGCACCGAATACCTAGCGCGACAAAGCCAAAATCAGCAGCAAGCAGAAGCTGCACGCGCACAAGTTGAAGTTGCTCAAAGACAGTTTGACAACAACAATGCGCTGGTCAATCAAGGCTTTATCTCCAAAACAGCCTTGGATACGTCGATTGCCAATCTGAATGGTGCCAAGGCTACTTTTCAAGCGGCTCTATCGGCTCTAGATGTGGCGACCAAGGCATTGGATGACAGCGTTTTAAAAGCACCCTTGAGTGGCTTTGTCAGCCAACGGTTTTCCCAACCAGGAGAACGTGTCGCCCCCGAAGCACGCATCATTGAAATCGTTGATCTGTCGCAACTAGAACTTGAAGCAACCCTGACTACCGCGGAAGCCATGAATGTGAAACTTGGACAGATTGCCAAACTGAATGTTGAGGGAACAACCGAAGAAGTCTCAGCCAAAGTTTTGAGAATCAACCCAAGCACACAAACAGGAAGCCGCAGCGTTTTGATTTATTTGGGATTGCAGTCTCATCCCCTGCTACGCCAAGGTGTATTCGTTCAAGGAAGTCTAGGCACCCAAAAAGTTCAAGCCATTGTCGTCCCACTTGAAAGTGTGCGATCTGACAAAGCCAAACCCTATGTACAAACCATTCGCGATGGCAAAGTGATGCACATGCAAGTAGAACTTGGCGCAAAAGGTGAAATCAATGGCAAAGCTGTAATGGCCTTGAAAGAAATCGAAGAAGGTGCGCAACTGCTGGCACCCAGCGCTGGCGCCGTCAGAGATGGCACGCTGTTGACGCGACCTCCCCAAACCTCGACTTCCAATCTAGCCACAAAGCCATAAGCCTAGTCCATGTGGTTTACCAAAGTCAGTCTCAAGAATCCGGTCTTCGCGACCATGATCATGCTCGCCTTTGTGGTGATGGGCTTGTTTGCGTTTCAGCGATTGAAGGTCGATCAATTTCCAAACATCGACTTTCCTGTGGTGGTGGTTCTGACTGAATATCCAGGCGCATCGCCCGAAATTGTTGAGAGTGAAGTTTCTAAAAAAATTGAAGAAGGCGTGAATGCCATTGCAGGAATCAATGCCCTGACCTCACGCAGCTATGAAAATCAATCTGTGGTCGTGATTGAGTTTCAACTCAACATGGATGGCCGAAAAGCGGCCGACGATGTGCGTGAAAAAGTAGCCGGCATTCGCGCAACTTTGCGCGATGAGGTCAAAGAGCCTCGCGTCATTCGATTTGACCCTACCAGCAAAGCTATTTGGTCATTAGCGGTTTTTCCCGATGCTCAAAATGACACCCAGCGCACCAGCCTGGTTGAGCTCACCAACTATTCTGAACAAGTCATCAAGAAGCGTTTGGAGAACGTTCGTGGGGTGGGGGCTGTCAATGTATTGGGTGGCAGCCGAAGAGAAATCAACATTTATCTGCGGCCCGATGCCATGGAGGCTCTGGGCGTGTCGGCAGATCAAATTGCCGCTGCAGTTCGCAATGAAAATCAAGATTTACCTGTTGGGGCATTGCGATCTTTTACGCAGGAGCGTGTGATTCAAGTTCAATCCCGAGTTAAAAGACCGGAAGATTTTGCCAACATCATTGTGGCTCGCAAAGGCACCACACCTATCCGTTTATCGCAAGTGGCCAATGTCAATGATGGTGCGCAAGAAATTGAAAATATGGCGCTTTACAACGGTGACAGAACATTGGTTCTGACTGTTCAAAAATCACAGGACGCCAACACCATCGAAGTGGTTGACGGGTTATTGACCACCCTGAAAGAACTGCGCAAACAAATACCCACTGGCATTCGCCTTGAACCTGTCTCTGATGGCTCTCGTCAAATTCGCGTCGCGGTGGACAACGTTCGCAGAACCCTGATTGAGGGCGCACTTCTCACCATTCTCATTGTATTTTTGTTTTTGAACTCATGGCGCTCAACAGTCATCACTGGCTTGACGCTACCCATTTCGCTGATTGGTACTTTTTGGTTCATGAGCATGTTCGGCTTCACCGTCAACATGATCACTTTGATGGCTTTGTCTTTGTGTGTAGGTTTGCTCATCGATGACGCCATTGTGGTTCGAGAGAACATTGTGAGACATGTGCAGATGGGGAAAAATGCCTACGATGCAGCCATGATAGGTACGCAAGAAATTGGTCTTGCTGTTTTGGCAACCACGCTGTCTATTGTGGCTGTCTTCTTGCCCATTGGTTTCATGGAAGGCATCATTGGCAAGTTCTTCCACGAGTTTGGCATCACCATTGTGGCAGCCGTGCTCATCTCAATGTTTGTCAGTTTCACACTCGACCCCATGCTGTCGAGTGTTTGGCACGACCCCAGCATCCTCCATCACGGTGGAAGCCCAAAGCCTGCCAATTTTTACGATAAAACGGTGGGACGTGTGACGCATTGGTTTGAAATTCAAACCGATCACATGGCTGACAAGTACCAAGGCATGTTGGCTTGGGCCCTAGACCACAAGCGCACCACCCTGTTTGCTGCATTGGTCATTTTCATTGCAAGTGTTTTAATGGTGCCCCTCTTAGGCACTGAATTTGTGCCCAAAGGTGACTACTCAGAAACTACCCTTTCATTTCAAACGCCAGTGGGCACTTCGCTTGAAAGCACCGCACTCAAAGCCAAACAAGTTGAAAAAATTGTGCGTGAATTTCCAGAAGTTCAATACACCCTCACGGGCATGAACACGCCCAGTGCCCAAGGCAAAAACAACGCCAGCATTTACATTCGTTTGGTGGATCGAAAATCACGCCAAAGAAGCGTGGAAGACATCGCATCTTTGCTGCGGGAGCGACTTACCAAAGTAGCAGGTATCACTGTCACCCACGTCGGCACTTTAGATTCTGTGGGCGGCAACAAACAAATCGAATTTTCACTTCAAGGTGCCGATCAGCGTGAACTTGAGCGACTGTCCTTGCAGATCATGGAAAAAATTCGAAACATCCCCGGGCTGGTCGATTTAGATTCCAGTGTCAAACCCAACAAGCCGTCCATTGCGATCAAAATTTTGCGCGAATCTGCCTCCGATCTAGGCTTAAGCACAGCACCCATCTCGGGCGCACTTCGAACCTTGGTGGCCGGACAAACTGTGGGCAATTGGCGCGCGCCAGACGACCAGACCTACGATGTCAATGTGCGCCTGTCTCCTGAATACCGAAACAGCCCACAAGATTTAGAGCGTCTTCCCTTTAGCTTGCCAGCGCTCGACGGCACTTCACGCACAGTTCGCTTAGGACAAATTGCGCAAGTGCTAGAAACCACAGGTTCTAATCAAATCAACCGCCGAGATTTGATGCGAGAAGTCTCTATCAATGCCAATGCATCAAGAAGATCAGCGGGTGAAATCTCAAATGACATTCGGAAAATTTTGGAAACCGTCTCTTGGCCTCCAGGTTACCGGTATCAATTTGGTGGCTCCACCAAGAGCATGAACGAGTCATTTCAATATGCCATCACCGCATTGATCATGGCTGTGATCTTCATTTACATGATTTTGGCCAGTCAATTCAAGAGCTTCTTGCAACCTCTTGCACTGATGACAGCCTTGCCACTCACTTTGATTGGCGTCGTCCTCGCGCTCATGGCTTTTAGATCTTCGCTTTCTATGTTCTCTGCCATTGGCGTGGTCATGCTGATGGGTTTGGTCACCAAAAACGCCATTTTGTTGGTCGACTTTGCAATCAGAGCCCGTGAAGGCAGCATATCGGACACAGGGCAGCCTATCGCGGGATTAACGAGACACGAGGCCCTTTTGATGGCTGCCAAAGTCAGACTCCGTCCCATTTTGATGACCACCTTGGCCATGATTTTTGGCATGATTCCGCTGGCATTTGCCCTCACAGAGGGCTCAGAACAACGGGCCCCTATGGGCCAGGCCGTGATTGGGGGTGTCATGACATCGTCTTTACTTACTCTTGTGGTGGTCCCAGTGGTTTATTGCTACATGGACGATTTGAGTGAATTTTTGAAAAGGCTTTGGTCGGGCAAGCAAAAATCAAATTCCAAAGCTTCCATAGAAGCTAAAATGTGATGAGTCAGAATTAGATACCCCCTGGAGTAGCCGTGAACAATGACATAGCCCGTTTCAACATGATTGAACAACAAATTCGTCCTTGGGAAGTCTTGGACGGACAAGTGCTTTCATTGCTGACAGAGGTTAAGCGTGAGAACTTTGCGCCCATGGCGCACAAAGCTTTGGCCTTTGTCGACATGGAAATTCCTTTGCAAACAGACGGCGAAGCCGGACAAGTCATGTTGGCTCCGCGTGTAGAAGCCCGTTTTTTGCAAAATGCCGCTGTCAAACACACTGACAAAGTGATGGAAATTGGCACTGGATCAGGCTACATGGCGGCTTTGTTGGCGCATCAAGCGGCCAGCGTTTTAAGCTTTGAATTGGACCCAGCCCTGGCCCAACAAGCCCGTGCCAACCTGCAAGCTGCTGGCATTCACAATGCAGAGGTTCGCCAAGCCGATGGCTGCCAAGGCGCTCCTGCCGATGGCCCATTTGATGTCATCATGCTCAGCGGTTCTGTGCCAGAGGTTCCACAAGTTTTACTCAATCAACTCAGCATTGGCGGCCGTTTGTTGGCCGTGGTGGGCGAGGACCCTGTAATGCGCGCAAGCGTCATCACTCGCACAGCCAAGCAACAATGGCAAACTTCGGAACCTTGGGACACCCTTGCCCCTCGCCTGCAAGGCTTTCCTGAACACAAGCGTTTTTCCTTTTAAAACATTGCCTCATTTATGCAACAAGTTAGCCCCGCCCAATTTAGCGAATGGATCACTCAGTCCTCTGGTCAAGGGCAGCCCTTGATTTTGGATGTCCGTGAAACATGGGAATGCCAACTGGCAAGCATTGCTCCGGCAGGCTGTGAAGTTCAAATCATGCCCATGCAGACCGTG
>Ga0214919_10010688_pt1 | contig 11574 bp, 9 predicted proteins | sample LL1503_MetaG_FD_177994 | JGI IMG/M metagenome (GOLD analysis project Ga0214919, IMG submission 177994) | Freshwater microbial communities from Lake Lanier, Atlanta, Georgia, United States - LL-1503 | ecosystem: Environmental > Aquatic > Freshwater > Lake | place: USA: Georgia | collected 2015-03-15
ATTTCCAATGAAACTATTTCCAAGAATATTATTCAGTGAAGCATCTCCACCAACGATTATTCTGAAAGACCCTGTATTGCCCGTGAAACTATTTGCTGACAATAAATTGAAAGATCCTGTATTTCCAATGAAACTATTTCCAAGAATATTATTCAGTGAAGCATCTCCACCAACGATTATTCTGAAAGACCCTGTATTGCCCGTGAAACTATTTGCTGATAAGAAATTAAATGAACCTGTATTGCCTGTGAAACTATTTGCTGACAATAAATTGAAAGATCCTGTATTTCCAATGAAACTATTTCCAAGAATATTATTGATTGAAGCATCGCCAACAACAATTCTATTAAAAGAACCGGTTCCTCCAGCGAAACTATTTGCTGATAAGAAATTAAATGAGCCTGTGTTTCCAATGAAACTATTTCCAAGAATATTATTCAGTGAAGCATCTCCTCCAACAATTATTCTGAAAGACCCTGTATTGCCCGTGAAACTATTTGCCGACAATAAATTGAAAGAGCCTGTGTTTCCAATGAAACTATTTACTAAAATATTATTGATTGAAGCATCGCCAACAACAATTCTATTAAAAGAACCGGTTCCTCCAGCGAAACTATTCATTCCTAAGAAATTAAATGAGCCTGTGTTTCCAATGAAACTATTTCCAAGAATATTATTCAGTGAAGCATCGCCTCCAACAATTATTCTGAAAGACCCTGTATTGCCTGTGAAACTATTTGCCGACAATAAATTGAAAGAGCCTGTGTTTCCAATGAATCTATTTCCAAGAATATTATTCAATGAAGCATCTCCACCAACGATTATTCTGAAAGACCCTGTATTGCCTGTGAAACTGTTTGCTCCTAAGAAATTAAATGAACCCGTTGAACCTGTGAAACTATTTACTAAAATATTATTGATTGAAGCATCACTAACAACAATTCTATTAAAAGAACCAGTACCTCCCGTGAAACTATTTGCTCCTAATAAATTGAAAGAACCTGTAGATCCAGTGAAACTATTTGCTGATAAGAAATTGAAAGAACCTGTGATTCCAATGAAACTATTTGCGTAACTTACTTCTGTAGCTGACATTAATAAATTCTTCACAAATTCAGTTGTTGCTAGTTTTGTTGAACTATCTGTTGTCTCTTGAGTTATAGCCGTAACCGTATTATGAAAAGTTGTTTCATTAGCAAAAACATTAAAATAAGAACAACTTGCGTCAATGTAAAATGTCTCACTTCTAACGGTAGTTTGCACAGTGGCTGCTAAATTATTATATTGTCCTCCTATCCAAGTATTATTATTAGACACCATAAAATCAGTTCCATTTTCGATACTTGTAATGCCTGATATAATACTGGTTTTTTTATCTTTTGCGCCCAAGAAAACATTCGAACCATAACGTGGTTCCCAACTCGCACCTAAATACAAATTACCTTTACTGTTTTGTCCATTCATTATATAACAATGACCACTGCAGTCTGTTCCATTCATTATTTCGACCCATCCAGCATAACTAGGACCAGATGCTATTCTTACACCACCACTAGCATCAGAATTTATATTAAATTGACCAACGCTGTTAACTGTTATAGCGCTAGAACTCAAAACTAAAGTAGAACTCGGTGAAATGTTACAGGTTGTTCCTTTAATATTTGTACTATTGTCTGCGTATAAGTGATTGAAATAACCTGCATTTCCAGTGAAACTATTTGCTGATAATAAATTGAAAGACCCTGTATTACCTGTTATACTATTTACTCGTAATGTATTGAAAGAACCTGTATTTCCTGTGAAAGAATTTGCTGATAAGAAATTAAAGATTCCTCTTGTTGCCGTTAAACCATTTGCGCTTGTTAGAACATTATTATTATTTATGGCATCTGATATAATATCCGTTATGGTAATTCCATCTACGCTTAAGAAATTGAAAGAACCGGTATTTCCTGTAAGACTATTTGCTCCTAAGAAATTAAAAGAACCTGTATTGCCTGAGAAACTGTTTGCTCCTAAGAAATTGAAAGAACCTGTATTACCCGTGAAACTATTTGCTCCTAAGAAATTGAAAGAACCTGTATTGCCTGAGAAACTATTTACTGATAATGTATTGAAAGAACCGGTATTGCCTGTCAGACTTTTTGCTCCTAAGAAATTGAAAGAACCTGTATTACCCGTGAAACTATTTGCTCCTAAGAAATTGAAAGAACCTGTATTGCCTGAGAAACTATTTACTGATAATGTATTGAAAGAACCGGTATTGCCTGTCAGACTATTTACTGATAATGTATTGAAAGAACCTGTATTGCCTGAGAAACTGTTTGCTCCTAAGAAATTGAAAGAACCGGTATTGCCTGTCAGACTTTTTGCTCCTAAGAAACTAAAAGAACCAGCGTTTCCCGTAAAACTATTTGCTCCTAAAAAATTGAAAGACCCCGTATTTCCTGTAAGACTATTTACTGATAATGTATTGAAAGACCCCGTATTTCCTGTAAGACTATTTACTGATAATGTATTGAAAGAACCGGTATTGCCTGTCAGACTTTTTGCTCCTAAAAAACTAAAAGAACCAGCGTTTCCCGTAAAACTATTTGCTCCTAAAAAATTGAAAGACCCCGTATTTCCTGTAAGACTATTTACTGATAATAAATTAAAAGAACATGCGTTTCCCGTGAAATTATTTGCTCCTAAAAAACTAAAAGAACCTGTATTTCCTGTAAGACTATTTACTGATAATGTATTGAAAGAACCGGTATTACCTGTGAAACTATTTGCTCCTAAAAAATTGAAAGACCCAGTATTTCCTGTAAGACTATTTACTCCTAAAAAATTGAAAGATCCTGTTGATCCGGTAAAACTGTTTGCGGATAATGTATTGAAAGAACCCGCATTTCCTATGAAAGTATTTGCTGATATATTACTACCACTTATATCACTATGAAAAATAATATTAGAGTTCGGTTGTCCACCTGTTTCGGTAAATGACAAATAATTACTAGTATTATAATTGTTAGATACTATATTATTTTTAGCAGAATATTGCATACCACCATATCTTCTGAATGACATATATATATAAAGGATTAAATATATATGAATGATTAAATTTATATGTATTAAATTAAAGATAAGAACTGTTTTTTTTTCTTAAGGATTTTGTTTTAGATTTTGTTCTAGAAGATTTACTTCTTTTGTAAACCTTATAAGTTTTATGGGTCCTTATTTTCTTATGTCTTCTTTTTGGAGTGAAAGTGTATTTATCAAACGTTTTTGTATCAAGTGTAACTGGAATAATTAATTCTTCATTTGGCAATGGACTAGAAAGATAACTAGTTGGTTTTTCTGATTCCGAATCAAATAATTCATCCATTGAAGGTTGTTTTAATTCATTTACATAATTAGTAGGACTCATTTTTGGAGTTTTACTGTCGGGTAGTTCAATCTGGTAAACCATAGGTTCATTTCTAAAAGTTGGTTTATTAAAATCTAGTTCGAGTCTTTTATGTATAGGCATTTGAACACTAGAAACGTTAAGAATATTTGCTAAATCGTCATTATCAAGTTTAATGTCGTAATGTTTTTTATGCCCTTTAATATCAGATGTTACTGAAATATTCGCTGTATTTCCGTCATAATCTGCTTCCCAATCAATTTCATTAAATTTATTTTTATTATTATTATGGAAAAGAGTTTCAGAATGTCCCCTATTTTTAATGTAAGTATTAAGCATATTTATATTAAAAGCATATTATTTTTTATTACAATATGTAAAATATACAACTAAAAAATATAACTAAAAAATATAAGATAATATTATGGAACTAAATTTTACTGAACTAGATAATTTAAATGGTAAAAATATGAACAATAACTACGACTACTTAATAAACACAAATTCTGAAAAATATTGGGAAGAACCGAGGCAACATAATAAAGAGCAAACGAAAAAAAAGAAGGTATCATTTAATGACATTTTAAATAATATGTCTTTATCCGTAAATAAAGCAGGCGTATTACAATTTATTGCGCCTAAAGAACAACACGAAGAAAATATTTATGAACCATTAAATCAACATGATAATCAACAGTCATACCAAAATCAAAATTATTATAACAATAACGTTAATAATATAAATAATTTTCAGCAAATAAAAAAACATAACCCAATAAAAGATAACGCTCCAATAGATCCTGCTGTAAAACACAGTCCCATTTATAACAAATATTTTAAAGATTACCAAACGAAATTCAATGAGGAACCTGTTATAAGAGTTCCGAAAACAATGGAAGAGTATAAGCAAATGTTGTTAGAAGACAGATTAAAAAAAATAGAACAACAAAAAAGAATAAGCGAAATTAAATCCACAAAATTAATGTTTACGACAAATCAATTTGCTCCAACAAATGGACAAAATATCGTAGCAAATAGAAATGGTTTAAGAAGAATGAATTTTGCATAAACATTGAACGTCCCTTTAAGTTGGGTTAAAGATTTATTATATTTCGCATTAAACGATTTAAAGTCATTTCCTTATAATATAATGAGATTGATAGTATAATATTAATCCAACCCGGACTTAGCTCACTTGGTAGAGCATTTGACTGTAGTAGTTTCTCCAAATTTATTTGGGGGTGTGGTTATCAAATGGTAGCTGGTTCGATTCCAGCAGTCCGGAATTATTTTATTTAATAAATATTTTACAAATACTTATTAAATTCTTCATTAACAATTTATAACTACCTTTTCTATTTATGTTATTTCTTGTTATTTCTTGTTATTAATTTCATTTCCTTGACTACATGTCACGTCAAAATCTACAAGTGAATCAGACGAATCGGACCGCCTACTGTATTTGTCCTCATCATATAAATTTCGATCACAAACGCCCGTCAATTTAATAAATTTTCCCATTCTTTTTAAATTTATTACTTTATTCTTTTCATCCTCTTCTTTCTTTTTTTCTTCTTCCTCTTTTTTCTTAATAATTTCCTTTGTTATTTTATTCACTTCAGAAAAAATCTCTCCCTTTTCTATTTTATCATATAAATTGTCAACAACCTCTTTATCATTCTTAAATAATTTAAATAGTTTCTTTTTGTCTTCTTCTTTCAGTTTATTGTATTCTTCTTGCTTTATCTCTTCTTGTTCTTGATATTTTTGTAATTCTTCCAAATATTTATCTTGTCTACCATACGGGTCCATTACGTCTTGAATAAATTGACTAATTTTTCTAGGGTCTTTTATCTGTTCATTAATACCAAAACCACAGCAAAACCATCTACGCAATGTCATTTTCTTTATTTTTTCGGCGTTTTCCATTTCTTTTACAAACATGTCATCAATAATGGAAAAAGCGGATTTTAATATTAATAAATTATTTATGTATTTATCCTTTTCTTTTATTAATCGTGAAATTTCATTTTCTAAACTTTTTATAGAACTATCTTTTTTTTCTTTACTCTTTTTTGATTTTAGTACGGCAATTAAATAATTTTTTTGGTTTTTCACTTCTTTTAAGGAGTTTATTTTTCGTTTTCGAATATCCTCTATTTTTTTTATAATTAAAAATACATTTGTGTTGTATATAATCGGATACATTATTCTTATTGCTTTTGGAATAATAAATTGATTTGTCTCTTTTATTTCACTTATTTTTTTCTCCGTTTCATCTAGTTTTTTCTTAATTTCAGCCTCATCATGCGTAAATAATAAAGTGGTTCCAGATAAAAATTCAATCGACGTTTGAAGTTTATCATACTGATGGGATGAAATTTTATGGGCTTCAGATGTCGCATCCAACTTCAAAAAATTTACAACTGCTAATAAAAATGAAATAATCCCATTTACAGACGCTAATAGGTATGTTCCCCAGTTATAATCTTTAAGAAAAGAAGATAAAACGGTTGCCGTTGTCGATAACAAAATAGCGGGCATCATTAAATAATTTAATCTAGTCTCACAATGCGTTTTAGATTCCATGTAAATAAGTTTTTGACCGCGTAAATATGTTGCTAAAATATCAAGCGCACTAGAAAGATATTCCTTTTCATCGAAATAATTGTCATTTATTGCTTTTTCTACTTCTTTATACGTATATTTTTTATAAGAAACTATCGCGTCCTTTTTTTTATCCGTTGGTATTTTTTGAATAGGATTACCGGAAGCATCCACTTTATTTCCAGAAGTATCCACTTTATTTCCAGAAGTATCCACTTTATTTCCAGAACTATCATTTACGGTAGTCTCACTTTTATCTTCTTCGTCATCGGAGTCAGGCACTATATCACCTAATTCTTCCGCTTGAAAAAACACATTTTGTAAAGTATTATCTTGATATATACTACTAGAAAGACTTATAGGTTTTGTTGTATATTGGTTATCAAATGACATTTTTTTTTCTAATGCTTTTTTTTGTAATTGCGACATATTTCTTAATTCTCTTACTGCTGAAAATAATTTAGGGTTATACGTTTTACTCATATATTCTTATAACGTCTTAATTTTAAAATATTAACTAATTCTATAATGTCTAAAACACGAAAAAATAGGAGCAAATCAGTTACGAGAGGTTGGAAAAAAGAGCAACCGAATCATCACCAAAGAACCATGATGCTAAAAAAATGTGGAAAAAAATGCTTCTTGGGTTCTAAAAAATCTTATCCCATATGTAAAAAGAATACATGTAAAGTAAGTTCAAAAGGTGTTTATTCTGCTTATATTAGAGCAAGTCAATATCACAAAAAAAATATATCGAAAAAAGCAAAAAGGTTACTTATACATATGGGTTTAAAACGTTAAAATAAAGTTTCCTAAATAACTTAAAAAATTGATATAAAAATACTAAGGTATTCTAGTTATAAAAAGATATAACTATAATATAAGTAAAAAATTATGAATTCAAATATGTATGAATGTGAATATTCAGAATATAATTTAGATGAAACCTGGGGGTTTTATGTTGATATAGAAAATATGAAACCTGTAACATTAAATACTGAAAAAAATAACACATATGATAATTATGTGAAAAAATATGACTATTCCATTAAAGGATACGATACAGAAATATTTTGTATGGATGAGGACATTGAAAACGAAACAAGCAATAAAAATAAAGATATTTATGTAAATGATGTAAATGATGTAAATGTAGACGATATAAACGTAAATGATGTAGGCAGTTTAATTATTACTGCTGCGTTATCGTACCTTATATTCTTAATATTATAGATTATTTATATACCCTTGCCCCCCTGTATTTTCAGGAGAAGTATAAACCATATAGTTGACATAATTATTTATGCCGCAAACCGTATTTCCAAATAAATTTCCGCTTGGGTCAATATTATATTGTACGTAAGGTAATGTCTCTTGATTAATTGACGTGGGGCAAACATTACCGGAAACATCTAAAATAACGGGCACTCCTTTTAAATCTAATTTTGTTATTAAATTTACGTATAAATCTGTTTTATCTATGTAATTTACGCAAGGGCGAATACATGCTTTAATTGACTTTTCCAATAATAATTTTTCACTTTGACTTCCTACTTTTACATTAGTATTACACTTATTCAAAAAACAGCAAACAGTCTTTGCTTTTTTTTTATGAAGATATTCTCCCGCATCCATTTGTTTATTAAATCCCCCAAACGCTCTACTACCTGAGGTTGTTTTAAATGAATGAGCCATATAATCTATAATTATATTATTTAATTTTACATATTTTATAAAATTGAATTCAAATAAATTACAATAATATAAATTAAATTAAAGCAAATCAAAATGTTTAAAAACCCTTTATCATTATTTAATTTTAATAGAAACAATGATAAAAATAATACAAATGATAAAAATAATGTAACTGATAAAAACGGTAAAAATTTTATGGAAGACGGAACCGATATACTTTGGGAAGACACTGTTGAATTTAAATTTCCCATAAAAGGCGGTAGAGTTATAAAAGTATATGATGCTGACACTATAACTATCGCATCAAAACTACCATTTGATACTTCTCCGATGTATAGATTATCCGTCAGATTAAATGGTATCGATACGCCCGAAATAAAGGGTAAAGGCATAAGCGACGAAGAAAAAGAAGCAGCAAAGAATGCTCGTGATTTTGTCTCAAAAATGATTTTAAATAAATTTGTAAGATTAGAAAACGTTGAAAGCGAAAAATATGGGCGAATATTAGCAGATGTTTATATTGGGGATATACATATAAATGGACTCTTACTTGAAGAGAAATATGCCGTTAAATATGGAGGAGGAACTAAAATGAAACCTTCATCATGGTTAAAATATAAAAATACTGGAGAAATTTAGATATCGTAAACGGTCGTTAAATTTAAACAAAAACTGAAATCCATATTATTTAAATTAATTATTCTACCATACTCATCTAACAATTGTATATTCATACCTGTTATATTTACAGGACCAAAATATTCACGTGGCGTTGTTGTTAAACCGTCCAATTTTAAAACATTAAATGTAGTTTCCTGTAGTGATATTCGAGCCAATATATTTTTATTTAAAACAGAAGAATTAAAAGCACTGTAAAAATTTTGATTTACATTATTATTATAATCATCTACCACTAAAAATAAATATCTTGACCCGTTTACGTCTATCAAACCTTCCGATACATAGTTAAAATTATTTACATAAATGCCATTTCTAAATCCTAGTAGCCATCCGAATTTTAAAGGCAACGGAGTATTATGGTCATCTACGCCAAATCTATCTGCTTGAAAATTTAATTCTAATACAGTATTGTTACTTATATCCATAAATCCTACCATTGTTTGGCCAGTTCCAGTTATTCCATCTGTTAAATTTGCCATAAAATTTACTCGGTCAAATGGGTCACCTGCTAATGAAAGTTGGTTGTTAACGGCATTCATAATTGTAGTCGTGTCATAATTGCCGTCTGGAATACTAATGGTTGTTGTGCTTGAATTAACTGTTATACTAAAAAAATTATTACCATATTGTTTAGATATTGCATAGTATGAAGTTGGTAGTTCAATAGCAGCCAATTCCATTTTAACTACATTATTAAAATTCGCAGGTAATTTAAAGTTAAAATTAGTGGATGAACTTGTAAAATAATTGTCTCTAAATCTGGAATCAATGTTTAGATTTTTTGTTATAGTTGATTTTGCTAATGGATTTATTATACCGGTGATTGTGTCTTCCGCTGAAGTAAAAACATAAGGATATACTGATCTTTCTTGAATTTGATATTGTTTATTTTCTAATTTAGATAAGTTTGAAGGTCCAAGATCTCTATTGATATTATAAATTGAGTCTAATTTTTCTTGTAAAGCACCCGATTCCTTTTGTAAAGAATTTAAAATTTGTTTTTTTGCTTTAATAAGAAAATCCAAAGTTTTTGATTGTGTTTCTTTATTAATTTCACTGTTATTTACTATACTTTCTCTCAATTTACCTTCTTTTATTTCAAGTATATTCTTATCAAATTTGGATGGCAAATCAAACATGTCTTTTAATTCATCGCTTGTGTAATTATTAATATTCAAATCAAACATATATTATATACAGTGAATTTATTTAAGATATTATATTTAAAATTTATTTTTATTTGTTTTTATTATTATATTATATAAATGTCATATGCTAGATCATTATATTTAAACTCTTTACCTTATCCAGCAGGTCTCTCTGAACTTGCTAGTCTTGCTAGTCTTGCTAGTCTTGCTGGTCTTGCTGGTCTCGCTAGTCAAACTGGTCCAACTGGGCCAACTGGTTCTGGTAGTGCAGGGGGATCAAGTAGTTCATATGGTCCAACTGGTCCAACTGGTCCTTCCATTTTTTTAGGAACAAACGGTATCACAGGAAATACAGGGTCTTTCAATTTCTTAGGAGCAAATAGTTTAACCGGATCAACGGGTTCTTTTAATTTCTTAGGAGCAAAAAGTTTAACCGGATCAACGGGTTCTTTCAATTTCTTAAGTGTTGGTGGAAATACCCTATCGGATATTATAACAACTGCCATTTCTAATCTTCCAACCAGTTCAACCAACACAAATAGTTTCACAGGTAATACAGGTTCTTTTAATATATTATTAGCAAATAGTCTCACCGGATCAACAGGTTCTTTTAATTTCTTAGGAGCAAAAAGTTTAACCGGCTCAACAGGTTCTTTCAATTTCTTAAGTGTTGGTGGAAATACCCTAGAGGAGATTATATCAACTAAAATTTCTAATCTTCCAACTAGTTCAACCAACACAAACGGTATCACAGGTAATACAGGGTCTTTTAATTTCTTAGGAGCAAATAGTTTCACTGGTAATACAGGTTCTTTCAATTTCTTAGGAGCAAAAAGTTTAACCGGCTCAACAGGTTCTTTCAATTTCTTAAGTGTTGGTGGAAATACCCTAGAGGAGATTATATCAACTAAAATTTCTAATCTTCCAACCAGTTCAACAAACACAAACGGTATCACAGGAAATACAGGTTCTTTCAATTTCTTGGGAGCAAATAGTTTAACCGGATCAACGGGTTCTTTCAATTTCTTGGGAGCAAATAGTTTCACAGGAAATACAGGTTCTTTCAATTTCTTGGGAGCAAATAGTTTGACAGGAAATACAGGTTCTTTCAATTTCTTGGGAGCAAATAGTTTGACAGGAAATACAGGTTCTTTCAATTTCTTGGGAGCAAATACAAGTTCTTTCAATTTCTTAGGAGCAAATAGTTTAACCGGATCAACAGGTTCTTTCAATTTCTTGGGTGCAAATAGTTTAACCGGATCAACAGGTTCTTTCAATTTCTTGGGAGCAAATAGTTTGACAGGAAATACAGGTTCTTTCAATTTCTTAGGAGCAAATAGTTTGACAGGAAATACAGGTTCTTTCAATTTCTTAGGAGCAAATAGTTTGACAGGAAATACAGGTTCTTTCAATTTCTTGGGAGCAAATAGTTTAACCGGATCAACAGGTTCTTTCAATTTCTTGGGAGCAAATAGTTTGACAGGAAATACAGGTTCTTTCAATTTCTTAGGAGCAAATAGTTTGACAGGAAATACAGGTTCTTTAAATTTCTTGGGAGCAAATAGTTTGACAGGAAATACAGGTTCTTTCAATTTCTTGGGAGCAAATACAGGTTCTTTCAATTTCTTAGGAGCAAATAGTTTAACCGGATCAAGAGGTTCTTTCAATTTCTTAGGAGCAAATAGTTTAACCGGATCAACAGGTTCTTTTAATTACTTAAGTGTTGGTGGAAATACCCTAGATGAGATTATATCAACTAAAATTTCTAATCTTCCAACTAGTTCAACCAACGCAAACGGTATCACAGGAAATACAGGTTCTTTCAATTTCTTGGGAGCAAATAGTTTAACCGGATCAACAGGTTCTTTCAATTTCTTAGCAGCAAATAGTTTCACAGGAAATACAGGTTCTTTCAATTTCTTAGCAGCAAATAGTTTAACCGGATCAACAGGTTCTTTCAATTTCTTGGGAGCAAATAGTTTAACCGGATCAACAGGTTCTTTCAATTTCTTAGCAGCAAATAGTTTCACAGGAAATACAGGTTCTTTC
>Ga0214919_10010689_pt1 | contig 11573 bp, 10 predicted proteins | sample LL1503_MetaG_FD_177994 | JGI IMG/M metagenome (GOLD analysis project Ga0214919, IMG submission 177994) | Freshwater microbial communities from Lake Lanier, Atlanta, Georgia, United States - LL-1503 | ecosystem: Environmental > Aquatic > Freshwater > Lake | place: USA: Georgia | collected...
CCCTGTCCCGTCCAGGCCAGCAACACCGAGCCCATAGTGCAATCGGCTGTGGTGTAGCTGACCAGCAGAGGTTTGATGGGGGTGGGCATGGCTTGATTGTCGATCCAAACAGCGCTCGTTGCCACTGCGTCGTGCGGCTGTGCAAAGGCGCTGGCAGTTGCTACCGTGCCGGCCGGGGCTTACAGGAAAAAAAATGAACAACGCAAATAATGCCAGTGCGCCAGGCTATCAGCTGCGGCTGATTCTCATCCTCACGCTGAGCTTCGGCTTTGTGTTTTTGGACCGCAATGCCTTCAGTTTTCTGGCGCCATTTATCGTGCCGGATCTGGGTTTGAGCAACACGCAAGTTGGTCTGCTGACCTCGGCGCTGTCATTTACCTGGGCGATTGCCGGCTATGTGATCAGCCGCCTGTCCGACGCCACTGGCCGCCGCAAACCGTTTCTGCTCGCAGCGTTCGTGGTGTTTTCGCTCAGTTCGGTATTCAGTGGTTTGGCTCAGGGCTTCGTGATGCTGCTGGCCGTGCGGCTTGTCATGGGCTTTGCCGAAGGCCCGATTCTGCCGATCTCCCAATCACTGGTGGTGCTAGAGACCACCGAACGCAACCGCGGTAATGCCATGGGCATCATGCAGAACTTCGGTAGCAACTTTATTGGCAGCTTCATCGCGCCGTTGCTGCTGGTGTGGATCGCCACGCAATACAACTGGCGCGTCTCATTCTATGTGGCGGCAATTCCCGGCTTGGTCATGGCTGCGCTGATTGCGCTGTTTGTCCGTGAACCCCCGATTGCGGCGCGTGCTGCTGGCGACAAAGACGAAGCTACGATGGGTATTGGCGCCATGCTGGCCAATCGCAACATTCGACTCTGCGTGTTGATCTGCTGTGTGATGGTGGCGTGGATGGTGTTGGGCTGGGCCTTTATGCCGCTGTACTTCATCAATGTTCGTCATCTGCCGCCCGATGAGATGAGTCTGCTCATGAGTGTGCTGGGACTGTCGGCTGCAGCATTTGCCTTTGTGGTGCCTGCGCTGTCTGACCGATTCGGTCGCCGCCCAGTCATCGTGTTGTTCTGTTTCGTGGGGGTATTGGTTCCGCTATCGGCTGTGTGGTTCCAAGGCTCGTCCATGGCCCTGGCTGTGCTCATCTTCCTAGGTTGGTCTGCCAGCGGTGCGCTGCCGTTGATCATGGCCACCATTCCTGCTGAAACATTACCGTTGCGCTATATCGCGTCAGCCACTGGTCTGGTGGTGGGTCTGGGCGAGGTCATCGGTGGCGTGTCTGCGCCGTCGCTGGCAGGCATGGCAGCAGATGCCTGGGGTCTGCAGGCACCCATGTTCATCATGGCCGGTTGCGCCTTGATGGGCGCATTGGTGTCGCTGGGTCTGACCGAAACTGCGCCGGTACGTCGATTGGCGGCTTGACTGTGGATCACCGGCAAACAAGTTGTCATCGCCTGCCTTTAGGATTGGCGTAGTGCCAAGGAGTCCTGTCATGTTGCGTCGCTGCTCAATCGTTGCCTCGGCTGTGCTTTTTTCGGTGTCGGTGGGCGCGATGGCTGCAGCACCGGGTCTTGATACAGAGTTCATTCGCGGCAAGGCGCGAGTGGCTGCGCGTGCAGCGCAGCAGCCGGGCAGTCGCCCGCATGCACGCAACGTCATTTTGTTTGTCGGTGATGGCATGGGCATTTCCACCATCACTGCGGCGCGCATTCTCGAAGGTCAGCTAAAGGGCGGCATGGGCGAAGACAATCGCCTTGCCTTTGAAGACTTTCCGCAATTGGCATTGGTCAAAACGTTTACGGCCAACCAGCAGACACCGGACTCGGCACCCACCGCCACAGCCATGGTCACCGGCTGGAAAGCCAACGATGCGGCGCTGTCCGTGTCACCGGCAACGCCGCTTAATGAAAGCGATGCTGCCAAAGTCGCGCCAAATATTCTGGAGACCATTCTTGAGCAGGCCAGTGCGCGTGGTTTGGGTACAGGCGTGGTCACCACGACGCGTGTGACACACGCGACACCAGCCTCCAACTACGCGCATACGCCGTATCGTGATTGGGAATACAACGCGCAGCTGCCCAAGGGCGCCACCATCCAGGACATTGCTGCACAATTGGTCTCGCGTCAGAAGACTGGCCATGGCATCGATGTGGTGTTGGCGGGTGGTCGCGAAGCCATGATGCCCACCACGGTGGCGGACCCTGAATACACCGACAAGAAAGGTCGCCGTACCGATGGCCGTAACTTGCTCGATGAATGGGTTGCGGCGCAGCCCCGCTCGGGCTTTGTATGGAACAAGAAGCAGTTCGATGCGGTTGATGTATTAAAAGTAGATCATTTGTTGGGCTTGTTTGAGCCCTCGCATATGAAATACGAAGCTGATCGCGCTCAAGACAAAGGTGGCGAACCTTCATTGGCAGAGATGACCACCAAGGCCATCCAGATGCTGCAGAAGAACCGCAAGGGCTACTACTTGATGGTGGAGGGTGGTCGTATAGATCACGCTCACCATGCCGGTAATGCCTATCGCGCGCTGACCGATACCATTGCGTTCTCGGATGCAGTGCGCGCTGCAGCAGCGCTCACCAAAGATAAGGACACTCTGATTCTGGTTACCGCCGACCACAGCCATACCTTCATCATCAATGGCTATCCGGCTCGCGGTAATTCCATTCTCGGTTTGGTTAAGGCTCCTGGCAGTAAAGAGCCGTCGCGTGATGTCAACGGTAAGCCCTATGCCACGTTGTCGTATGGCACAGGGCCTGGGTTTGGTGCGCTGGAGCAAGGCGGCGATGAAGGCCTCAATCGTCCGGTGCGTGCTGGTCGTCAGGTGGACCTGAGCGAGATAGACACTGAAGATGAGGGCTATCACCAAGAGTCATTGGTGGGCTTGTCTTCCGAAACGCATGCGGGTGAGGACGTGGCTTTGTTTGCGCGCGGCCCCGGTGCCGATGTGGTGCGTGGCTCCATCGAACAAAACGAGATCTATCACATCATGCGCAGAGCCTTGGGTTTCTGATACACTATTGCGATCGGTTCAGGCTATTCGCGGTCAGCGTCAGCCTCCGGTTCGAGCCCTCAAAGCGCTACGACTGACTCACCCGCTCGCTACTGACCGTCTCCCAGCTGCATTGCGCCGCAGGGTTCGCGAGCCTCATAGCAAGGTTTTTCATGAGTTTTACTTCACTCGGGTTGCGTCCCGAGCTTGTTGCTGCCGTGACCGAAAAGGGTTACACGGAGCCAACCCCCATTCAATTGGCTGCTATTCCGGCTGTGTTGTCTGGCCGTGATGTTTTGGCCGGCGCGCAGACTGGTACCGGCAAGACTGCTGGCTTCGTACTGCCGATGTTGCAGCGTTTGTCTGCGCGTGAAGGCCGCGCGCCGCGCGCCCTTATTTTGACGCCCACGCGCGAACTGGCTGCTCAGGTTGCAGAGAGCGCCGTCTATTACGGCAAGAACACCAACTTGCGCACGCAGGTGGTGTTTGGTGGCGTTAGCGAACGACCGCAAATTGACAAGCTACGCAGCGGCTGCGACATCCTGGTGGCAACACCGGGGCGCTTGCTCGACTTGGTAGAGCAGGGTGCCACCACCCTCGATCAGGTACAGATGTTCGTGCTCGATGAAGCTGATCGTATGCTCGACATGGGTTTCATACATGCCATCAAGCGTGTGCGTACCATGTTGCCCAAGCAGCGTCAGAACCTGATGTTCTCTGCCACTTACTCAGATGACATCCGCAACCTGGCGGGCAATCTGCTCACCAATCCGGTGGGTATCGACGTTGCGCCGCCTAATAAGACGGCCGACAAGGTTGAACAAGTTGCCTATCGTGTGCCCAAGGATCACAAGCGCCATCTGCTGGCCCACCTGATTCTGTCGGATAACTGGCACCAGGTACTGATCTTCACTCGCACTAAGCACGGCGCCAATCGTCTCAGCGAGCAGCTGCAGCGTGCGGGCATCAACAGCGCGGCCATTCATGGCAATAAGAGTCAGGCAGCACGCGTGCGCGCGTTGGAAGACTTCAAGGCCAATCGCATCGTGGCGCTGGTGGCCACTGAAGTTGCGGCGCGTGGTCTGGACATCAAGGAACTGCCGTTCGTAGTCAACTACGAGTTGCCCAACGTTCCCGAAGACTATGTGCATCGCATCGGCCGCACAGCGCGTGCCGGATCGACTGGTCATGCCATCTCGCTGGTGTCACCGGACGAAGTTCCGTTTATGCGTGACATCGTCAAACTGCTGGGCAAAGACATTCCCGCCTTGCCCACGCCGCAGTTTGAGATTCGCGAAGCACTGGTTGCAGATCCGCCGCGTCCGCCGTTGCAGCCGCGTGGTGCGCAGCAAGGCGGTGGCAGATCGCCGCAGCGTGGTGGTTCGTTCGGTCAGGGCGCACGTCGCGGTGGTCCACCGCCGCGCGCACAACGTCGCGGCGGCTAAAGCCGTTGTTCAATCACACGCGGTTTCTATCAGGCTGCGTGTGATTGAGTTTATTATCGGTGCCGCACTCAGGCGGTGGTCACAGTGACCACTCAGTGAATTACGGATCGATTGATGACGCTTATAGATTTGCCGCATCCGCTCGAAGCCTATTTCGCTCACGCCGAGATTGCCTCCAGCCGTCAGGGGCGCCGCTTCACCATCAACTTGCCCTACTTTGAAGGCGACAAAGTCGATCGCCTGCAGTGGTGGTGGCAGGTCAGTGCTACTCACGAACGTATCGTGGGCGAAGAGGGCATAGCCACATTGCGCCGTCAGGCTATCGAGCGTTTTTGCCTCCACATCGATCGCTGGCTGGTCAATAGCAATAACCGGCTGTTTGATGGCAAACCGTTTCCGCGTCTCGAGTCTGTCATCGCCCAAACCTTGCCGCTGACAGCCGGTGAGGATCGGGTTGTTGATCTGGGGGCCTTGCGGGCCGGACACACCGGACGGATCGTCAGTCGCTGACCAAGTTCTTACCGCTCGCGATATTTTCATAGTAAAGTATCTCGAGCGGAAGGTCACAGAGCGGTGCACATGTCTTTGGCGCAAGTCGCCCGTGTACAAGCGGGCATAGAACGGGTTGCCACTCGTGTGCCGACCCTGCCTGTTGGGCAGGCGCTCATATTGCGCACCCTCACGCTGCTCAACCGCGACCTGGTGGCGCGCATGGATCAGTACCTGCGGCCGGCAGGTCTCAATGAAGTCGAATTCCGTACGTTGAGCATTTTGTTTGCCCATGGCGCCGAGCAAGTGTGCCCGAGTGATCTGGGCGGCCATCTGGCCCAGAGCCCGGCAAACATGACCCGTGTCAGCGACGCCTTACTGCAGCGTGGGTTCATCACACGCACTCCCAGCGAACAGGACCGGCGACGGCTGATGTTGCAACTGACTCCAGAAGGGGATGCCTTGATGGAGCGACTGCTGCCGCAGATGTCGGATTTCATGCGCAGCCTGTTCGGCGAGTTTGAGCCGGCCGACCTGAATCGACTGATGGAAGATCTGAAACGCCTGGTGGCTGCACTGGATGCAGCACCGACTCTGATTGATGACAGGAGCGAGCCATGAGTCTGTTGTCCGCAGTGCGGCTGCCCGTGATGGCTACCTCGCTGGTTTTGTTGCTGGCGGCTTGTGCCACACCGCCTGCAGCGCCGCAGTCGACGCAGTTACGCCAGAAGGTGCGCTTGCTGGTTGCTGAGGCACCAGCTGGTGGTCAATGGCCGGAGGGGCGCTGGTGGAACGTCTATCAAGACCCGGATCTGAACCAGCTGGTAGAGCTGGCCTTGGCCAATGCGCCCAGTCTGGGCGCCGCCGATGCGCGATTTGCCACTGCAGTTGAGGCGGTGCGAGTCACCGGTGCAGCCTTGGGGTTGCAAGTGGAGAGCAGTGCCAGCCTTAGTCGACAGCGGCTTAGTGACAATGGTTTGTTCCCCCAGCAGTACTTAGGGTTCAGCGCCTACAACATGGCTGATCTGGGCGTCAGTGCCCGCTACAGCTTTGACTGGTGGGGCAAGCAGCGTGCCGGTATCGCCGCTGTGATCGATGAGTCGCGCGCGACTGATGCCGAACGTCAGGCAGCGGGCCTGCAGATTACTTCGGCCGTAGTCGAGATGTATTTTGGTTGGCAGCACGAGCAGCAGCGACTGCTGTTGCTGCAACAGCGTCAGGCCGTGCTGCAGCGCCAGGCAGCGCTGACACAGCAGCGCATCACTGCCCAATTGGATAACGGCGATGCCGCGCATCGCATTGCCCAAGAGCAGGCGGTAGTCCAGGAACAGGTTGCTGCGTTACAAGGTGCTGCCCAGCTGCGGCGCGTGGCCATGGCAGCGCTGTTGGGTGGTCTGGAACTGGAAATCAAGAACCCGCCGGTCAAGCCTTTGCCCAATGTCGACCTGCAACTGCCAGCGTCGGCTAGTTTGGATTTGATCGCGCACCGTCCAGATGTCGCTGCCAGTCGCTGGCGCGTTGAAGCGCTGCAACAAGATCTGGTCGCCGCACGGGCCGAGTACTACCCGGATGTCAGTCTGCGTGCGCTGGTGGGCCTTGAGAGCATTGAGCTGGGTAAATTGCTGCGAGCTGGCAGTGCTGTGCCATCAGTGGGTGCGGCTATTCATCTGCCGTTGTTTGATGGCGGCTTACGCGACGCGCGCTTTGCTGCCCGCCAGTCTCAGCTGCGAACAGCAGTGGCGGAATACGATTTGGCCGTGTTCATGGCGGCGCGCGAAGTCGGTGTCGCAGTCTCCAATGGACTGGCTGCTGCTGCGCAGGTGCAGCAGCGCAATCAGCAGATGATGCAGCTGCAGGCTTTGTCGGCTAGCGCCAATGCGCGTCTGCAGGCCGGTCTGACCGATCAACGGTCGCTGCTGTCTCTGGAACTTGAACAACTCGCCAGCCGCGATGCGCTGGTGCAACTCCAATTCGCCGCCCTGACGGCCGATATTGCGCTGCAGCGCGCACTCGGCGGCGGTTATCACGCAACGGAAGACAAGCCATGAACGAAGCCGCTCCTGCTCCCTCTGGCAAGCGCCGCCGGATCCTCAGCACGTTGGCCGTGCTGTTTGCCGTACTCGGTGCAGCCTGGTGGTTGATGTCGCATTACGTCTGGGGTCTGCGTGAGCATACCGATGACGCCTATGTGGCCGGCCATCAAGTTGGCATTTCATCCCAAGTGGCTGGCACCGTTGTTGAGGTGACAGTCGACAATACCGCGCTGGTTGAAGCAGGGCAGGTGCTGGTGAGGCTGGATCCGGTGGATGCGGCCACAGCACTGTCGCGTGCTGAAGCGCAGTTGGCGCAGTCGGTTCGTCAAGTGCGTCAACAACGCGAAGTGGCGCAGCAATACGATGCGAGCATTGCCCAGCGTCGCCTGGAACTTAATCGTGCCCAGGTTGATCTCAAACAGCGTCAACCGCTGCTGGCAGGTCAGGCTATTGCAGGCGAAGAACTGCGTCATGCACAGGATACGGTCAAGCTGGCAGAGCTGGCGCTGCAACAGTCGCAGCGCCAAGCCGCTGCTGCCCATGCCCTGATTGATGGTGGCGCTGTGCGTGATAATCCCTTGGTGCTGGAGGCGCTGGCGCGCTACCGCGATGCGTACATCAGTGCACACCGCAATGCCATCGTTGCGCCCATCCGCGGTTATGTTGCGCAGCGCAATGTGCAGCTGGGCCAGCGAATCGCCGCGGGTCAGCCGCTCATGAGTGTCATCGCACTGGATGACCTGTGGATTGACGCCAATTTCAAGGAAAACCAATTGCGCAATTTGCGCCTTGGCCAACCGGTTGAGATTGAGAGCGATCTATATGGCGGCAAGGGCAAATACCACGGTCGTGTTGTCGGTTTGGCGGCTGGTACCGGTGGTGCCTTCTCACTGTTACCCGCGCAGAACGCCAGCGGTAACTGGATCAAAGTTGTGCAGCGTGTACCGGTCAAGGTGTCATTGGACGCGCAGGAACTGGCCGAGCGGCCGCTGCGCCTTGGACTGTCGACTACTGTGTATGTCGATACGCATGACCGCAGTGGCGAGGTACTGCCCAAGGTATCTGCGGCAGCAGAGCGCCCCTCAACCGCTGTCTACACTGCGGACTTGAGCAAAGCCGATGCCGCCGCCGCCGCAATCATCACGCGTAACGGCGGCACGGCGCGCTAACCATGGCACAGCAGCCCGGCGCCGAGCTTGCGCCCGGCGAATATCCACCCCTGCGCGGCTTCGCGCTGGTGATGCTCACGTTGTCGATTGCCGTGTCGAGCTTCATGGAAGTGCTCGACATGACTATCGTCAACGTGTCGGTGCCGTCGATTGCCGGCAGTCTGGGCGTCAGCCCCTCTGAAGGCACTTGGTCCATCAGTTCGTACATGCTGGCTGCTGCGGTAGTGCAGCCGTTGGCCGGATGGATTGGCCGCCGCTTTGGTGAGGTGCGCACGTTCGTCACCTCAATCTGGTTGTTCGTCATCTTCTCGGCGCTGTGCGGCTTGGCCACGAGCATGCCGATGTTAATTGCCTGCCGTTTGATGCAGGGCTTTGTATCCGGTCCGATGATGTCGGTGGCCCAGGCGCTGCTGATTCGAAATTACCCAGTGCATCTGCGCGGCTTGGCACTGGGCTTGTGGGCGATGGTGATCATCTGCGCGCCAGTGTTTGGTCCCATCCTCGGCGGCTACATCACTGACAATTGGTCGTGGCCCTGGCTGTTCTACATCAACGTGCCCGTCGGCGTGCTTGCAGCGATTTCCTCGTGGTTTATTTTGCGCAACCGCGAGTCCGTAAAGGTGAAAGTGCCGGTCGATTTCGTCGGCCTGATACTGCTTGTAGTTGGTGTGGCCAGTCTGCAGTACCTGCTGGATAACGGTAACGACCTCAACTGGTTTGCGTCCGGGCGCATTCAAGCCGCAGCGGCTATCTCGGTGGTGGCGCTGGCCTTTTTGATTCCTTGGGAATTGACTGACGCGCATCCAATCGTTGATCTGCACTTATTCAAGCGCCGCAACTTTGTTGTCGGCTCGCTGGCCATCAGTGCAGGCTACTTTGCCTTCATGGGTGTGAACGTTGTATTTCCACTGTGGCTGCAAACCACGCTGGGCTACACCAGTACTTGGGCGGGCTATGCCATTGCCCCGGTGGGTGTGGTGGCGCTGTTTCTTGCGCCGGTGATCGGCAAGAACATCCATCGCATCAATCTGCGCATAGCGCCTACTTTTGCCTTTAGTGTCTTTGCCATCAGCCTGTTCTGGGTGTCTAAGCTCAATGACCAGGCCAGCTTCATGCAATTGGCCACGCCGCGTATCTTGCAGGGCTTCGGGTTGGCGCTGTTTTTCCTGCCCATCAATCAGATCATCATGGCCGGCGTGTCCGGCAATGAGCTTGCGTCGGCAGCAGGGCTGTCCAACTTTTTGCGCACCATCTCCGGCAGTTTGTCGACGGCAGTCTGCGTCTGGCTTTGGAGTGACCGCACGGAGTATCACCACGGACAATTGATTCAGACCGTCGCGGCTAATGCGCCCAACACGTTGGCCTATCAGGCGCAGCTGGGACAGTTGGGCATTGAAGGCGTGCCGGCCCAAGCAGTGATGGAACGTGTGATCGGCAGTCAGGCTTCTACGCTGGGTGCCAACGATGTATTCATGCTGTTGTTTGTGCTGTACATCGCGATGATTCCATTCATCTGGCTGGCACGGCCGCCGTTTGGTGCCGCCGGAACGCGTGCCGGCGGACACTAGCCTCAGCTGCGCAGTCGCCAGCCGCTGCGGATCATCCACGTGGTGACGGCCAGACAGAGGGCCATGAAGGCTGCAATGAACAAGATGCTACCGAGCAAATTGACATCTGCTTTGCCGTGAAAGCACCAACGAAACGTGCTGACCAGATACACCACCGGATTGAATAGCGTGACGGTGCGCCACAGCGGCGGCAGCACATCCAGCGAGTAAAAACTGCCGCCCAAGAAGGCCAGCGGTGTAATGACTAAGCTTGGCACGATGGTGAGCTTTTCCCAGCTGGTGGCCCAGATGCCCAGCATGAAACCAAACAAGCTGAAGGCAAAAGCGGTGACCACCAGCATCAGCAGCATCCATCCCGGGTGCAGTACCTGCAGCGGCACAAACAGTGTGGATGTGGCCAAGATAACCAGACCGATCATCACTGACTTGGTGGTTGCCGCGCCGACATAGCCCAGCACGATCTCAGTGGTTGAGACTGGTGCAGAGAGCAGCTCAAAGATGGTGCCCGACCATTTGGGTACATAAATGCCAAATGATGCGTTGCCGATGCTTTCGGTCAACACCGACAGCATGATTAACCCCGGCACGATGAATGCGCCGTAAGAGACCTCGCCGATACCGCTCATGCGACTGCCTATGGCTGCACCAAACACGATGAAGTAGAGGGATGTGGTCAGCACCGGTGCCAATATGCTTTGCACCAAGGTGCGAAAGGTGCGAGCCATCTCGAAGCGATAAATGGCTTTGATTGCTTCGATGTTCATGACTTGCTCTGCACCAGTTGTACGAAAATTTCCTCTAGTGAGCTCTGCTGTGTTTGCAGGTCCTGCACTGCAATGGCTTCGCTGCCCAGTACCTGCAGTAGCTGAGCGGTTTCGCCGCCGCTGATGTCCTGCGAAAAGCTGCAATGCAGGGTCATGCCATCAGCTGAGAGTGTTGGTGCCCACGGGGCCAGTGCTGCAGGTAACTGCTGCAGTGGCGACCCCAGGCGCAACACCAGCTGGCGCTGACCCATGCGTCGTATCAGGGAGTGCGTCTCCTCGACCAGCACCAGCTCGCCCTTGTTGATTACGCCGACGCGGTCGGCGATCTGCTCGGCCTCTTCGATGTAGTGAGTGGTCAGCAGGATGGTCACCCCTTGGTCACGCAGGCCCCGCACCACATTCCAGATATCGCGACGCAGCTCAACATCAACACCCGCTGAGGGCTCATCCAGAAACAACACGCGCGGTTCATGCACCAGGGCCTTGGCGATCAACACGCGGCGCTTCATGCCGCCGGAGAGTTCCGAGACGCGCGTGTCGCGCTTGTCCCATAGCGCCAGACTGCGCAGCACCTGTGCGAGCTTGGACGGATCCGGCTGCAGCCCGAATAAGCCGCGGCTGTGCGCGACTGCGGCTTGGACGGTTTCGAAGGCTTCAGTGGTCAATTCTTGGGGGACTAGGCCGACTAGTTTGCGTGCAGTGCGGAACTGCCTCGCGACATTGTGGCCTTCGACGTGGACGCTACCACTGGTCGCATTGATCAGACCGCAGGCAATGCCGATGAGGGTGGTCTTGCCGGCCCCGTTGGGGCCAAGCAGGGCGAATATTTCTCCGCGCGGGATCTGCAGACTGATGCCACGCAGGGCGTGGTGACCGGCTTTATAGGTCTTGCTCAGGCTCTGGATGTCCAGCGCGATGGGGCGCATTAGATCTGTCATTTCGCTAGAGTACGGCAGCCGCGTGTTGTAACACACCTGTGGGAAGACAAACATGCCGACACTCCTGCGTCTGTTGCCCTTGATTGCCTGTTCCATGCTTGCTGCCTGCAGTGGCAAGTCCCCCAGCTCGGTCACTCCGACCCGTCAGGTGGCGCCGGTACTGGCAGATGA
>Ga0214919_10010691_pt1 | contig 11571 bp, 11 predicted proteins | sample LL1503_MetaG_FD_177994 | JGI IMG/M metagenome (GOLD analysis project Ga0214919, IMG submission 177994) | Freshwater microbial communities from Lake Lanier, Atlanta, Georgia, United States - LL-1503 | ecosystem: Environmental > Aquatic > Freshwater > Lake | place: USA: Georgia | collected...
ACGTCAGGAATGGGACGGTCTTGGACTTTTACTCAAGGGTGCATATTTAGATAATTGCAAATGTTTGTACTGCGCATCCCATCACGGCGATCATTCATTTGAAACGTATCAGGCTGATTTAGAAAATTCCAATGGCGCAATGCAACCCGTTTCGCCTGATCGCCAATTATTTTGCAACTATCAGTACGCTGGTGGATGTGACGCAAATGGAAAAAATATTCGTTTCAATGACGTTGCAAACAATGTTTTATTGACAGACGGCATGCGATCGGTCAAGGATTACAACCACGACAAAGGCAGCAACAGCCTCAGCAACGGTGGTGAAATTCGTTGGTTCAATAATGAAAAATTCCTTGCTAACAAACTGAACGCTCGCATCACGGGCGATCTTCCGAACGCTTCGTTCCCTCAAATCTGGGCTTATATTCAAAAAGAAGTGAATCAGTAAACGGCTTGTTTTATAGCGGTCGCAGCGAAACCACATTCATTCGATGCTTGGAAACTCCGGGGTCCGCCGTGACGCTAGAAATAGCTCGCATGTCTGGCGCAAGCAACACGTGATCAATGGACAACAACGGAAATAAACGCGGCCATGAAGGGCGCAAGCCAGAACCAGCCTCCGCCCATGAGTCGTGAAACTTTGGAAAGACGCGCGAAAGAATCAAACTTCCTGGCAGCGCGTTGAAATCACCCGCGACAATATCCACTTCGCCAAGATCACCACGGCGAATGTCCGCCAAAAGTTCTTGCGCCACTTGCATGCGCGACAATGTTGGCTTGCTTGGCAAATCAACCATGGCAATGCGAAGAGCTCGACCATTCCACGATGGCGGTCGAACAACAAACTTGGCCACCCACACCATGTCAAGACCTTTACCAGTGGCCGCAATCACCCGTGCTTCTTCAATTGGAAATGTTGTCACGCATGCGAATGGTCCCGCGCCTGCGCTGGAAAATTGTGGACCAGCCCATTGGTGGACGCATTCTTGCGTTGTGATTGAGCCGCGGTTGCTGATTAAAAATAAATCCACGGCATGCTCCGCGGAAATTGCGGCAAGCGCCGTCATGCTGCGCGGATCATTGCCGCTGGGGTGATCCGTATTCCACTGCACAATGTGAATGTCTTGCGGTGATGGTGCAACACGATCCGTCCACGGACAAAAATCTCCGCGCACCGCGGCGCCAACGGTTAACGCCGCACACGCTAATCCGCCCCACCTACGAAATCGATGTCGACGACGATCCCCTGCCCGACACGCCAACCACACACACCCGAATGCGACAACACCCAAAGTTGGAATCCAGGAAATCCACTGCACCAAACTATTTCTATCCCCGACAATTCGCCCGATAAGCCACACCAGAAATAAACTAAACCACGCGGTATCCATGACAATGGCTGCCCAATCCCAACGCGTGCGGCGAGGTTGAGCCAATGGTGCTTCAGCGGTTTGTGCGGCCGCTTCGGTCATGCCAAAAATTCCGCGGGTGCCGCTTTGGCAGAACGCCTTGGGTGGCGGCACGTTAAAAATTGGAATTTAAGCAACATGCTTCTACTATCGGCTTGCAAACCCCAAATGAATGGGCTTTCTCACAAAGAGAATCAGATTCTAATATGTTTGGCATCGCTCTTGCACTATGCAATTGTCCCCGAAATTTCGAGGACAGAAAAGGAACACAACAATGGCTGGAAAAATTATTGGAATCGATTTAGGAACAACAAATTCATGCGTCTCCGTTATGGAGGGTGGTCAACCCAAAGTGTTAATCAACACTTCAGGCAGCCGCACAACACCAAGCGTTGTCGGATTTACTGAAAAGGGCGAGCGACTGGTTGGCCAACCTGCGCGCCATCAGCAAGTGACTAATCCAAAGAACACCGTGTTCAGCATCAAGCGCTTCATGGGTCGCCGTCATAGCGAAGTTGAAGGCGAAGAGAAGATGGTGCCGTACGCGGTCACTGGTGGCTCGCAAGATTTGGTCAAGGTGGAAATTCGCGGCAAGGAATACACGCCGCCAGAAATTAGCGCCATGATTTTGCAAGAGCTGAAAAAAGTGGCCGAGGATTATCTGGGCGAGAAAGTGGATCGCGCGGTTATCACTGTGCCGGCGTATTTCAATGACAGCCAGCGCCAAGCCACAAAGGACGCCGGCGAAATCGCTGGTCTTCAAGTGGAGCGCATTATCAATGAGCCAACCGCCGCGGCCTTGGCTTATGGTTTGGAAAAGAAAAAAAATGGCCGCATTGCCGTGTTTGATTTGGGCGGCGGAACATTCGACGTCAGCATTTTGGATATTGGCGACGGCGTATTTGAAGTCATGGGCACCAACGGCGACGGTCATCTTGGTGGCGACGACTTTGATCAACGCTTGATCGATTTCATCGCCGAGGAATTCCGCAAAAAGGAAGGCATTGATGTCCGCAAGGACGCCATGGCTTTGCAACGACTGAAGGAAGCCGCGGAAAAAGCCAAGATTGAGTTGTCAAATCAACTTGAAACCGTGGTGAATTTGCCGTTTATCACGGCGGATCAAAGTGGCCCGCGCCATTTGCAAGTCACCGTTACGCGTTCGCGCTTTGAGGACATGTGCAAGGATTTGTTCGATCGTTTGCGTGGTCCATGCGAGCAAGCGTTGCGTGACGCCAAGTTGTCCGCCAAGGACATTCAAGAAGTTGTCATGGTTGGTGGATCCATTCGCATTCCAAAGGTGCAAGACATTGCCAAGGATATTTTCCAAACGCAAGAACTTGATCGCAGCATCAACCCTGACGAAGTGGTTGCCATTGGCGCCGCAATTCAAGGCGCAGTGTTGCAAGGCGATGTGAAGGATGTTCTGCTGCTTGATGTCACTCCGCTTTCACTGGGCGTGGAAACGCTTGGTGGAGTCATGACCAAGTTGATCCAGAGCAACACCACTATTCCAACCAGCAAGAAGGAAACGTTCTCCACGGCCGCGGACAATCAAACGAGCGTCACCATTCACGTGATGCAGGGTGAGCGCGAGTTTGCCGCGGACAACCGCAGCCTGGGTCGTTTCGACTTGACGGGTATTGGTTCGGCGCCGCGTGGATTGCCGCAAATTGAGGTTGAGTTTGCCATTGACGCCAACGGAATCTTGAATGTTTCCGCCACCGACAAGGCCACCAGCACCAAGAAGGAAATCCGCATCACTGGCTCAAGTGGTTTGAGCAAAGAAGAAGTGGCGCGCATGCGTCAAGAGGCGGAACAAAATGCGGCGGCCGACAAGACACGGCGCGAACTCATCGACCTGCGCAATCAGGGCGAAGCGTTGGCGTACTCCACCAAGAAAAGTTTGGAGGAGCACGGCGGAAAAATTTCGCAGGAGAGCCGCGGCAAAGTGGAGAGCGCGTTGTCAAACCTAGAGGACAAACTCAAGGGCGAGGACAAGGCGGCCATTCAAGCGGCCATGAAGAACCTAAATGACGCCGCAATGGAGCTTGGTAAAGCCGTGTATGAGGCCAGTTCCGCTGGTCAAAAGGCTGGCGAAGGCGCGGGCGAGACAAAGCCCCAAGGCGGCAAAGAAGATGTGATTGACGCCGAGTTTGAAGTGAACGATCAGAAGTAATTCGCTTCTGAACAATGTTGAACCATGAAGCCGCGGAGATTTCCATCCGCGGCTTTTTTGTGGCGCAAGCGTGTCAGCGTCCTATGATGGCGCATGAACATGCAAAAAATTTCTCTGCTTATTGTGTGCGCGCTGACCCTTCCATTTGCAATGGGCAACCAAATGCCGCAAGCGCCAGCACGAATTGGTTGCGCATGGCCGCTGAGCACATGTCCAGTGTGCATGAAACAATTGGGAGCGGCGCCCGTGATAAAAATAATCGATGATCCAAAAGATCCTGGCTTGAATGGCCGAGAAATTCGTTTTGAAAGCGCGGAGTGCGCCGCGACATTTGAAATTGATCGCGCCAAATATCTCAAGCCCGCCAATGAGCAAATGGTGCGGGAACAATTGCCGCAATATCCCGCCATCAATTGCGTGGTCATGCCGGACGAGTCGCTGAGCGATCCCAAAAGCGCCAATACGGGAAAGGGTGAAAATATAATTGTTGGAAATAGATTGGTGCGAACCTGTTGTGGGCAATGCGCGCGCCGCGTGCGGCGTGATCCAGTGAAGTGGCTGGCGCAAGTGGACAAAGGAATTGTGGCTGATCAAGGCGCCAAGTACGCGCTGAAAGTGTGCGTGATCAGTGGCGCGCCATTGCCAGCCGAGCCAGTGAATGTGTTTATTGGAAGCCGCTTGGTGGAAGTGGCCACGCCCGCGGACGCGCTCAAAGCGCAGCAAAACCCAATTGAAACGCTGACCAAACTGGACGCGGCCATTGCCGCGCTGAAACCAAACGCAGCAAAGTCCGCCTCTGCAGACGCGCCACCAATTACAAAACCTGACGCGAAGTGACGCGCCGTTGCGCATGCGCGCGCAACGCATCACGCATGCAACGCGGGTAATTCATTGCGCATGCCTGGCGCAAGTGCGGTGGACATCACTATCAATAACTTCAGATTAGTGTGGCTTGCGAACAAGCAACGCCGTGAATAAACCCGGACCAGTTGCCACCGGATCGCTGGCCAGCAACCGATAGCGCAACAATTCAAAGCCCGCCGTTTTGGCGAGGCGGCGAATGGTGTCGGCGGAAAAACCCAAATGCACATGGCCCATGCTGGCGGCATACGCGCGCCGATCATGCGCCACCATGTCAACAATAAACAACCGCCCGGTTGTTTTCAGCGCGCGCGCCACTTCACGCAGCGTCGCCTCGATATCCACAATGTGATGCAGCACAAGCATGGCAATGGCCAGATCAACTTCGCCATCTTTCAAGGGCAAGGCTTCCATGCTTCCACGACGAAATTCCACATGCTTCACATGCGCCAGTCGCTTTTGCGCTGCATCCAACATTGATTTTTCACGGTCCACCGCGATGACTTTGCGCACCAACCCAGCCAACACTTCGCTGGCCTCGCCGGTTCCACAACCCAAATCAGCGACCACGGTGTCGGGATCCAAAAGATCCAGCAGCGCGGCGTTGGTGACGCGCGTGCCAAAAAGTTTCTGGCGAACATCGCTCCATTCCCCACCCATGCTGCCAAAGAACGCCTCGCTGTCCACGCGGCGCGACGCAATCACGCTGGACATGCGCTGGCGATCTTGCGCCACCTCCGGATGCGTCTGAATACTTTGACGCGCCACTTCCCACAACGCTTTGGAATCATCCGGCATGGTGGCGTTGGCCATGCGATACAAACCCGCGGTGCCGTCGCTGCGACGCGCGATCCAACCACCATCAAGCAAAGGTTTCAGATGGCGACTCGCGGTGCTTTGCGGCACTTGCACAATGCGCGCCAACTCACCGACGCTCAATTCCTCATCGGTCAAAAGTTGCAACATGCGCAAACGAACAACATCACCAAGCGCCGTGAATTGGCTCAGTAGACGATCGGCGTCACCAGCGTTGCGTGCGTTGCGCCGGCTCATCGCGGCACGAAATTAAATTCCACCAGGCAGGGCCAGCGTTGGACCAAGAACTTGTCCGCGCGCTTGCAGAGCCGACTGAACGCGTGGATCGTTTGGATTCACGCCGTAGGCCTGACGCAATCGGCGCAGCGCTTCGGCTTTATCGCCAAGCTTGTCTTGCAACGCAGCCATTTGCAGATATGGACTAATGATCCGCTTCATGCCGTAGCCCTCGTCAAGTTCAATGGCGGCCAAGAGCGCTGTTTTTTCGGAATCCATGTCGCCCGTGCTGTCCGCGATTTCGGCAAGCTTCACATAAGCCTCCGCGCTACGAAACTCCGCGCCGGCGTTGCGAAGAAGCAAGTACAACTCTGGAATATCTTTTTGCTTTTGCATGCAATCCGCCAAGGCGAAGACCACGTCCATGTTGTCAGGCTTGCGCGCGTTGGCGGCTTCAAGCGCGTGACGCGCCTCGGGCAAATCGTTCAGACATAATTCCGCTTTGCCATAAATAAATTGCGCCTTCCATTCACCGGGCCACTGCGCAACAACAGGTCGAATTAAATCGGCGGCTTCCGCGCATTGATCAAAGTCAATGTAGTGCTGCGCAGCGGTGGTTGTGCTTTCAATAGGAGGCGTGCTGCTGCAACCAACCAGCACTGGTGTTGCGAGAAGCGAAGCGACGATAATTTTGGTGAAGTGAGTCATGGGCGTCGAGATGATAAGGTCTTCCGTGCAATAGCGTGTTAACCAATGAAGCCCCTGCAAACCGCAATTCTTCGCCACACAACAACCGATGGACGCCATCATTTTGACTGGCTTTTGGCTGGAAGCGTGATTGTGCAGCCGGATGCGCGGGAAACTTTATGTTGGCGTTGCCCCAGCCTTCTCACCGCGATGGATGTGCATGATCACATGGTTGTTGAGGCGATTTCTAAACATCGCGGCTTCTATTTAACACTTCAGAGCGCGCGTGAATTGGATGGCGGCCGTGGAATTGTGGAACCCATCGCTCGCGGTTGGGCGCATGAGTTGCACGAGAATGACCATGCGCAGGAAAATGGATCCGGACAACATATGCCAGCGATATCGGCAGATGACACCATGAAGTGTCGCACATTTATTTTGCACTTTAAGGGCACGCCGCCAATGTGCGTGACTTTGCAAGGCGATCTTTTAACCCGCGTTGATGATTTGGAGAATATGGATTTGGGCGAGTGATTGTGCGCGAGTGATTTTTGCGTGAGTGATTGCGCGTGAGTGAAATGTGCGTGCGTGAATTATTGTTGCGCGCAAGATTCCTAGCGACAAGAATGCGCTTGGCACCACCACGTGCCACCCAACCAACGCCGCATGAACATGGGCACGCACATTTAGGTGAACGCGTCCCACACCAACACAAACCACGCGATCAGCGCGAACGGCGCTTTGGAAAGCGCGCCAAGAATTCTTCCGATGGCCGCGCCAGCCGCGGGCTTGAGTGAATCTTTCATATCGCGCCCATGGATTTTTTCACCCGCAATCGCGCCAACAACCGCGCCAGCGATTGCGCCAATAGCGGAACCCACAAGCGGAATTGGAATGAAGATTGTTCCAATGATGAGACCAATGACGCTTCCAATCATGCTGCCAACCGCGCCCTTGCGCGACGCGCCACCAGCCTTGGCGCCCAGCGCGCCCGCGAGAAATTCAAGCACTTCGCCCGTGGTTCCAGCCAGGACAGCGATGACCAGCGTCCAAACTCCAAATGGAATTTCTTGCGCCGGCCACATCCCCATGACGACCGCGTCAGACATTCCCGCCACTCCAATCATGATCCATGTTCCAGGCAAACCCAGTGGCGTTACCACCACGCACGCCAATCCAATCACGGCAAAAAAACTGGCGCCGATGTATTGCGCCCACATCATAAGGATGGCCCCATCTGTCGAAGTTCATCACGAAGTATGGCCGCCAATTCAAAATTCTCGCAACCAATTGCGACCAACATTCGCCGCTCCAATTCAAGGCGTTGACTCGCTGGCAATTTCAATGTGAGCGACTCGCGCAAGCCGCGCAAATACTGTGTTTCAATAGAGCGTTCAAATTGATCCGCCGCTCCGGCGCGCTGAAATGATTTTTCAAGCGCTTCCAAACCGCGGTCAATTGCAAGCGCCGCTTCTGATTTTCTTCCCGTCGATAGCGCCACGGCCACTTCGGCGCGCGCTTGCATTTTAATTTCATTGGCGCGCCACAATTCAATATGCAAGCGCTGCGGGTTGTCGGTGCAACGCGTCCAGATCAATTCCAAAATTTCAATATTGTGCAGCGCGTCGCGGCGAACCCTTGGCCACAATTCCAAAACCGCGCACGCCATGGCGCGTTGGCGAAAGAGCAAAATCTCGCCGCTTAAATCGGAGACGTCATCCGCGCTCAGCCGCGCTCCACCACCCGTGGTCGGCCCGCCAAGAATCGCAAGTTGCGATCGCACGCGGTCAAGCACGGATCCAAATCCACCCGCCGCGTTGCCGTCGGGCCGCCCATCGGCTTCCATTTGAATAATTCCAAGTTCCAAGCGCACCTGAATTAATAGCCTGCCATCGTGCCCGGACAGGGTTCTGGCGCCAAAGATCCCCGATTGCCACTGCCAATCCTTCAAAATGGGGGTTAGATCGCTGGAGCTGGACATGAAATCCATGCTAGCTCACAAAATCTTTTTATTTGGGCGGGCCTGAAAGCAGTCAAACAACTTTTGAAATTGAATCATTTCGGGTAGGGTTTTAAGGCGCAGGGCAACTATGATATTCGTCTCGAGTGGTTGGGAGTCTTTTTCAAAAAGAAGTTATGGCGAGAGTATTTGCTACATCTGATTTACAAACATACATGCGCCAAATTGGCGCAACGCCGCTGTTGACTCCGGAATCGGAGAAGATTTTAGGCTGGAAGATTGTCAACAACTGCGATGACTGCGACCCGCAGCAAAGCAAACTTCGAAACGAGTCCATTGATTTGATGATCAAGTCCAATCTGAGATTGGTCATCGCCATTTCAAAACATTATTCACATCGCGGACTTTCGCTTTCCGACTTGGTTGAGGAAGGCAATGTGGGCTTGATTCGCGCCGCCCAAGGATTTGATCCCGCGCAAGGCGCGCGCTTTAGCACCTATGCAAGTTGGTGGATCAAGCAAGCCATTAAGCGAACCCTGATCAACTCTCAGCAAGCCATTCATATTCCCGCCTACATGGTGGAACTGATCGCGCGCTGGAAAATTGAAACGCGCAAGTTCGAAGGTGAGAATTCGCGACCACCATCCATTTTGGAACTTTCCAAAATCATGGGTATTCCAGTGCGCAAACTGAATATTGTGAAGAAGGCCATTACCGCTTACAACTCGCCCAATCAGGCGCCAAAATCAATTGGTGGTGAAGAGCCCAACTTCAACGATCTTTTCGCCGACACGCGCAATTCCGGCCCCGAGGAAAAGATTAGTTCGCGCGAGGATTTTTCCGTGATTTTAAAATTGCTGGATTCCATTGACCACCGCGACGCGCATGTATTGCGCCTGCGATTTGGACTGGAAGGTCAAGAGCCATTGACACTGAAAGAAGTTGGCGACCAAGTGGGGTTGACCCGTGAACGAGTGCGTCAAATTGAAGTGGACGCCCTTAAAAAACTCTACACGCGCATGATGGACGACAAGCCATTGCGTTTCTCGGTTGGTGAAACAGATACACCCAACGACAAAGAATCGCCGCGCCAAGAGTCTGGCGTGAAGAATTCATTGGCGCGCACGAACAAAGTGCCAAGCATTAAAATTCGAAAAACGGATCGTTGAGTTTTTTGCGGCGTTGTGAGACAACGCGCACAAAAGATTTGCACAAAGCGCTGGATCCAACTGGCAAAGCCATGTGGTCGCCTGGCTTCCCAAACAAGGCAACACACACATTGAATAATGCGCAAGCGCCACTTATTGCAAAATGAAAATCAAGTCGCTGATTTGCCAGGCTTGGTTGGGTTATAAAATGGCAATTGATACACCGCGGCCTCGGCGCGTTCGCGTCCAAGATCCACCATTAAGGCGGGCATTTTCTCGGCAATATCCATATCCACAATGGCCATGGCAATAGGCATGTCAAGCGTTGGGCTCAAGCACCCACTGGTGACGCGGCCAACAACGCGATCGCCGCCCGCTCCGCTTGCGTAGACATTCATGCCTTGACGCGCGCTACGACGACCCTGCAATTTCAATCCAACCAACTTTTGTTTCAGACCAGCCTTGGCAATTTTCTCCAGCGCGTCTTGACCGATGAAACGCACTTCGCGTTCATCACCGGCGCCCTTGTCCATTTTCACCGCAAAGTTTAATCCCGCCGTCAACGGATCGACTGTCTCGTCTATCTCGTGTCCATACAACGGCATGCCGGCTTCCATGCGCAACGTGTCGCGCGCGCCAAGACCGCACGGCTTGATCACGCTTGTCGCGCCACCCATGTCCTTCAACAGCATGCTGAGCGCCAACTTGGCCATGCCCGCGCCCAAAATAATTTCCACGCCATCCTCGCCGGTGTATCCCGTTCGACTGACGAGCAACTTCACCACCATTAAACTTTTTTCCACAAAGCGATAGCGCTTGAGCGTTGGGATTTCGCGGCTCATGGTGCTGACCAAATCCATGACCTTGGGTCCTTGCAACGCGACCATGGCGGTGGAGGCGGTTTGGTCGTCCATTTTGAAAACCAAATCACCCTTATTTTCGGCGAAATGCTGCAGTAATTTCAAGCGATTGGACGCGTTGCACACCATTAAATATTCGTCCTCTTCCAAGCAGTACACCAGGATGTCGTCGCGACAACCGCCCTGCTCATTCAACACCAAACCGTAGCGAACGGAGCCTTTGGTCATGCCCAGAATTCCGCGCGTGCAAATGCGATCCAAAAATCGCCGCGCATGTCGGCCTGTGAATTTAATGCGACCCATGTGGCTCACGTCAAAGAAGCCGGCGGAGGTGCGCGTCCATCGATGCTCGTCAAGAATGGAACCGAAGTGCAGCGGCATGTCCCAACCCGCGAAGTCCGTCATTTTTGCGTGGTGCTGCAAGTGCATGGCGTGGAACGGTGTTTCTAAAAGTGTTGCTGTTGTCATTTTTTTCCTATGAAGAATTTTACGCGGATGGATTTGTTGAAGAAGAATTTCCGTGGGTCGATGTGCCCGAGCTATTTTTGGCCTCTTGAAGTTTGGCGACTTCTCGTTCAAGTGATTTTAATTTTCTGGACATGCCGTACAGGTCGCGAAAGACAAGATGATTTCGCAATGCGATATCGCTTTCAATGGCTGGAACGCCGGCAACCCGCATTCCAGCTGCGATGTCACCAACCACCGCGGACTTGCCCGCAACTTGCACGCCATCGCCAATGGACAAATGGCCCGTCACGCCAACTTGGCCGCCCAAAACAACATAATTTCCCATGTCCACGCTGCCGCTAATACCCACCAAACTCACAAGCAAACAATGTTTGCCAATGCGTGTTCCATGTCCAATGGAAATCAGATCCGCAAATTTAGTTCCCGCGCCAATGCGCGTCTCTTCCATTGCGGCACGTTCTATGACGCAGCATGATCCAATCTCCACATCGTCCTCTAGAACAACAATGCCCGACTGCGGAATTTTTTCGTGGCGACCCTTGTGCGTTGCGAACCCAAATCCGTCGCTACCAATCACCGTGTTGGCGTGCAATGTGACGCGATTGCCAATGACGCACCCGTCGTAAATGCACACGCCTGGATACACAATGCAATCATCGCCCATGTTCACGCCTTCGCCAACATAGGCGTTGGGATAAATCACGCAGCGCGCGCCAAGCGTCACACCGCGCTCTATCACCGCCCCCGCATGAACCACGCAATCGCGACCCAGTTGAGCGGTTTCATGAATGACAGCGCGCTCCGAAACAGAATTGTTTTTCTGCGACGCAAGGATTGGAGCTGGATGTTTTCGAAAGCCATGAAGCGCCACCATGGCTTGGCGAAATGCGAAGTATGGATCGACGGCCTCCAATGTGGCCACGCCCGACTTCACCGTTTCACCACTGACCACAATGACCGCGGAGGC
>Ga0214919_10010693_pt1 | contig 11570 bp, 11 predicted proteins | sample LL1503_MetaG_FD_177994 | JGI IMG/M metagenome (GOLD analysis project Ga0214919, IMG submission 177994) | Freshwater microbial communities from Lake Lanier, Atlanta, Georgia, United States - LL-1503 | ecosystem: Environmental > Aquatic > Freshwater > Lake | place: USA: Georgia | collected...
GGGGGCTGTCGGGGCAGGGACGAAATCGGCACAGCTTTTGGCGGGCCAACACCGACAATGGCGCTTGTGCGCTTGCCCCGCAAACTTTTGATCGAGAAACCCCGCCATGAACCTTTCCTTTTTTTCGCGCCGTGCCCACGCTGGGGTTGCTTTGATCGTGCTGGCTTTGTTGGCGGGGTGCGCCACCCCGCCAGCACCGCCCAAGGACGAACAAAGCCCAGTTCCCACACCGGAAGTGGTGGTGCCCAAACCCAAACGCCTGGGCCTGGCTTTGGGTGGCGGCGGCGCGCGTGGTTTTGCCCACGTGGGTGTATTGCAGGTGCTGGAAGAGGCGGGCATCAAGCCCGACCTGGTGGTGGGCACATCGGCGGGCAGCTTGGTCGGTGCTTTGTATGCCAGCGGCAAAACCGGCGCCCAGTTGCAGCGCATCGCCGAGACGATGGAGGAGTCCACCATCACCGACTGGGCCTTGCCCTTTTTGAACCGGGGTGTGCTGCGCGGTGAGGCGTTGGCCCGCTACGTCTCAGGCCAAACCCAGGGGCGCAAAATAGAAGAGTTGCCCATCCGCTTGGGCATTGTGGCCACCGATCTGAATTTGGGCGAGGGGGTGCTTTTTCAACGCGGGGACACCGCCACTGCGGTGCGCGCATCGAGCGCCGTGCCATCGGTGTTTTTGCCCGTGCGCATCAACAACCGCGACTTTGTCGATGGCGGTTTGGTCGCGCCTGTGCCGGTGCGCTATGCCAGGGAAATGGGTGCCGAGGTGGTGCTGGCGGTGGACATTTCCACCACACCCGAGGGCAGCCAGGCCGAGTCGATGCTGCAAATATTGCTGCAAACCTTCAATATCATGGGCAAAAGCATCAAAACATTGGAGCTCAAAGAGGCCAATGTGGTCGTGCGCCCCAACTTGGTTGGCGTCAGCAGCGCCGATTTCAATGCCCGTTTGCGTGCCATCGAAGCCGGACGCGCCGCCATGCTGGCTGCTTTGCCATCCCTCAAGGCTGCTCTATCGATGAACCGCTGAGCGTCAAAGGGACACCTCAGCGCACCGATGGAGCCGCCCTAAAAAAAGAGGCCTCGTCTTGCGACGAGGCCTTGAAGGGATCCCGGAACCCAGAGGTTGCGACAGGATCCGAGGAGACAAGCGTTACCGCCCAGGGCCCAAAGGCCCCACGCGTTCAGCGTTTTTTGCTGGCGGTTTTGGTGGCGTTGACAGCGGTGGCGGTCACGGCGTTGAAGTTGGCTTCGGCCATGTCAGTGGCTTGCTTCACTGCTTTTTGCATTGATTCCATGGCATTTTGGCTGGCGGCCACAGCGCTTTTGAGCACGGACACAGCGGTGTCAGAGCCGGCAGGCGCGTTTTTGGCGGCAGAGTCGATCAGGCCAACGAAAGACTTTTGGGCTTCAGCAGACTTTTCTTCAATGGCTTTGCCAAACTGAGCGCCGGTGCTGGTGGCGATGTCATACAGGTGACGGCTGTAAGAAGCTGATTTTTCAGCCAAAGGCTGGAACAAACCGGCTTGCAGGGCCAACAGTTCTTGCACGTCTTTGACGCCCATGGCGGCGTGGGCGTGGCCCACCGTCTCGGACAAAGCTGCTTTGGTGGCGGTGAGGTTGAGTTCAACCATTTTTTCGAAACCAGCAAAGGCCGAGTGGGTCAGGCCGTACAGGGTTTCCAGGTTGGCCTTTTGGCTGGAGGTGATTTGGTCAACAGTGATCATGGTGATTCCTTAAGAGTGGGTTGAGGTTCACTGCGACGCGGAAGATATTGCGCTGCAGCATGGGTCAAAGTATAGGGTTATCCCGCACTATTTCAAGTATTTTTTGCTGCAATGCAACATATTAGAGTGGCGGTTCTAAATCGGCCCCAAACCGGGACAATGGCCGCCCGTGAACATTTATTACGCCACCCCCCACGTGCAGCAACTCCCGCCAGGGCACCGTTTTCCCATGGGCAAGTACGAGAGGCTGCGCGCACGCCTGGGGCAAGAGTTGCCCCAGTTGAAGCTGTCATTGGCCGATCCGGTCAGTGATGGCGAACTGGCCTTGGTGCATACCCCGGCTTACATTGAGGCCGTTGTCAGTGGCAGCCTCAGCCCAGCGCAGCAGCGCGAAATCGGCTTTCCCTGGACTCCGGGCATGGTCGAGCGCGCCCGCCGCTCCAGCGGGGCCACCGTGATGGCCGCCCGCAGCGCCATGCGCGAGGGTTTGGCGGCCAATTTGGCCGGTGGAACCCACCATGCCTATCCGGACAAAGGCAGCGGTTTTTGTGTGTTCAACGACGCCGCCGTGTGTGCCCGCCTGATGCAGGCGGAATGGCTGCGCGCCCACCGCAACCCGTTACAGGTGGCCATCATTGACTTGGACGTGCACCAAGGCAATGGCACGGCGCGCATTTTTCAAGGCGACACCAGCGTGTTCACCCTGTCCCTGCACGGGGCGAAAAATTTTCCCTTTCGCAAAGAGGCCAGCGATTTGGACGTCGAGTTGCCCGATGGCTGTGGTGACGACGAGTACCTGGCGGCCTTGGAGCAGGCTTTGCTGACCTTGGGTGAGCGCTTTGACCCGGGCTTGGTGATTTACTTGGCCGGGGCCGATCCGCACGAGGGCGACCGTCTCGGGCGGCTCAAGCTCAGCTTTGACGGTCTGGAGGCGCGGGACCGGCGCGTCATGGCCTGGGCCCATGCGCGGGGCCTGCCCTTGGCCATGGCCATGGCTGGCGGCTATGGGGTGGACATCGAAGACACGGTTCAAGTGCAGGTCAATACCTTTGGGGTGGCCGCCGCACATTGGCAACGCTGGCAGAATCGGCGCCCATGAGCCATCACAGCAATGAACGCACAGGCCCTGAACCACGCAGCGCCTACAAGGTATTTCGCACCATCGGCACCCGTTGGATGGACAACGACGCCTATGGACACGTCAACAACGTGGTTTACTACAGTTGGTTTGACACGGCGGTCAACGCCTATTTGATCGAGCATGGGGTGCTTGACATCCACCACGGCCAAGCCATTGGCCTGGTGGTAGAGACCCAATGCAATTACTTCGCACCGTTGGCGTTTCCGCAAACGGTGGAGGCCGGTTTGCGTGTGGCGCGCCTGGGCAGGTCGAGCGTGCGCTATGAGGTGGCCTTGTTTGCCCAAGGCCAAGACCTGTGCGCAGCCCGCGGGCATTTTGTCCATGTGTATGTGGACCGTTTGAGCCGACTGCCCGTTGACTTGCCCCAAGACTTGAAAAACTTATTGGAGACTTTGACATGAACCCCAGCGAACGCACCCAGGCCGTGGACGAGGCCATCACCAGTCGCATGTCGATGCGGGCCTACACCCCCGAGGCCGTGCCACGCCCAACCATTGAGGCCATTTTGGAAGTGGCCAGTCGCGCGCCCTCGGGCACCAATACCCAACCATGGCGGGTGTATGTGGTGCAAGGGGCCAGTCGCGACAGCTTGGTGGCCAAGGTGTGCGCCGCGCACGATGACATCCGCGCCCATCCAGACAAGGCCAAAGACTACCAAGAAGCCTACGACTACTACCCCGAAAAATGGGTCAGCCCCTACATTGACCGGCGACGCGAAAACGGCTGGGGCCTGTACAACCTGCTGGGCATTGTCAAAGGCGAAAAAGACAAAATGCACGTCCAGCAGCAGCGCAACTTTTGTTTTTTTGATGCCCCCGTCGGTTTGATGTTCACCATCGACAAGGTGATGGGGCGCGGCTCTTTGCTCGACTACGGCATGTTTTTGCAAAACATCATGGTGGCCGCCCGTGGGCGAGGCCTGCACACCTGCCCGCAAGCAGCGTGGAACAGTTTTGCCAACATCATCTTGCCCCACATCGGCGCGGGCGACAACGAAATGTTGGTGTGCGGCATGTCGCTGGGCTGGGCCCAGCCGGATGCGACGATCAACACCTTTGTCACGCCGCGCGAGACCGTGGCATCGTTCACCCAATGGTGTGACACCGCCCCATGATCATCACCAGTTTGCTCGACACAGACCTGTACAAGTTCACCATGATGCAGGCGGTGCTGCATCAGTTTCCGGGGGCGCAGGTCGAGTACCGGTTCAAGTGCCGCAACCCGGGCGTGCAGTTGGCGCCTTTGGTGCACGAAATCCGCACCGAGGTGCGCTCTTTGTGCAGCCTGAAGTTTCAAGACCCCGAGTTGCTGTGGTTGCGCAGCCTGCGCTTCATCAAAAGCGACTTTGTGGACTTTTTGGGCCTGTTCAAGCTCAACGAAAAATACATCGAGATCGAAGCCTTGCCGACGGGCGAAATTGAGATTTCGATCCGAGGCCCTTGGTTGCACACCATCTTGTTTGAAATTCCGGTGCTGGCCATTGTCAACGAGGTCTACTTTCGACACACCCAACGGGTGCCCGATTTTTTGCAAGGACGCCAGCGGTTGGACCAAAAAATTGGTCAGCTCCAAGCCGAAGGTTTGCGCGAACTCAAGATCGCCGACTACGGCACCCGCAGGCGTTTTTCCAAGGCCTGGCACGAGGAGGTGTTGCGTGTGCTGGCCGACCGCTTGGGCACGGGGCCAGCAGGTCAGTTTGCCGGCACCAGCAATGCCTTGTTCGCCATGAAACTGGGCTTGACTCCCTTGGGCACCATGGCGCACGAATACCTGCAAGCCTGCCAAGCCCTGGGCCCACGCCTGCGCGACAGCCAGGTGTTTGGGTTTGAGACCTGGGCGCGCGAATACCGGGGTGACCTCGGGATAGCGTTGAGCGATGTCTACGGCATTGAGCCATTTTTGCGCGACTTTGACATGTACTTTTGCAAATTGTTTGATGGCGCGCGCCACGACAGTGGCGACCCCTTCATGTGGGGAGAGCGCATGATCGAGCATTACAAAAACAACCGTGTCGACCCGCTGACCAAAATTTTGATCTTCAGCGATGGGTTGACCGTGCCACGCACCATTGAGTTGTACCAGCGTTTTCGGGGGCGCTGTCAACTCGCCTTTGGCATTGGCACCAATTTGACCAACGACTTGGGCTACGAGCCGCTGCAAATCGTCATCAAGATGACGCGTTGCAATGGCCAGCCCGTGGCCAAGCTGTCGGACACGCCATCGAAAAACATGTGCGAAGACGAAAAATACCTGGCCTACTTGCGCCAGGTGTTTGACATTGAGCAACCCGCTTGAAGCAAAACCGCCCTCCGACCTGTGTGTCCCAACCTTTGAAAGTCCTGCCATGTTGACTGCTTTGCTGGTGATATTTGTGCTGTGCTATGCCGCCATTGCCTTGGAGCATCCGCTCAAAGTCAACAAATCGGCATCGGCTTTGTTGGGGGCGGGATTGTTGTGGACGCTGTACGCCTTGAGCGCGGGCAACCCCGACGCAGTGGCCCAGGAGTTGGGCGAGTCCTTGCTGGGCACGGCGCAAATTGTGTTTTTTCTGATTGGGGCCATGACCATCGTGGAAGTGGTGGACGCGCACAACGGCTTTGCCGTCATCACCGATCGCATCCGCACCACCCGTTTGTCCAGCCTGATGTGGTTGGTGGGTTTTGTCACCTTTTTCCTGAGCTCCATTTTGGACAACCTGACCACCGCCATCGTCATGGTCTCGTTGATGAAAAAACTCTTGGGTCAACGCGAAGACCGCTTGTTCTTTGCCGGCATCATCGTGATTGCCGCCAACGCCGGGGGCGCGTGGACGCCCATTGGCGACGTGACCACCACCATGCTGTGGATTGGTGGCCAAATCACCACCGTGGCCATCATGAAGGCGGTGTTCATTCCCTCCATGGCCAATTTGCTGGTGCCCCTGTGCGTGATCGCGTATGTGTTGCGTGGCCAAATGGTGGTGGCCCCACCGCGCAACGCGGGTGAGGGTGATTTGCCATCGACCACTGCATTTGAGCGCAATTTGATGTTCTTCTTGGGCCTGGGGGTCTTGGTGGCCGTACCAGCATTCAAAACCTGGACCCACTTGCCACCCTATATGGGCATATTGCTGGGCTTGGGCTTGCTGTGGTTGGTGGGCGACTTGGTGCACCGCGAAAAAGAAGACGAGGACAAAGAACACCTGACCCTGGTGCGCGCACTCTCGCGCATTGACATGGGCTCCATCACGTTTTTCATTGGCATTTTGTTGGCGGTGGCCACCTTGGAGCACACCCATGTGCTGTCGGGCATTGCACAGTGGTTGGACGACACCGTGGGGCGTTTGGATGTCATCGTCATGCTCATTGGCTTGGTCAGTGCGGTGGTGGACAACGTGCCTTTGGTGGCCGCGTCCATGGGCATGTACAGCCTGACGCAGTACCCACCGGACAGCTTTTTGTGGGAGTTCATGGCCTACTGTGCGGGCACGGGCGGTTCTATCCTCATCATTGGCTCGGCCGCTGGTGTGGCCGCCATGGGTTTGGAGCGCATCGACTTCCTGTGGTACATGCGCAAAATCAGTTTGTACGCCTTGCTCGGTTACCTGGCGGGCGCGGGCTTGTACATCTTGCAATACCAACTCACCCATTGACGCACACCCGCTGAAAGCGCATGCCGCACCGTTTGATTGATCTGTATAACCATGAAACCCAAAATCATCATCGCCCGCACCGTTTTCCCTGAAGTGGTGGCCCGATTGCGCCAGCACTTTGAAGTCACCGACAACCAAGCCGATGTGGCCTGGAGCAAGGCCGAGTGGACCGAGCGCTTGAGACAACACGCCGGTGCTTTCAGCATGGGCATTGACCCGGTGGACGAAGAAGTGCTGAAAGCCTGCCCGCAACTGAAGATTTGCGCCAACATGTCGGTGGGCTATAACAATTTGGATGTGCCCGCCATGACCCTGCACGGCGTGCTGGCCACCAACGCACCCGATGTGCTGACCGAGACCACCGCCGACTTTGGCTTTGCCCTGATGATGGCCGCCGCAAGGCGAGTGACCGAGAGTGAGCACTTTTTGCGTGGCGGGCAGTGGAAGCAATGGCGCTACGACTTGTTTGCGGGTGCCGAGGTGCACGGCAGCACCCTGGGCATCATGGGCATGGGCCGCATTGGCCAGGCCATCGCCCGCCGTGGCGCACATGGCTTTGGCATGCAGGTCATTTATCACAACCGCAGCCGTTTGAGCCCCGAGGTGCAAGCCGCTTGTGGGGCCCGCTATGTGGGCAAAGACGAGCTGCTGCAAAACGCCGATCACCTGGTGTTGGTGGTGCCCTATTCCAAAGAGGCCCACCACACCATCGGCGCGGCTGAGATCGCGTGCATGAAGCCCACCGCCACCTTGACCAACATCGCGCGCGGCGGCATCGTCGACGATGCCGCTTTGATCGTCGCTTTGCGAGAGGGCCGCATTGCAGCGGCTGGGCTGGATGTGTTTGAAGGCGAGCCCGCCCTCAACCCAGGATTTTTGGATTTGCAAAATGTGGTGCTCACACCGCACATTGCCAGCTCCACCGTGGCCACCCGTTTGGCGATGGCACATTTGGCAGCCGACAACCTGATTGATTACCTCACCAAAGGCACAGCGCGCACCCCTCTCAACCCCGAGGTGATCGGGGCCGTGCGGTGACAGACCCCAGCCACTGGGTCGCGCTGGCGGCGCTGGCCGTGTGTGCGTTGCTTGCGGTGTTGCTGTGGCGGCGCAACCCCTCAGAAGAAGCGGCGCACAGCACCGAAGCCTGGGCACAACTGCACGAGCGCATCAACCGCTTGGAGCGCGATATGCGCTTGGAGGTGGGTGAGTCCGCGCGCGGTGCACGCCAAGAGCTGTCGCTGAACTTGACGCAGTTTCAGCAAGCACAAACCGAGCAATTGGGCTCTTTGCAAAAAAACCTCAGCGACACCTTGAGCACCCAGTTGCTCGCACTCAGCGAAGGCAATGCCCGGCGCATGGCCGAGGTGCGCGATACCCTGGACCAGCAACTTCAACAACTGCAAAAAACCAATGCCGCCAAGCTCGACGAAATGCGCCAAACGGTGGATGAAAAATTGCAAACCACGTTGGAGGCGCGCTTGAGTGAGAGTTTCAAACAAGTGGCCGAACGTTTGGAGCAAGTGCACCAGGGCTTGGGGCACATGAAAACCTTGGCGCAAGGGGTGGGCGACTTGCAGCGCGTGCTCTCCAATGTCAAAACCCGCGGCATTTTTGGTGAGGTCCAATTGCAGGCCTTGCTCGATCAAGTGCTCACCACCGATCAATATGGCAAACAAGTCGAGACCAAGCCGCGCAGCAACCAGCGGGTGGACTTTGCCATCAAGCTGCCCGGTCGCAGCGACGACGGCGCCGCCGTGTGGCTGCCCATCGACGCGAAGTTTCCACGCGAAGACTACGAGCGACTGCTTGACGCGCAAGACCGCGCCGACCCCGTGGCCGCCGAATCCTGGGGCAAGGCCATGGAGACTCGCATTCGCCAAGAGGCCAAGAGCATTGCCGAGAGTTACCTGGCGCCGCCGCACACCACCGACTTTGCGATTTTGTTTTTGCCGGTCGAGGGTTTGTATGCCGAAGTGCTGCGCCGACCTGGCCTGATGGACAGCTTGCAGCGTGATTACCGCGTGACCTTGGCCGGTCCCACCACCTTGCTGGCGATTTTGAACAGCTTGCACATGGGCTTTCGCACCCTGGCTTTGGAGAAGCAAGCGTCGGAGGTGTGGAAGGTGTTGGGTGCGGTCAAAACCGAATTCGACCGCTATGGCGAGTGGGTGGCCAAGGTGCGAGAACAGGTGCAAAAGGCCGCCGACACCCTGGACCGCGCCGACACCCGCAGCAAGCAAATGCGCCGTGTTTTAAAGGGCGTGGAGGCTTTGCCCGAGGCCGAAGCATTGCAGCGTTTGCCCTTGAACCTGGACCCCGAAGAAGGTGTGGACAACGATGCGGGTTGAGCCATGAACCCCGAACTGGCGCGCCTGATCGCGGGTCAAATTTGTTTGCACGCTTGCATGACAGGCATGCGCATGGCTGGCCCCTTGCTGGCGCTGCGCGAGGGCCACACCGAGTTGGCGGTGGGCATGTTGCTCGCCATGTTTGCGCTGACCCAGGTCTTTTTGGCATTGCCTGCGGGCCGTTATGCCGACCGCCACGGCCTCAAGAGACCGGTGGGTTGGAGTGTGTTGGTGGGCAGCTTGGGCACGGGCTTGGCCGTGTTGTGGCCCACCTTCCCCATGTTGTGCATCAGCGCTTTGCTCACGGGCGGGGCCTCAGGGGCTGCGGTGATTGCTTTGCAGCGCCATGTCGGACGCCGCGCCAGTGGCATGACCGAGCTCAAGCAAGCCTTCAGTTGGCTGGCCATTGGGCCGGCCATCTCTAACTTCATCGGGCCATTTTTCGCTGGCTTGTTGATTGACCATGCGGGGTTCAGATCGGCTTTTTTCATGCTCGCCATGCTGCCCTTGTTGGCCTGGTGGTGGGTGCGGCAAGTGCATGAATTGCCGGCCTTGGTCGTCGACCCCGAGCAACCCCGCCGAAGTGCCTGGGACTTGCTCAAACTGCCCATGTTCAGGCGCATGTTGTGGATCAATTGGGTGATGGCATCGTGCTGGGATGTGCACACCTTTGTGGTGCCCCTCATGGGCCACGAGCAAAACCTCAGCGCCTCGGCCATCGGCAGCATTTTGGGAGGCTTTGCCATTGCCGCTGCGCTCATTCGCGTGGCATTGCCGGGCTTGGTGCACCGGGTGCATGAGTGGCAGGTGATTTCGGGCTCCATGGTCATCACCGGCATTTTGTTGGTGGCTTACCCCTTCAGCAAAGGTGCTTGGGCGATGGGTGCCTGCTCGGTTTTGCTGGGCTTTTCGCTGGGGGTCATACAGCCCATGCTGATGAGCATGTTGCACCAGATCACACCCCATGAACGGCACGGCGAGGCGATCGGCCTGCGCTTGATGGCCATCAACGCATCCAGTGTGGCCATGCCCATGCTGTTTGGTGTGGCCGGGGCGTTCTTGGGCAGCGCGGGTGTGTTTTGGTCGGTCGCTGCCTGGGTTGTGGTGAGCACCCGCACAGCACTGCGCCTAAAGATAGGTGGCGCAGATTAAAAATGTGCCCTCCGGTTCACAAGCCCACACCAGACAGATCAGGGTGGCGCAGGTGAAACGCCGTGCACGACTGAAATGCTTGCCCCAAAGACAGCACCGTGCGTTCATCAAAAGATTTGCCCACAATTTGCAAGCCCAAAGGCAAACCACCTTCAAAGCCTGCGGGCAATGACAGGGCGCATAAACCCAGGTAGTTGATGGGCCGGGTCAGGTAGCCCGGCAGCGGAGACATTTCATCCACCTCTGCCAGTGCCAAGGCCGGTATGGCCACGGTCGGCAGCAGCAAAGCGTCATAGGCTTCAAACCATTGCGCAAAAGCCCGCCTTTGTTCGTGCATGGTCCTGAGCACCTGCGCATACTCACCGGGCTTGAAAGACGCCGCGGCTTGAATGCGCTGGCGCACCGCTGGCCCCAGAGGAACATCTGGGTTGTCGACATAGTCCCTGTGCAAGCTGTGCGCTTCTGACGCAATGATGCGTCCCGTTTGTGCAGCCAAATCAAAAAACCCATCAGGCAGCCGAACCGGTACCACGTCAGCTCCCAGGGACTCGAATGCGATGGCGGCATTGCGCCAAGATTGGGTGACACAAGCGGCCATGAACTCGGGCAGTTGATGGGCATCAGGCAAAGCCAATCGCATGCCTTTGACAGACCTGGGGTCGCGCGAAAAAATCTCCAACGGTTGGGCAAATGTGGTGGGGTCCCTCGGGTCTGGCCCTGCCAATGCGTCGAGCAACAAGGCGCAGTCGCGCACATTGCGCGCCATGGGCCCGATGGTGTCCAGCGACCAACTCAGCAAGCCGGTGGCGTGCAAACTGATGCGCCCATAGGTGACCTTCAAACCTGTCAGGCCATTGAACGCGCTGGGGATGCGCACAGACCCGCCGGTGTCGCTGCCGATGCCCGCGGGTGCAAAGCCTGCGGCAACGGCCACCCCCGTGCCACTGGAAGAACCGCCCGGCACCCGGTGCGTCACCAAGTCCCAAGGGTTGTGGGGTGTGCCCATCAATGGGTTGGTGCCCCAGCCACCAAAAGCAAATTCCGTCATGTGCAGTTTGCCCAAGGCGATCATGCCCGCTTGCAACAGGCGCTCGACCGTGGCGCTGGTTTGGTTGGCCTGGCGGTTCACAAAGTGCTTTGAGCCCAGGGTGGACACATGCCCTTGGATGTCCAGTAAATCCTTAAGAACAACCGGAAGTCCTGCCAAAGGCCCCAGGGGCATTCGGCTTGATCTGGCCTGGTCCGCAGCCTTTGCCAGTGCCAGCGCTTGATCGGCGTAAACCTCTGTGAAGGCATGCAATGCCTGGTCGGCTTTGGATACACGGCTCAGCAAATGGCGCGTCAACTCCACAGAGGATAAATCCCCCCTGTTGAGCATGGATCTCAGTTCACCCAAACCCATCCAAGTCAAAGACATCGTGCGGCTCCTATCGGGTTAAGACACAACCATTGAGCATAACCATGGACCCATTGTGCGGCAAACATGTGTAGCTGCGGTCATGTAGGTTCAAGGCTTGGTTCTATGCATGGATGCAAGCTTGCAAGTCTCAAGCCTTTTCTTTGATGCAGCG
>Ga0214919_10010694_pt1 | contig 11570 bp, 9 predicted proteins | sample LL1503_MetaG_FD_177994 | JGI IMG/M metagenome (GOLD analysis project Ga0214919, IMG submission 177994) | Freshwater microbial communities from Lake Lanier, Atlanta, Georgia, United States - LL-1503 | ecosystem: Environmental > Aquatic > Freshwater > Lake | place: USA: Georgia | collected 2015-03-15
CAGATGTATGAACGCCACCTTGCTGAGTTACCCCCAGACCATATTTATATTGAAGCCTGACTAAGACTTTTGATAGTCAAAGGCTCTCTGTTTAGGTTATCTAGTATCGGCAGAGTGTATAAAGCAGTTAGATACTGCCCTAATGTAACTGCTTGTCGTGCAAAACATTACAACCAATTAAAAAACCCCACCACTCTCTCAAGTGATGGGTTTAAAGGTTTTCTAAATTCCCTAACTGGCTAGGCCAGCGTGGTGATTAGAAGCTCTTGCTAACACCAAAAGCAGTGCGCTTGACTGATGAGCCAGCAACTGCTGTGGCGTTTGAACCGAGGTTGAGGTTATCCATACGCACATAAGCACGTGTTTGCTTGCTCAAGTTGTAGTTCAAACCATAACCAGTCATCTTTTTGTCAAAGTTGGCAGTGGATTTGTCATCAGTTGCGGATGCCAACAACATGAAGTCAATCTGACCCATTGTGTATGTACCACCGTAGTTCTTGCTTGAGCCTTGGTATGTGGCTGTGCTTGAACTGTAAGTACCTGAACCAAAGTTCAACTTGAGGTTAGGCATGACTTGATATGCGACACCCAACAAGTTTTGTGTGCTTGTTTGGGCTGTTTGTAGGCTTGTGTCTGCAGTAAAAGTAGCAACACCATTTGCAAGCACCTGGGTATTTTGAGTCACTCCATTTGATCCGACGGTGTACTTGATGGTTGTGTACATAGCATCAATTTGGCCGTTGGTATAACGCAGAGCAGTTTCTGTTACGCCAACTGTGTTGCCAGCACCAACGGTGGTAGTGGCAAGAACATTGTTATTGGCTTGTGTGTAGCCAGCATGTATGCTCACGCCGTTGAATGCGGGTGATGAGTACTGAATGGTGTTACCAATACGAATTGCACGTGCATCGGAAAAGTTTTGTGTGGCAGTGTTGGTGCCTGTGGCGTCAACCGTACCGCCACGACCTGCAGTGCCTGTACCCATAACAGCTGCAATGGCGTAGGCGCTGCTGTACTGTGAGCCAACGCCTGTTGAAAACGCTGGAGTGGAAACGGCTATGGCATTGGTCAATGTGAAATTGTTGGGTGCGCCCAAACGCAGAGTACCCATGCTTGCGCTGGTGATATCCAGGAAAGACTGGCTGTTGGCAAAACCAGATGCTTGTGCATTTGCAACAGCGTTGGCTTGAGTTGCGCCACCAAGTTCTGACCAGTCAGTGTTGATAGACAAACCTGCGCTTAGACCTTTGCCCAGGTCTTCACGAACTTTGATACCAAGGGTTGTGGTACCTGAGTTAGAGCCAATGAGTTTTGAATCAGCAATGTCACTGGTACTGTTGGTTGCCACATAGCCACGGTCAATGAAACCGTCAATAACTACAGAAGTTTGTGCAAACACAGTCACACTTGCGAGTGCTGCTAAAGCAACGAGGGTTGCACATTTGCCTGCGGCAGCTAGTTGTCAAAAGGTGTTCACAAGGTGCGTGATTGATTGCGCCATTTTGTAATTGCAACAAGTTGTACGGTTTGCAGTGCACTACATATCGCACACAAATTACAACAGTAATCAGTCTATTTTGTTCGCGGAAAGTACGGTTGTCTAGCGGCTGACTAACGGCAACAACGCGACCTGTAATTTATTCACACAAAACTTATTTGCTAGACCATTACGGTGTGCTACTTTATGCTGCGAGCATGTTCACAACAGTGTCCTCCTTACAACTTGAAGCGGCCAACGACCCGCGAATTGCACGCACACGCACCGTACCAATACCGTCAAGTGTGACCGCCGTACCCAATTACCCAAACAAACTGGTGGTTTACAAAATAGCAGCCAGCAAATATTGGCAAGTGCGCTGCTGGCACGCGGGACGTGCGCACAAGCAAAGTACCAAGACATGCAACCTACTACTGGCACAGCGATTTGCACGCTGGTTTTATGAACACCTGCTGGTCACATATTCGCAACACGCCAGTCCGCATGCTGTAACTGAAATTGACAACAACAAACCTGCACAAATGACATTTGGCGCCATAAGCGCACAAGTTTACGCAAATGAGCAGGCACGAGTTGAGCGCGGCGAATATGGTGCAGGTAGTTTGCGAATGCTTTGCAATCGTTTAGATGCTCACATACTGCCCACATTTGGCAACCAATTGATCAAGGATTTAACTTACCAAAAGTTATTGGCGTTTGCGCAGACATTGAGTGCCAAGTTCAGCACAACCACTGTGAGCCATTACCTTGTGATTGTGCGCAAGGTGCTGATACACGCACAGCGCACAGGACTAATTGCGCATGTGCCAGATGTTCCCAAAATCAAAGTGCGCAGCACGTCACGCGGCGCATTCACGCCCACAGAATACTGGCAGTTGCTGCGAGCCTCTCGTGCATTGTGTGGCCACACACACCCAGACACTCGCAAAGACATGCGCAAACGCTTACAACAGTGCTACAACGACAACCGTATGCCACCAGACGTTGCATGGGCGATTGGCTTTATGGTCAACAGCTTTATCCGTCCTGGTGACTTGGTCAAACTGCGACACCGTCATGTAGAGGTCATTCACAGCAAACAAACCTATCTGCGCTTGACACTGCCTGAGACCAAATTGCACGCTGCGCCCATTGTTACGCTGCTTCCCGCTGTGCGCATTTACCGTCAAATATGTCTGCACCAAACACCACGCAAGCGTACTGGCACAAATGATTACCTGTTCTTGCCTGATATTCCCAATCGTCGCTACGCAATGAATGTGCTGAGTTACATGTTTAACTGGGTGTTGCAGCACACGGGACTAAAACTCAACCCTCACGGCAATCCCCGCAGCCTTTATAGCCTGCGCCACAGCGCCATTACATTTAGGCTCTTGTACGGTCAGGGTATTGACTTGATCACGCTGGCACGAAATGCACGCACCAGCGTGGAAGTGATCAACAACCATTACGCCAGCACAGTAACGGGGGAGCAAAACATTGCCATGCTGCAGAGCAAACGCACTTGAATAGTGCTTTTTGTGCGTCACTCTGCTGCCTAATGCTTACTTCTTGAATCCATCGCGTAATTTGTTACTGGCCGTATCAATCTGTGCGTCCAGTTCTGCGTTTTGCGTTGCAGCAATCAGCACATCCAACACATTGACCAGTTCGCGCGGGCTGGCAATTTCAACTGCTGTTTTGCCCTTGCCCAACTCCAAGGTCTTGCTGCCGTAGAAAACACTCAGCAGGGTTTCATTCTTCTCGCCTGTCCACCACCAAGGCTTGATGCGAACAGGCATTTCACGCGCCACTTTGTTGCCATCAATGTCCTGCACCGTTCGCAGGCGCTTGGGCACATATGTACGACCTTCGCTCTGCGCCAGTGCGAGTTCGCGTTGCTCCTTCAACTTGCTAAGCAGTTTGTTGCGGCGTTTGACAGCCTCAGGCAGTGCGCGGGGTTTACGTGCTGCAGTTAATTTCAATGTGGCCAGTGTTGTGGTGGTCATGTGCTTTTCCTTTCAGATCGTTGTAAAGCACAGGTAATTTTGTTTTCATGCTGGCGCTTGGACGACCATCACCCCGCGAGATTGGCGGTTTATTGAGGTCATACTAGTAAATTGATGTCCTTTTAAAAGGACACATTGCGTTTATGCCTACCACTAAACTGGTTTATTTGCACTCGCACTGATAGATACAAGCTTCTTTTGTGCTTTTGCAATTTGCTGGCGCTGACGCTCAACATTGAGACTCTTTGTTGCCTGCTCTTTTGCTCTTTTTAGTCCAGCAATGCGAGATTGTTCAGGGGTATTTGGCGGGGAAGCGATTTCATTGACTTTCATGGAAATATTTATTGCTGCAGCACTGAACGCTTTGCTTTGCTGGGACTCAAATCAGCCCTTTAAACTGCGATCTTTCAGCGCCAGCACCCCAAGTAGCTGGCGCACATGAGAGACGCTTTAAAAGTGGTTTAAGCAATTGCTGCTGAAACGCATAAATATTTATACCAAATAAAAATGTACTTTTATTTGGCGATGGCGTAAGTCATTGAAATCAATGAAGATTTTTATCCTTCCATCTTTACGGGGCAAAGGTCGCCCAAAAACACGAAAGAAAACACACTTACAGGAACGAAATTATTTAATGCAAACACCACAAATCATGTCCCAAGCAAAAACACTTACCCCTGCAGAAATTGATCAAGTCTTGAACTACATCGCAACACAGAGCTTTCCATTACGCAATCGCGTGATGCTACTTTCTGGATTATTTTCTGGAATGAGAGTTGGCGAAATCAGCAGTTTGACCATTAGTGATGTGATGAACCTTGATCGCTCAGTAAAAGCGGAAGTGCGTTTAACAGCAGAGCAAACCAAGGGTCGCCAGCCACGCACAGTGTTCTTGCCCCAAAAGCTGCGTGATGAGTTGCAAAGTTATTTGGATCTACGGACAGATGCCAAACCAGAACATCCCTTGTTCGTCACAGCAGGTCGCAAACGCTTTAGTGCAAACATGATGGCTCAGCACTTTCACTACCTTTTTAAACGGGCGGGTATTGCTGGTGCAAGCAGTCACTCCATGCGCCGCAGCTTCATTACCAATCTGGCAGCCAAGGGAATTGGTGTTCGTGTGCTAGCCAGCCTCGCAGGTCATCGCTCTATCGCAGTTACGCAAAAATATATTGATGTCAACGACGAGATGAAGCGTAATGCAGTGGAATTGATTTAACTTACCCTAATCAGTGCTCTGTCGCCAGTTAGCTGCTCGCGTTGAGCGTTCAATCCAGTCGTGATCGTCAGTGCAGGGGAATACGCCCTCTGATGCATGAGCAATTAAATTCTTAGCTTTCTCTAAATACTCGCTGACCATCAACGACATCTTGAGATGCTTTTCGCGTACATCACTACCTAAATCACCATGCTTGACTACCAACCGTGGGTTCAGTGCCATGGCTTCGCCAACTGCAAACAAATGCACATCTGCATCAATAGCAACCATTGTTTGCCACTGCTCATAAACATCAAGATACAAGTTGATGGATACAGATGTGAGTTTGCTGGATTGGAGTCTTCCAGTAGCACTGCTGTGCTGCCAACGATCAAAGCGTTTGTAGTGTTCATGATGCTTGCGAAGTAGGTCGTCAAACTGTTGCTTCAGCGTTGCAGGTGAGACAGTAAGCGGGATTTCAAGAATAAGTGTCTTTTCTTTGATTTCTTTGTATGAGCCCTCGCGTACACCAATCTTTTTGAAATCCCCTTTTTCCATAAACAACTCGTAGCCACGCTCCAACCACCATGACTCAAAGGTGGTACCGCGGAGATCGCCAAAGCGCAAGTAGGTGTCTTGTTGCAGTTGGCTACGCCAGTCATTCGTATCTATTGCTTGAGCCATATAAGGCGACAACTTCACGGCGCGATACCAAGCCTCATACATCGTGCCCTTGGCTATCTCCAAGGCCTCAGGCACTGTGTGCCGCCTAAATCGCACATCCTCTGGAAAGCCTTTGAAGAAGAAAGCCAGCTTAAGTAGATCACCTGTTTGCATAAAACCTAAATACTTTGGTATTAAAAAAAATACAGTTGATTTCAACGCGGCACCAATCACTTTTTGTTCAACCCGCTGCGTTACGAAAGGAAATCTTATGTCAGTTATCACTTCCCCCGTCACTGCTTCTTCAACTACCACTGAAGTGGAAAACACATCAGCACCAGATGCCACGCACGCCAGCACAAAGGTGCACACCTCAGTTGATCTTCGCGATGCAATTGGGCTGCGTTTGAAGCAGTTGGCAAAAGCCACCACAGAGTGGGAACAAGGTGCGTATAAAACCGCCAATGAAGGACTGTATGTTTTTTTGCAGAGCAGCTACCAACTCTACAAAGAACTTACAGATGCCAAGGACGAGAACTTGATACACAAAAAGCAGGGCTTGAATGACTACCTCAGCATCAACGGCGCGGATGACTACACCTCCAAGCCGCTGCCGCAGAAGATCATTCGCTGCGTGTTTGGCAACCGCGACCGTCGCCGTGTCTCTACCTACAACGTCGTTCTTCGTCGTCTGATCGCAGATGAAGTAGTGGTGGCAGATGTTCCCACACACATCGCAAACTGCGGTGGCGTGCAAGAGATGTCGCTGGGTCGCAAGCCTGGCACGCTGACTGCCAAGGAAAAGGCCACTGAGGTCAAGGACACTGTTCAGGCGCAGGTGCTGGCAAAAGTGCAGACTGCTGAAACAGACCTGCTGGTCAACCCTGAAAAACACGGCGACACCTTTGCTGCTGTGCTCACGCAGAACACTGACGGTAGCTTCACGATCAACTGCATCGTGGATAGCAAGGGCGCTGTGAACGCAGCACTGACCGCCTATTACGGTGCAGAAGAGGCGAAAAAGGCCAAAAAATCTGCCTAACGCATGCGCAGTTTGACTGTGTATTTTGAACACACATCAATGCTTCCAACAGGTGTTGATGTGTGATCGATTCAAAAATGTCCTTTCAAACGGACAAAAAAAGAAGAGAAATTCAACTGGGACATGGACTGGTTCCTCTACGAGGAAATCCAACACCCAAGTGATCACCCATTTGTGGTTTATATGAGATGCAGGAAATTTCAACAATTACTATAAGTGTGTGACTTTTTGATATTTCTCCTGCCTAAATAACCAAACTAATGAGCTGCACACAGCGCCAGCTTGCAATACAAAAGAGAGAAAAAAATGGTTGAAATCAAAGTCGATCCCAATGTGCTGGCTGCAATGCAACGAGCATTCCCCTCACCACCCAACTCAGCCACACGGCAGTTCTTCCGCTATGTTGCAGTCCTCAAGACAATGCTGCTTGATTCATTGCTGCGCGGGCAAACAGTTGAAGAGCTAAAACTCAATTTATTCTCAATCTCCCTGCACCAACTTGCAAACAAGGGTGGAGTTATTGGTGGCAAAGACAAGGTTCGCGTTCATAAATGGCTAAAAGATAACAACCTCGCACTGGTTGAGACAGTCAAGCTGGGCACGAACCTAACTGGAATGGTGTCCAAGGTCAAATTCACAGAACTTGTGTCGCTGGAAATGCCCGCATCAACCAGCCTGTTGCCCAGCGTACTGGAAGATGTGAGTGCTACCAACAGCATGAACAGTCCATCTGCACAGACCACAGCTGATTTGCTTGACCACCTCTATCCTGACTTTGCACAATGTGTTGCCAATCAAACACTGGACCAAGTGTTTGATGCAGTAAGCATTGATGTCAAGTCGCTGGGAAACTATATGCAATGGCTGCGTAAAGGTGCAAACAAGCTCAGCGCCAGCAAACGCAAACTGTATTTGCTGCAGGCTCATGTAATTTTGACCGTTGCAAAGGACAAAAGTGGCTTGTATTACCAGCGCAAACTGCCAAGTGATTTTGGACGAACCTATTACCGTGGCACCAGTGTGCAAAACGTCAATAAAGAGCTTCGCCGCGCAATGTTGGGCAATTGCTGGGAATACGACATTCGCTCCAGCGTGGTTGCTTGGAAAATGGGCTTTGCCACGGAATGCATCTCTGCGATGAACCTCAGCGGCACAGTTCGCGAAAACTTCAAACACACTTTGAGTTATTTGGAAGATAAAAAGGGCCTGATGGCTACGCTGCAATATTTGGTTTTTTCCAAACACAGCGAAGTGCCAGCTGCACTGCAACCTACGCTTCTCAAGCAAGCATTCACCGCGCTGAGTTTTGGTGCTCGCAAAACCTCACGGGCATGGATGGACAAAAACGGCGAATGGGCACGACCAGCCATGGTTGAAATCCTTCGAGTGAAACAAGAGCGTGATCTCTTTCTCAATGATGTTGGTGTGGTTGGTTTTATCAATGAGCAAGGCATGCTGGATAACTACTTGTTCAGTGGCATAAAGCAACAGCGACCTGACTTGCTGAAACTGCCTTACTTGCAGACTCAAAGCGGCAACCCAAGCAAATCCAAATGCGTGGCCTTTTTGTATCAACATCAAGAAACCTTGGTCATGAACATTGTGCGTGATGCAGTTGTAGCTCATGGCAAAACTGTGCTTGCTCGCATCCACGACGCCATCATCACACAGGAACGATTGGGCCCTGAACTACAAAATGCAATTGAGCAATTGATGCGCGATGAAACTGATAATTGCTACTGGCGCTTGGGTGCCACCAAATTAAAACGCTATGCCTTGCCAAACTCTAAAACCTGACATGTCCTTTTGAACGGACACTCGTCCAAAAAAAACCCCACCACTCTCGCAAGTGATGGGGTTTGAAAGTTTTCTAGAATCCTCAACTGGCTATAAAGCCAGCAGGGGAATTAGAAGCTCTTGCTAACACCAAAGGCAGTGCGCTTGATTGCTGAGCCAGAAGCGGCAGCGCCGTTTGAGTAGTAGTTGAGGCTGTCAGCACGAACATAGGCACGAGTTGTCTTGCTTAAGTTGTAGTTAACGCCATAACCAGTCATCTTTTTGTCGATGTTGGCAGTGGTGGTGTCATTGGTTGCAGAAGTCAACAACATCAAGTCCCACATACCCATTGTGTAAGTGCCACCGTAGTTTCTGCTGTTACCTTGGTAGGTTCCTGTGCTGGAACTGTAGGTGCCTGAACCCAAGTTCAACTTGAGGCCTGGCATGACTTCATAGGCAACACCCAACAAGTTTTGTGTGCTTGTTTGTGCAGCATTTGTGTCAACTGTCTGTGTACATGTACCGTTGGCACACACTTGAACGTTCTGGCTCACGCCATTTGAACCAATGGTGTACTTGATGGTTGAATACATGGCATCAACTGGACCATTTGTGTAACGAATCGCTGATTCGTTTACACCAACAGTGTTACCAGCACCTAAGGTAGTTGTGGAACTGATATTGTTGTTAGGTTGTGTCAAACCAAGGTGCACGCTAATACCACTGAACACTGGTGAAGAGTACTGAATGGTGTTGGAAATACGGATGGCACGAGCTGTGGTGTTTGAACCAGTAGAGCCTGTAGCAGCTGCATCAACTGTACCGCCACGGCCTGAAGTACCTGTACCTAAGCCACCTGAGTGAGCGTAGGCAGAACTGTATTGTGAGCCAACACCTGTTGAGAACAATGGTGTTGAAATGGCTGTGGAGTTGGTCAGTGTGAAGTTGTTGGGTGTGCCCAAACGGAGGGTACCCATTGAGGCGCTGGTGATGTCAATGAATGATTGGCTGTTGGCAAAACCAGATGTCTGCGCATTAGCCACAGCACTGGTTTGTGTATTGCCACCAATATCAGCCCAGTCAGTGTTGATTGAAATACCAGCACTTAGGCCTGCACCCAGATCTTCACGAACTTTGATACCAATGGTTGATGTGCCAGAGTTTGAAGCAATGGTCTTCAAATCAGCAGTGTCATTGGTACTGTTGGTGGCTAGGTAGCCACGGTCCATGAAACCGTCAATAACTACTGAAGTTTGTGCAAATACAGTCACGCTTGCGAGTGCTGCTAAAGCAACGAGGGTTTTTTTCATTTCAATTTTCTCCAAGGTTGAATAAGGTCTCCGCTTTCACGGGACAACCTCCATTTCGGGAAGTTGTTGTTATTGGACCAGAGAGGGCGTGGCAAAGCCACTTTTAGAGAGAAAAATATGGTGCTGGCGTTGCTTATGTGCAACAGGTGTAAACTTTGAATTACTAATTTTTAGTTACAAAATAATTTAACTTGGGCAATAGACAATCTATTTCTTATGGACACCCTACTCAACACCGCCGACCGCGCCCTGCGCACAGTCTTTACCAACCACCAGGCCAGCCGCGCTAGTCCCGCTAGCGAAATATTGGACGCTCCACTGAGTGAAGCAGAGAAACGGGAGGCCTCTGCCTTAATGCGCGTCAACCACGTTGGCGAAGTTTGCGCGCAGGCGCTCTACACCGCACAAGCATTGGCAACCAAAAGCGAAGGCTTGCGCAGGCATTTGCAAACCGCCTGCGAAGAGGAAACCGACCACCTCGCTTGGACAGAAGAGCGCTTGAAGCAACTAGGCGGCCGCACTAGCCTTCTCAATCCCCTTTGGTACGCAGGTGCGTTTGGCATTGGCTTTCTAGCCGCTAAATTAGGCGGCGACCCAATGAGCTTAGGCTTTGTGGTGGAAACAGAGAAACAAGTCGAAGCACATTTGCAAAGCCATATGCAACGATTGCCTGAAAACGATCACGCTTCACGCGCAATCGTGGCGCAAATGAAGGCGGATGAGATGCGGCATGCCCAAGAGGCGCAGGCTGCGGGGGCGGTTGAGTTGCCAGCGTCTATTAAAGGGTTGATGCGGGTTGCGGCTGGGGTGATGACTGCTGTGGCGCATCGGGTTTAGATCTGGCGGCCAATTGGTAGGAAATTAACGTTGCAAAAACAACCGATAAGCCGGATTCAACGTCTCCTCCACATACGGATACCCCAGTTCCTCTAAGAACTTAGCAAAAGCCTTACGGTCTTTAGTAGGCACCTGTAAGCCCATCAAAATGCGCCCATAGTCGGCGCCTTGATTGCGGTAGTGGAACAAACTAATATTCCAGCCCGGTCGCATAGCCAACAAAAACCTCATAAGCGCTCCAGGGCGCTCGGGGAATTCAAAACGTAGCACGCGCTCTTCTTGCGCGAGAGTGGAGTGCCCGCCAACCATGTGGCGAATGTGCTCTTTAGCGAGCTCATCGTGGGTCAGGTCTATCGCATCAAACCCATGCTTGGTGAAATGCGCTGCGATTTTGTGGCTTTCGCCTTTAACGCCGGTAGTGAGGCCCACAAACACATGGGCTTTTTTGGCGTCGCTCATGCGGTAATTGAATTCGGTCACACTGCGTGGCGTTTTGCTACCGCCAAAGCTGGGCAATGCGCCTATCAGTTCGCAAAACCGACGCAAACTGCCGGGATGCTCCGGAATGGTGACGGCAAACAAGGCTTCGCGCTCTTCACCCACTTCGGCACGCTCTGCAACAAAACGCAGGCGGTCGAAGTTCATATTTGCACCGCACAAAATAGCGGCGTAGGTTTCGCCTTTGGTTTTGTTGGCGGCGACATATTGTTTGATGGCCGCAACAGCCAACGCGCCAGCGGGTTCCACAATGCTGCGGGTGTCGACAAATACGTCTTTGATGGCTGCACACACGGCGTCGGTGTCCACCGTCATGAAGGCATCGACCAAGTTGCGCGAGATGCGAAAGGTCTCCTCGCCCACCAGCTTGACGGCGGTGCCGTCTGAGAACAAACCCACGTCATTCAGCGCGATGCGCTTGCCTGCAGCGACCGACTGCATCATGGCCGACGAGTCGTCCATTTGCACACCAATCACCTTGATTTCTGGCCGCACGGCTTTGATGTAGTTGGCCACGCCAGCGATCAAACCGCCGCCGCCAATGGCGACAAACACGGCGTGAATCGTGTTGAGGTTCAGGCCCTGCAATTGGCGCAGCATTTCCATCGCGATGGTGCCTTGGCCCGCGATTACGTCTGGATCGTCAAACGGATGTACAAAAGTCATGCCGTTTTTCTTCTCGAGTTTCAGGGCATGTTGGTGGGCGTCGGAATAACTGTCGCCAAACAACACCACTTCGCCGCCCAATGCTTTGACGGCG
>Ga0214919_10010695_pt1 | contig 11570 bp, 12 predicted proteins | sample LL1503_MetaG_FD_177994 | JGI IMG/M metagenome (GOLD analysis project Ga0214919, IMG submission 177994) | Freshwater microbial communities from Lake Lanier, Atlanta, Georgia, United States - LL-1503 | ecosystem: Environmental > Aquatic > Freshwater > Lake | place: USA: Georgia | collected...
CAAAGTTTTGGGGCCGACCACCCGCACCTCGGCACAACCCAAGGTGGTCAGGGCATGGATGTCCGAGCGCGCCACCCGCGAATGCAGCACATCGCCGACGATGGCCACGCGCAGGTTGGCAAAGTCTCCCTTGTAGTGGCGAATGGTGTACATGTCGAGCAAGCCCTGGGTCGGGTGGGCGTGGCGGCCGTCACCGGCATTGACCACATGCACATGCGGTGCCACGTGCTCGGCAATCAAATAAGGCGCGCCCGACTCGCCGTGGCGCACCACAAAAATGTCAGCGGCCATGGCCGACAAGTTGGCAATGGTGTCGAGCAGCGACTCGCCCTTGCTAGCCGAGCTGCGCGCGATGTCGAGGTTGATCACATCGGCTGACAAGCGCTTGGCCGCGATTTCAAAGGTGGTGCGGGTGCGGGTGCTGTTTTCAAAAAACAAGTTGAACACGCTTTTGCCGCGCAGCAGCGGCACTTTTTTCACCTCGCGGTCGCTGACCGACACAAACTGGCTGGCCGTGTCCAAGATGTGGGTGAGGATGTCGCGGGGCAACCCCTCGGTGGAGAGCAGGTGAATCAGCTCACCATGCTGATTCAGTTGCGGGTTTCGTTTGTACAGCACCTTCAGCCCCTGAGAGAAAAGGACAAGCGCCCATCGGGGGCGCGTTGCAGGCTTAACTTTTGATCGGCCGGCAAACTCAGCCGTGCCGCCGCGCAATCGGCCTGGATGGGCAACTCGCGCCCGCCCCGGTCAACCAACACCGCCAAGCGAACGCTGGCCGGTCGCCCATAGTCATACAACTCGTTGATCACCGCGCGCACCGTGCGACCGGTGTAGAGCACATCATCAATGATCCACAGGTGTGCGCCTTCAATTTCAAACGGCAGTCGGGTGACGCCGCCATCGGCCAAGCCACGGCGCGCAAAGTCGTCGCGGTGCATGGCCGATGAAATCACCCCCGCTGGCACGCTCAAGCCCAAGTCGGCCTGCAAGCGCTCGGCCAACCAAGCACCGCCCGAGGTGATGCCGACCAAGCGGTCTTGGGCGCCCCACTGCGGCTGCAAGGCGCGCAGCAAATCGCCATACAAGGTCTCGGCGTCGAGCGACAAATTTCCACTCATGCGGCCATCTCCTGAAAAAACTGCTGCAAGATGATGCTGGCACTGGCCGCATCCACATCTTTGGCACCGTTGGCCAAGGCTTCGGTGGTGCTGTAGCGCTCATCGACTTCAAACACCGGCAGGCCAAAGCGCCCGTGCAACTGGCGCGCAAAGCGGCGGGCGCGCAGGGTGTTTTCATGTTCTGCACCATCGGGGTGGAACGGCACACCCACCACCAAGGCGTCGGGTTGCCAATCTTGGATGCAACGGGCAATCAAGGGCCAACGGGCGTCACCCTGGGCCTGCAAATGGCCTTGGGGCGAGGCCTGGCACAGCAAACGGTTGCCCACGGCCACGCCGGTTCGGCGGGTGCCAAAGTCAAAAGCCAAAAACATTTGCAATTGGGGCGCAACCTGGCGTGGGCCGGTCATCACGCCTGCGCTCATGCGTGCCCCGCGTCGGGCGAAAGCATCCACGACTGCAAGCCCAGCAATGACAGGGCTTTTTCGTAGCGCTGCTCGCACGGGGTGTCAAAAATCACCGCGGCATCGGCCTCCACCGTGAGCCACGCGTTTTCGGCCAACTCGGACTCCAACTGGCCCTGCCCCCAAGCGGCATAACCCAAAGAAATCAGCACCTTGCGCGGCCCAGCCCCGGTGGACAAGGCTTCGAGCACGTCTTTGGAAGTGGTCATGTCCAGGCCGCCGGGCACCGACAAGGTGGAGGCATAGGCCGACTCGGTGGGTTCGCTGGGTTCGCTGGAAGCGGCAAACACCGGCTCATGCAGCACAAAACCGCGCTCGGTGTGGACCGGGCCGCCGTGATAGACAGGGGTTTGGTTCAGGTCTTCGCGGTGCAAAGGCAAATCGACTTTGTCAAACAAACCGCGCACATTGATGTCGCTGGGCTTGTTGATCACCAGGCCCAAGGCCCCGCGATCGCTGTGTTCACACAGATAGACGACGCTTTTGGCGAAGGATTCATCGGACAATCCGGGCATGGCGATCAAAAAATGATGCGTCAGGTTGATCGGTTCGGAATCCATGGACATGGGCGCATTTTAATGTTGAAGACAAACACCTCGGGCAAGCCCCGCTTTCAGACCGGTCTGGTATGGTTTCGTCGCGATCTGCGCGCCACCGACAACGCCGCACTGCACCATGCATTGGACCAATGCGCCCAAGTGCATGCGGTGTTTGTACTCGACCGCGACATTCTGGACCCCTTGCCCCGGCGCGACAGGCGGGTGGACTTTATTTTGGGCAGCTTGCGCGACCTCGATGCGGCGCTGCGCACATTGTCCGGTTTGCCCGAGGCCGGGTTGATCGTGCGCCACGGCCACGCGGCCGATGAAGTGAACGCCTGGGCCCGCGAACTCGGCGCCCAAGCGGTGTTTGCCAACCACGATGACGAGCCCGCCGCCATCGAGCGCGACAACCAAGTGCGCACCCTGTTGGCCCAGCAAGGAAAAGACTTTTTCACCTTCAAAGACCATGTGGTGTTTGAGCGCCAAGAGGTGCTGACCCAAAGCGGCACACCCTATGGTGTCTTCACCCCTTACAAAAACGCCTGGCTGAAAAAACTCCAGCCCGCTCAGCACCTGAGCGCTTGGCCCATCGAAACTTTGGCGGGGCGCTTGGCGGCGCGGCCCAGCGGCATGCGCCAAGCTGTGCCGCAGTGCAGTGACATCGGCTTTGCGCCCAGCAACTTGGCCGATTTGCCGGTGGTTTGCGGTGCTGCCGGAGCGCAACAAGCCTTGGCAGATTTTTTAAGCCGCATCGACCGCTATGAAGACACGCGCAATTTCCCGGCGGTCAAAGGGCCCAGCTATTTGAGTGTGCACCTGCGCTTTGGCACGGTGTCGATCCGCGAACTCGCGGGCTTGGCGCATGGGCGCATGCAACAAGGCTCGGCAGGGGCGGCGGTGTGGTTGTCGGAGCTGATTTGGCGCGATTTTTACCACCAAATTTTGCACCACCACCCCCGCGTGGTGTCGGACGCTTTCAAGCCCGATTACGACCGCATCGCCTGGGAAAGTGGCCCCGCAGCACAAGCCTTGTTTCACGCCTGGTGCGCGGGTCGCACAGGCTACCCCTTGGTGGACGCGGCCATGGCCCAAATCAACCAGACGGGCTACATGCACAACCGCTTGCGCATGGTGGTGGCGAGCTTTTTGGTGAAAGATTTGGGGATTGACTGGCGCTGGGGAGAACGCTACTTTGCCACCCATTTGATCGACTTTGATCTGGCCGCTAACAACGGCGGCTGGCAATGGGCCAGCTCCAGCGGATGCGATGCACAACCCTACTTTCGCATCTTCAACCCCATCAGCCAAAGCGAAAAGTTCGACCCCCAGGGCAAGTTCATTCGCCGCTACCAGCCGCAACTGGCGGAGATGCCCGAGCGCTGGATCCATGCGCCTTGGCAAGCCCCGCCGATGGTGTTGCAGGCAGCCGGCGTGCGCTTGGGAGAGAACCAAGCCCAGCCCGTGGTGGACCACGCCGTGGCACGCGACGCGACCTTGGCGCGTTATGCGGTGGTGAAAAAAACCGGCGCTTGACCGGCTGGGCTCAGACCGCTGGGTGGCGCAAAGCGGCCAGCACCGACGGGTCGGGGGAACGGATAAAGCCAGCGGCATATTGGTGCAACAAGCGCAGCATTTCTGGCACCGCTGGCCCGGCGCGCTCTGCACCCGCTGCCAAGTCGCTGTGTGCCAAGGCAGCATCAATGCAGTGCAAGAGCGCTGCGCACAAATCGGCCATGCCGTCGAGTTGCATATCGCCCAGCAACATGTGCAGTTGAGCGGTGGGGCCTGAGCATGCCTGGGCAGCCGCCAGGTCTTGCGGCGCATCCGCCCAACGCTGCATCACGCTCTGCCAATCTTCGACTTGGGCGTGGACAAACTCCAAAAACATGGCGCTCAGCGCTTCGGCTTGCTGGTTGGGTGTGGGCGCCATCGGGGCCAAACCCGGTGCTGCTGCCATGATGCGGGCGCACACCACCGCATGCCAGTTTTGCCATGGAGCAGCCTTTGGGGCGTGGGCCAAATGGTCAAAAAAGTGGGCTGCCAACACCCAAAACATGCGCACCTGGGGGTCAGACTCGGTGTGCTGCGCGCGCGCTTGTTGGCACAAACCCTGCAGTATCAGGGCGGGAGCCTGCGCCACGCTGGGCCGACCGCGCAGCAAATCGAGCATGCACTGGTCAAAGGCGCGGCGCCAATCGGTGGGGACCGCAGGGCCGGACACGCTCATGGCAGTGAAAACATGCCGTGGTTAAATTTGAACCATTTCAAAATCTTCTTTGCGCGCACCGCATTCGGGGCAAGTCCAGTTCATGGGCACATCCTCCCATGGGGTTCCAGGCGCAATGCCTTCGTCTGGGGCGCCAGCGGCTTCGTCATAAATCCAGCCGCAAATCAAACACATCCAAGTTTTAGCCACAGTCAAGCCTTCAAGGTTCAAGGGGGAAAGGTGGGGGATTGGCCACGGGGGGCTCGCATAGAATGGGTCGCATTGTATAGATCACCATGGCGCAAGAATTTCGCTCTCAAGACCCCTCCACGCTGGAAGAAGAAGGCGGAGCACCCGCTTGCGTGATGTGCTTCAACGCCAACGATGCCAGTGGTGCGGGTGGGCTGGGGGCCGATCAACTCACCATCGCCTGTGTCGGCGCCCACCCTCTGGGCGTGGTGACCGGCGTGTACATCCGCGACAGCGCAGAAATCTTTGACTTCATCTCCATTGATGAAGACGCTGTGGCCGAACAAGCCCGGGTGGTGCTCGAAGACAGCTCGGTACAGGTGTTCAAAGTGGGCTTTTGCGGCAACCCCGAGACCTTGAGCGTGGTGGCCCAAACCTGCAGCGACTACGCCCAGGTACCCGTGGTGGCCTATATGCCCAACCTGTCGTGGTGGGATGAAGAGCAGGCCGACGCCTACCAAGACGCTTTTTTGGAATTGATGCTGCCCCAAACCACGGTGCTGGTGGGCAACCACAGCACCTTGTGGCGCTGGTTGCTTCCCGACTGGTCCAATAGCAAAAGCCCCGGTCCGCGCGACCTGGCCCGCGCTGCCAGTGAAAAAGGTGTTCCCTATGTGTTGGTCACCGGCATTTCACAACCTGACCAGCACATCGAAAACGCTTTGGCCACGCCCATGACGGTGTTGGCCACTGAGCGCTTTGAGCACATTGATGCCGTTTTTTCGGGTGCCGGCGACACCTTGAGCGCGGCCTTGTCCGCTTTGCTCGCTGCCGGCACCGATTTGGAGGCCGCCTGCCTGGAGGCCCTCAATTACCTCGACCATTGCCTGGACAGCGGCTTTCGCCCTGGCATGGGCCATGTGGTGCCCGATCGCCTGTTTTGGGCCCATGGCGAGGACGAAGACGACAGCACCGAAGTGGGCACCGAATTTGCCCTGCCCCGTCACGAAACCAAGCACTGACCACAGACCATGACCGATCTGAACCAAACCCTTTTCGACCGCGCACGCCTTGTCATTCCTGGTGGCGTCAATTCCCCTGTGCGCGCCTTTCGCGCTGTGGGCGGCACACCGCGCTTTGTCAAACGCGCCCAAGGCGCTTATTTTTGGGACGCCAACGACAAGCGCTACATCGACTACATCGGCTCGTGGGGCCCAATGATCTTGGGCCATGGCCACCCCGCGGTGGTCGAGGCCGTGCAAAAAGCCGTGTTGGAGGGCTTCTCTTATGGTGCCCCCACCGAGCGTGAAATTGAACTCGCTGAAGCGCTCTTAAAGTTGATGCCTTCGATGGAAATGGTGCGCTTGGTCAGCTCAGGCACCGAAGCCGGCATGAGCGCCTTGCGCTTGGCCCGTGGCGCCACCGGCCGCAGCAAGATCATCAAGTTTGAAGGCTGCTACCACGGCCACGCCGACGCGCTGTTGGTGAAAGCCGGTTCGGGCTTGGCCACTTTTGGCAACCCCACCAGCGCCGGTGTGCCGCCCGAAGTGGTTCAACACACCTTGGTGCTCGAGTTCAACAACATTCCCCAATTGGAAGAAGCCTTTGCCCTGCACGGCAAAGAGTTGGCGTGCTTGATGATCGAGCCCATCGCCGGCAACATGAACTTTGTGCGCGCCAGCGTCCCCTTCATGAAGCGCTGCCGCGAGCTGTGCAGCCAGCACGGCGCGCTGTTGGTGTTTGATGAGGTGATGACCGGCTGCCGCGTGGCTTTGGGCAGTGCGCAAAGCGTTTACGCGCAATCCATCCCTGGCTTTGAGCCCGACCTCACCGTGCTGGGCAAGGTGATTGGCGGGGGCATGCCCCTGGCCGCCTTCGGTGGCAAACGCGCGGTGATGGAGCAACTCGCCCCCTTGGGGCCGGTGTACCAAGCGGGCACATTGAGTGGCAACCCCGTCGCCACCGCTTGCGGCTTGGCCACGTTAAAAGAAATTTCTAAGCCTGGTTTTTTTGACGCGCTGTCAGCCCGCACCCAAAGCCTGGTCGATGGCCTCAAGGGCGCTGCGACCAAAGCCGGTGTGCCCTTCAGCGCAGACTGCCAAGGCGGTATGTTTGGCTTCTTTTTGCTGCCCGAACTGCCGCAAAACTATGCCAAGGTCATGACCAGCGACAGCCCCAAGTTCAACCATCTCTTCCATGGCTTGCTCGACAAAGGCGTCTACATTGCGCCAGCGTTGTACGAGGCCGGTTTTGTCAGCAGCGCCCACACGGCAGACGACATTGCTGCCACGGTGCAAGCGGCGGCCGAGGTGTTTTCCACGCTGTAGGGCCCGCAACGGTGCGCCGGCGCAACCGCCGTGCCTGCCAAGCCCCACTTTTCGTCCTGTCAGGGCGCCACCCTTTGAAGGACTTTGATGAAAAAAACCCACCCCCTGATCGTTGAGGGCAAGAAACCCGATCGGGTGCGCGACGCCCTCAAACACACGCTGCGCCAATATGTGCGCCGCGAGCGCAACAAGGCCCTGCCCGAAAGTGTGGACTTTTGGGACTTTGATTGCAAAATGGGCCTGCAAGCCGACTCGGCCCCCACCGTGCACGTGGCCGAACTGAACAAAGCCCTGGACGCTTTGGCCCTGGATGGCGCTGTGGCTGTGTACGTGGAAATTCTGCGCAAACCCGGCATTCGCCAAAGCAAACCACCCGCACCCACTGACGAGGCCAGCCCACCAGACCCCGCCAACGCCAGCGCTTCATGAGCGTGCCCCAACCCGCCAGCTTCTCAGTGCGCCACGTGCTGCGTTGGGTGCTGCTGGGGGTGCTGCCCGTTCTGGCCGCTGTGGCCGGGGCTTATGTCTATTTGCAAGGTGGGCGCTACATCGCCACCGACAACGCCTATGTCAAAGGCGACAAAGTGCCCGTCAGCGCCCAGGTATCTGGCAGCGTGGTCAGCGTGATGGTGCAAGACAACCAAGCGGTGGCCAAAGAGCAGGTGCTGTTTGTGCTCGATACCGCACCCTTTCAACACAACCTGGCCCGCGCGCAGGCCCGGTTATCCCAAGTGCGCACCGATTTGATGGCGCTCAAAGCCAGTTACCGCGAAAAACAAGCTGAAATCACTCTCTCACGCACCAAGCACCGGTTTGCCCAACGCGAGCAACAACGCCAAGCCGACTTGTTGGATAAAAACTTTATTTCTGCGGCCAAGTTTGATGACGCCAAACAAAACACCGATCTGGCTGAACAGCAAACCCAGGCCCTGGAGATGGACCTCAAACGCATCGCCGAAGCCTTGGGCGGCAGCCTGGACAGCGCCATCGAGAGCCACCCCAGCTACCGCTTGGCGATGGCCGAGTTGGCCCAAACCCAATTGGAATTGAACCGCACCACCGTGCGCTCGGCCCAAGCCGGGGTGGTCAGCCGACCGCCCAAGCCCGGTCAATTTGTGGGGGCTGGCACGGTGGCCATGGCCTTGGTGGTGACCGACAACTGGTGGATCGAGGCCAACTTCACCGAAACCGAACTCACCTTCATCCAACCCGGGCAGCGCGCCACGGTGCGCATCGACACCTACCCCGATGCCCAATGGGCGGCGCGGGTGGAAAGCCTGAGCCCAGCCACGGGGGCTGAGTTTTCACTCATCCCCGCACAAAACGCCACCGGCAACTGGATCAAGGTGACCCAGCGCATCGCCGTGCGTTTGGCCTTGCAGCCCACCGACAACGCCCCCGTGCTGCGCTCGGGCATGAGCGCGCACGTGGAGATCGATACCGAGCACCGCCGTCGCTTGTGGGGCCATGCCCTGCCCTGAAACTTGGGCATGACCGCCTCGCCACCCCTGCCATCCACCACCCCTGCCGTGCGACGGGGTTGGCTGACCCTGGCGGTGATGCTGGCCACCATCATGCAAGCGGTGGACACCACCATCGCCAACGTAGCCCTGCCCCACATGCAAGGCAGCATGGGGGCCACGCAGGACCAAATATCTTGGGTGCTCACCTCCTACATCGTGGCTTCGGCCATTTGCATGCCCTTGACCGGTTTTTTGGCCGCACGCTGGGGGCGCAAACGCGTCTTCATGGCTTCGGTGGTGGGCTTCACCATCACCTCCATGCTGTGTGGTGCGGCCCAAAGCCTGGAACAAATTGTGTTGTTTCGCTTGCTCCAAGGGGTGTTTGGGGCTTGCTTGGTGCCGCTGTCGCAATCGATCTTGCTGGATGCCTATCCGCGTGAACGCCACGGCGCGGCCATGGCCTTGTGGGGCATGGGGGTGATGGTCGGCCCCATCTTGGGCCCGTCGATGGGCGGCTGGCTCACCGAGTACTACAACTGGCGCTGGGTGTTCTACATCAATCTGCCCGTGGGCGTGTTGGCCTGGTTGGGTCTCGCCGCATTTGTGCCAGAAACCGAACTGGACCCCGAGCGGCGCTTTGACATGCTGGGCTTTTGCTTTTTGTGCCTGGGCCTGGGTTCGCTGCAAATGATGCTCGACCGGGGGCATTCGCTGGACTGGTTTGCCAGCCCTGAGGTGGTGGCCGAGGCCTGCCTGGGGGTGCTGGGCCTCTACCTGTTCATTGCCCACATCTACACCCAACCCAAAGCCTTCATTGACCCCAGCATTTTCAAAGACCGCAACTTCAGCGTGGGCCTGCTGTTCATCTTCATTGTCGGCATGATCTTGCTCACCACCATGGCCTTGCTACCGCCCTTTTTGCAAACCCTGATGGGCTACCCGGTGATGGACGTGGGCCTGTTGCTGGCCCCACGCGGGGTGGGCACCATGATGGCCATGTTGGTGGTCGGGCGCATGTCGGGCCGGGTCAATGCGCGCTTGCTGGTGCTGGCAGGCCTTCTCATGACCAGCGCCTCGCTGTATTGGATGACGCGCTTCACCACCGATGTGACCAGCTGGACGGTGGTGCAAACCGGCATCTTGCAAGGCATGGGGCTGGGGTTTTTGTTTGTGCCCTTGACCGCTTTGGCGTTCTCCACCATGCCAGTGGCTTTTCGCAACGATGGCACGTCCTTGTATAGCCTGGTGCGCAACATGGGCAGCAGCATTGGCATTTCGGCGGTCATCAGCTATTTGGGCTCGCGCACCCAAATCAACCACGCGATCTTGTCCGAACACATCCACACCGGCAACTGGGCGCTGCAAATGGGCATCGAGCAAGGCCTGCACCACATCATCACCCCAGAGGGTTTGAGCCAGTTGGATGCCCAAGTGGCGCGACAAGCCGCCATGCTGGCCTTTGCGCAAGACTTTCAAGCCATGATGTGGCTCACCCTGGCGGCCATTCCCTTGCTGGCCTTGTTGCACACGCCCAGCCCTGCAGAAAAACACTGATCGCTTTTATCGCCCGCAGGCCAGCGTAAGCTCAGCTGGGTGTGAAAGCTGCTGCGGCAGCGCGCAATTTGTCTTTCTTGCTCAGCCGCTTGCCCTTGATGCCGCCCACACCGGGCGCTGTCGCAGGTTCATCGGTGGGCTCAAAACCCGCCACCACCTCTAACGGCAATTGAACCTGTGCACGCTTTTGGATCAACTGCCAATGCGCCAAGGCGTCGGCGCTGACAAAGCTCACGGCTTGCCCTTGTGCACCGGCACGGGCGGTGCGCCCAATGCGGTGGGTGTAATCATTGGCCGAGCGGGGTAAATCGAAATTAACCACCACCGGCAACATGGCAATGTCGATGCCGCGTGCCGCCAAGTCGGTGGTGACCAACACATCGATGCGACTGTCCTTGAAGTCTTGCAACGCCGCTTGGCGGCCCCCTTGCGACATGTCGCCATGCAAAGCACTGGCCCGCACGCCAGCCGTGCACAGCTTGCTGGCCAGGTGCGCGCAGGCATAGCGCGTGGCCACAAACACCAGCACCCGCTGCCAACCCTGGGTGGTGATCAAGTGGCGCAGCAAGGCCGTGCGTTTTTTGTCATCCACCGCGATGGCAAGTTGTTCGATCTGCGGTGCTTCAAACACCTCGGCGGCATCGCTCTCGATGCGCAGCGGCTCGCGCAAGCCATGCTGTGCCCACGCTGCCAACTCGGGCGTGGCGGTGGCCGACAAACACAGGGTTTGGTGCGCTTGCGTCAGCAAAGCCAATACCGCTTGCAGCTCGTCGGCAAAACCCAGTTCCAGCAAGCGGTCGGCCTCATCGAGCACCAGGTGCTGGACATCCGACAAACGCAGGGCGTTGTGCGCCACCAAGTCGAGCAAGCGCCCGGTGGTGGCCACCACCACATCGGCACCACCACGGAGGGTCATCATTTGCGGGTTGATCGACACCCCGCCGTGGGCCACCACGGCTTTGAGCCCCGAGCTGTCAGCCACTTGGCGCAGCACTTGCCCCACTTGCAGCGCCAACTCGCGGGTGGGCACCAACACCAGGCAGCGGATGGGCCGGCGGAAATTGGTTTGCTTGGGCGCTTGCAAAATTTTTTGCACCATGGGCAAGACATACGCCAAGGTTTTGCCCGAGCCCGTGGGCGCACTGGCCCACACATCGCGGCCTTGCAACACAGCCGGAATGGCTTGGCCTTGTATGGGCGTGGGCAGGTGCAAGCCCATGCTGTCCACGGCGCGCATCAGCGCAGGGCTCAGGCCGAGTTCAGAGAAGTTCAAAAGGGGGGGATGTCCTGGTAGGTCTGATGGGAGAAGGGGGAAGGCTCGCTCTAAAGCTTGGCGATGAAGTCCTCTGGCAATACGTCCGCCTGGCGCAGGAACCCAGCCAGGGTGCCGACTTTGAGTTCGCTGTGCATTGGGATGACGCATCCCTTGGAGCCCTTGCGTGCAACGACATGACTGCCGCTTTGCCGTACCTTCTCAAAACCAAGCCGCTGAAGTGCCTTGAGCGCTTCTGCGCCAGAGACACGAGGGAGCTTAGGCATGGGCCGGAATACTGAAAGTGGTGACCACTGGGTGCCCGATAGATACCAGAGGAAACTCTTGCAGGTATAGGGCAGTGGCTTCGCGCAAATTTGAAACGGCCTCCTCGACTGTCTCACCTTGGGTCGTGGTACCCGTCTCTGGGTTGAGTGCGATGTATCCGCCTTCGT
>Ga0214919_10010698_pt1 | contig 11568 bp, 8 predicted proteins | sample LL1503_MetaG_FD_177994 | JGI IMG/M metagenome (GOLD analysis project Ga0214919, IMG submission 177994) | Freshwater microbial communities from Lake Lanier, Atlanta, Georgia, United States - LL-1503 | ecosystem: Environmental > Aquatic > Freshwater > Lake | place: USA: Georgia | collected 2015-03-15
CAATGTTTGGGTCACCAGGCGTTGCGTGAACCTCAGCGGCTGGGGCAATCAGAGGTAACGACATCACAGCTAGTAGTCCGCTCAGGGCGATAAGGAGAGTTGTTCGTAAGTTCTTCATATTTTTTTGGCTCAGTAGTTGTCGGCATACAACCGATCTCACTGAAGCGTTCAGGGCAAATAAACCATGCCCGACGAACTCACGTCACCGTACTGAGTTATGCCTCAATTGTCCTGTCACTGTGAGAATAAGTCCTGTTCAGAAGCTATTTTACGTCATCTTGGGCAGGCTTGGACCGCGATCTGATCAACCAAATCGTTCATCGGGTCGCCACTGTGTCCTTTGACCCACTGAAAGTCAGGACGTTGAGCTGTCGGCAAACTTTCATAGAACTCAATAAACGGCTTCCATAAATCATCGTTGGCTACCGGTTCCTTCTTGGCGTTGCGCCAACCGTTGGCCTTCCACTTCACCCACCAGCGATCCTTGAAACAGTTCACAACATATGTGGAATCACTCACAATGATTAAACGCTTGGTTTCAGCCTGGGCGATTGGAACATTGGTCTTGATGGCTTCATACGCCGCAGTGAGTTCCATCCGTTGATTCGTCGTGTTGCGCTCGCCGCCCGATCCAGTACGTTCGCCAGATGGTGCAAGTGCCCACGCCCATCCCCCAGGACCAGGGTTACCACTGCACGCTCCGTCCGTGTACACGACTAAGGCGCGCTCAATAGTGGAGGGGTCTGTTGGATGACTCATAAGCCGTCCATATTCTCACACTCATTCGCAAATTGCCGTGACACGGTAGATATCAGGCAGAACCCCTACCAATCGGTAACTCTGCGAGACTGTCCCCATGCTCTTTGACGGTTCTGTCCACCAACTCCCCGACACCGATCCCGGCGAAACTCAAGAATGGCTTGACTCCCTTGATGCAGTGATCGATGTGCACGGCAAAGTGCGTGCGCGATATTTGTTGTCGCGGTTGCTGGAAAAAGCACAACAGAGCCAAGTCAGTTTCCCCGCCACAGTTTCAACTCCATATGTGAACACCATTCCTCGCGAACAAGAACCTTGGTTCCCCGGCGATGAACACATCGAACGTCGTATTCGCGCCTTCATTCGTTGGAATGCCGCAGCCATGGTTGTGCGTGCCAACAAACATGCCGAAGGTATCGGCGGCCACCTTTCAACATTTGCCAGCTCGGCAAGCCTCTACGAAATTGGTTTCAACCATTTCTTCCGCGGCAAAGATGATGGCAACGCGGGCGATCATATTTATTTTCAAGGCCACGCAGCTCCTGGCATTTACGCGCGAGCATTTCTTGAAGGTCGCTTAAGCGAAAACGATCTTGATCATTTTCGTCGCGAAATTGCCCGACCTGGTCAAGGCCTCTCGAGCTATCCGCACCCCCGCCTCATGCCCGATTTCTGGGAACACCCCACAGTCAGCATGGGTCTCGGACCTATTAGCGCGATTTATCACGCACGTTTCAATCGCTATCTGATGAATCGTCACCTGGACGACACGAGCAATAGCCGCGTGTGGGCATATCTAGGTGATGGTGAAACTGATGAACCCGAAACTCTTGGCGCGTTGTCATTGGCATCACGCGAACAACTTGACAACTTGGTGTTTGTCGTCAACTGCAACTTGCAGCGTCTCGACGGACCAGTGCGCGGCAACGGGAAAATCATTCAAGAGCTCGAAGCGGTGTTCCGCGGTGCTGGTTGGAATGTCATCAAAGTCATTTGGGGATCTAAATGGGACAACTTGCTCGCGCAAGACAAAGATGGCGTGCTGCTCAATCAGATGAACTCAACTGTTGACGGCGAATTCCAGCGTTACACGATTGAGAGTGGTAACTACATTCGAGAAAATTTCTTCGGTCCAGATCCGCGTCTTCGTCAGATGGTCGCGCACTTAAGCGATGACGATCTCAGTGCCCTTCCACGTGGTGGCCATGATTACCGCAAGTTATACGCGGCCTATCGTGCCGCAGCACAAAACCTTGGAAGCGGACGACCCACAGCAATTCTATGTAAGACCGTCAAAGGGTGGACTCTTGGTCCCGACATTGAAGGCCGTAACGCAACTCACCAAATCAAAAAGATGAACGCCGAACAAATTCGTACTCTTCGCGATCGGCTGCATCTCAATGATGAGATCCCCGATTCAGCGCTCGAAGGTGACGTTCCGCCATACTTCCGACCGAGCGAAGGTTCAGTTGAATATCAGTATCTGTTAGAGCGTCGCCGTGCTCTTGGTGGTTCTATCCCGAAGCGCATTGTGCGCGCGCGTCGCCCACTTGAACTGCCCGCTGATTCGGTGTTCAGCGAGCTTGATGGTGGATCAGGCGAACAAGCGGTGAGTACCACAATGGGTTTCACCCGTTTGCTCCGCAATTTGGCGCGCGATGAAAAATTCGGTTCGCGTGTTGTGCCGATCATCCCCGATGAAGCCCGCACATTCGGCATGGACTCCCTGTTTAGAGAACTCAAGATTTATGCGTCCCAAGGTCAGAAATATGAACCCGTCGATCACGACATGTTGTTGTCCTACACCGAGTCAGCCGATGGACAAATTCTCGAAGAAGGAATTACCGAAGCCGGGGCGATGAGCAGTTTCATCGCTGCCGGAACTTCGTATGCTTCTCGTGGCGTTCCATCAGTTCCGTTTTACACGTTCTATTCAATGTTTGGTTTCCAACGCGTTGGCGACCTGATTTGGCAAGCTGCCGATAGTCGCACCCGAGGTTTCTTACTTGGGGCCACTGCTGGTCGTACCACATTGATGGGCGAAGGATTACAACATCAAGACGGACACAGTCTGGTATTGGCATCGACAGTGCCCGCATGTCAATCATACGACCCTGCGTTTGCTTACGAAGTCGCGGCCATTATCAAGCACGGCCTAAATCGCATGTATGGCGATGCCAAAGGACCTAACGGTGAAGTTGATCCAGACATCTTTTATTACCTCACTTTGTACAACGAGAACTACGTCATGCCATCTCGTCCCGCTGGTGTTACTGACGCCCACATCGTGTCGGGGTTGTATAAGTGGCAAGGTGCACCAACCGATAGCAATATCAAGCACAACGCAACTGTCTTGTTCAGTGGCTCGGCACAAGGCGCAGCAATCGCCGCAGTCGAAGAACTCAAGACTCGCTTCAATGTCGGAGTCGAGTTATGGTCGGCCACTTCGTATAAAGCATTGCGCGAAGATGCGTTGGCTGTCGAGCGAGATAATCGCTTGCACCCCAGTCACCCCGACAAAGTTGCCCGCGTGACATCGTTGCTCGGTGGATCGAATGATCCCATTGTGGCGGTTACCGATTTCATGAAGATCGTCCCTGAACAGATCGCCCGTTTTGTTCCGGGTCGTTTGTTCACTGCACTCGGGACCGACGGAATGGGTCGCAGCGATACTCGTGAAGCATTACGAGCTCACTTTGAAGTTGACATGCCCAGTATCGTCGTCGCTGTATTGGCCAGTTTGGCCCAAGCCGGAGCAGTTGGTGCCGACGTTGTTGAAGGCGCCATCATTCAATACGGCATTGATCCCGCCCGTACCGACCCGTATATCATTTGATTTCATTGAGCAAACTAGGCTGACGGTGTGACTTCACCAGACAATCAATCCGATAGTCACAAATATTTCGCGACTCGCATGGCTCCAAATGCCGCACGTTCTGAAGTTTGGCGTCACGTCGCTAAGTACCTATCAAAGTGGATTAATCCAAAAGGTGCACTTCTCGATCTTGCTGCTGGCTATGGCGATCTTACTGGAGCCGCGAATGCCTCTCGTCGAGTCGCGATTGATATCCACCCCGACTTAGCAACTCTTGTACCCAATAATGTTGAAGCTCACGTTGGTGATGCCACAGATCTCTCCCGCTTCGCGAACAATGAATTTACCACGGTTACTGCGAGTAACTTCCTCGAGCACTTAGATGAAGATGCAATAAGCCGTTGTTTGGCTGGAGTAATGCGCGTTCTTCAACCAGGTGGACTCTTGATCCTGATCCAACCCAATTACCGATTATCGGCCAAGACTTACTTTGATGACCCGACGCACGTCACAATTTTTGATGATAAGTCACTTACCGAATGTGTCGTCAAGAACGGCTTTGTCATCGTTCATGCCGAAGCTCGATTTTTGCCTATGACCTTAAAGAGTCGACTGAGTGCCGGTCACAAACTTGTTCCTCTATATTTGCGACTCCCCTGGCGGCCACTCGCCGGTCAGATGTTGGTCATTGCTAAGAAACCATGACACTCGCACGACCAACTAGAAGAGCCATCATGTGTCTCGCCTTATTGCTCGTAATAATTGGTTGCGTTCTTCGCGTCCTCATGGTTCGAGAACCCTTCGGTGTGATCAACTCCGATGAAGCTATGGCCGGACTGATGGCTCGAGGTATTCGTGATGGCCATTTCACAAGTTTCTATTGGGGCCAAAACTATGGCGGATCTTTCGAGGTCTACATTTTGGCAATTCTCGGGCTATTTGTTCCAGAACAGTTTGCCTTTTTCATTCTCCCCGCCGCAGAGTCAATTTTTATTGCATTGCTACTTTTTCAAATCATCAAAACAAGCCTCGGTCGGGAGGTTTCTCTTTTAGTTGCTTCGCTTTATTTCGTGTTCCCCGCTTTGACTGTATGGAATATTGCTCGACCTATGGTCTTCTATCAATCAACAATGATTTTTGGACTCATTGCAATTTGGCTTCTCGATCAAAAATATAGAATTAAAGATTCATATTTTTGGATATCAATAGGAATCATCTTTGGAGTGAGTTGGTGGGGATCCCTTCAGTCACTGTTCTTCACGATCCCGTGCCTCATAGTCCTGAAGGTCCGACATATACGACCTTCATCACGTCAGTTTTTACTCGCTACTTTTTTCTTTTTGCTAGCGAGCCTTCCATGGTGGTGCACCAACCTAAGAACCAGATTCGCCTCATTGTCAGATGGTCCACTCCGCGATGACACTATTTGGAGTCACCTTGAATCTCAAAGCAAAATCGGTTGGCCCTCGGTCTTCGGACTTCGTCAACCATTTAATGGCGAGTGGCTTCACGCTTCTCTCCCTTTCGTTTACATTCTTCTTGTCATTGGACTTGTTGCCTTTTACGTCCGTTGGATGCCGAAGGAAAGTCATGATCAAATCTCGTTGTTGCTCGTCATTCCAACATTTGTCGTCTTGCAGTCCCTCGCTCCAACTGGTTCGTTCATCGGCTCAGGTCGCTATTACATCTTCGTCGTGCCCTCGATCCTTTTCATTCTTGGATCAGTTTTTTCCCTGTTAATCGGCAAATTCCGAAATTTTGGAGCACTGATAGTTGCTCTAATCGTTCTCATCGCATTGCTTTCAACCGCTTTGTCACTAAGCCATTTGCGAAAATACCAATTCGGCCCAACTCATCTTGACGAGGTTGCTGCAGCTTTACGTGAACATCAGGTCTCCTCTGTCTACGGGGATTATTGGATTGTCTACTCGCTCGCTTGGGAAGATTCAAGCCTGACAGTTTCGCCCACCACGACAGATCGACGTCCCGATTGGTCGTCCAAGGTTCGCGCCGACGACTCCGTTGCTTATATTTTTTGGAACGAATATGACGTTGATATCTCCAATCTTGAGAAAACTCGCCAATCCCTGAGTCGAATGACCGAAGTCAATGAGATAGATGTTGGCTCTTACGTCATCCTTTTACCGGCCACGAATATTCCACCTGAAAATTTGTGACCGACCAAACATGAGGAGCGAATCAATTCATCGAAGAGCAAAATATGTTTCGTGCCCAGCAATTTCAGATCAGCGTTTTTATTTGATCGGCAAATATTCCAACCCCGAAATCGTTGGCTCGCGCTTGCGCGGCGAGCGCCATCTTCAGACGTAATTCCTCATCAGTCATCAGTTGACGCGTATACGACTGCAACTCTTCTACCGTTTTCCAGTGGAATCCATCAATGCCGTGCCTCACAATTTCGGCTGGACCCGCTGCAGCAAATACCACTGGCACTGCACCAGCCGCCATCGCCTCAACAACAGCGATACCAAAATGTTCAAAACGCTCAGGATGCAGTTGGGCGTCTTCACCAAATCCGCCACCGTGCCAGTAGATACTTGCGGTCGCCAAAGTTGTCTCAACTGTCTCACGAGGTGCGTTCAAATGAACTTCGACAGGAAGTCCGATTGCGCCACGACGTATCGCCAATGCATAGTCACGACTCGCGCTATCAGCTCCACCAACAAATGAGAGCTTCCATGAACCGATTCCTACACGCGAAGAAAACATGCGTGTGAATGCCTCTAGTAATTCAAATTGTTTTTTGGAATGACCCAATGACGGATCAAAGAATCGACCAATCGACGTAATGAGTGCTACCTTCTTCCCCGGCTTCACAGTTGCGCGAACGGGTGGATATACAACTTCACTGTCGGCATCCCAAATTTTCTTCACCCAGCCCGCGGTGTACTTCGAGTTCGACAAAAACTTGGTGTACGACTTTGCCCATGATTGATCAATGATTCGACGTTGTAATCCAAGACGGACACTTTCAAGAAGTTCAGGAACTCGTGGAACCAACTTCATTGCACCTAAGCCAGTTCGAGCAACTACATCGACTGTTTTACGACGTGAAGTAACAGGCGGCTCGGGGAAATGCACATAATACAAACCAACCGGCGCTTGATTCACTGAGTGGCTGCGATAAGTGCTGTTTATAAATACGTCATAATCAGCGCTCGCAGTACTGGCCTCAAGGTCATCCATAACTTTTCGCCAAGAACACCCACTGAGGTCAACTCCAAGACGGGCACGAGTGGTCTCGATACTCGGTTCTTCAGGTCCAAGCAACGTGACATCGCAATACTCCGACAATGTTTCGGCAATCGCCCCACTTACTTGTTCACCACCGCCATAGGTAGCCCAGTACAAGTTGTAGATCGCAACTCTGGGACGGGTCACTTTGATACTTCCCACTTCATTAATGATTGACGCGAAATACGGCGGTCCATCAACCAGCGATCGCGCAACATTGCGGGCACCAATGAAATGTACGACTTCAAAACACGGCGTCGCATCGCAGCCTCGGGACGTGCAGGCATACGCAAAGTCAAAGGACGCAGAATCAAATGACGCACGTTGATGATGGCCGTACGGCGTATTTCACCTAGCCCGGATCGGGCAGCTAACCACATCGGGGCATTCTTTGCTAAAACCAACAAACGATTTCGTTCGGTGTAAAACCGGAAAGTGTCACTTCCAACACCAGATGATTGCGCATGGCGGTGACGCACCAAGGATCCGGGAGCGTAGAGATAGCGCCAACCTTGCAATCGTCCGCGCCACGACAGATCAGTGTCTTCGTAATACAAGAACAAACGCTCGTCAAAAACACCGACCGCGTCAAGGTAAGCCTTCTTCAATAAAACCGCGCCGCCACACCATGCAAAAACTTCTACCATTTGTTCAAACTGTCCACGATCTCGTTCAAGAAATCCACGATCGCCACCAAAGCCGCGCTCGTACAAATTTGAGCCAACGTTGTTAATCACGTCAAATACATCGCTACCGACGCGCACATCAACCCAAGTGAATACCGGCCTCTTGTCGGCGTAGCCACCACCTACAGTCACTGTTACTTCATCAATATCTGACCGCAGGGTAACAGTGCGTTCAGTCTCTGCAGATAAGCGAAAAGACACAACTTGCTCAACAGACTCGTCAGAGCGCGTCTCACGAATGCGCAATGCACCTTTGGTTTTACTCCAGCGGGCAAACTCTTCACCACGAGTTGGGTCAAACCCAACCGGCCCATGAAAACCTTCATCAAATTGCAAACGGTGATCACAACGTTGACCATCAATGCGAATGCCCGAGACACAGACCCCGACGAGTCGATCGTCTCCGCCACCAGCAATCGACGTTTCAGAAACCTCTAGATCAATTCCGGTAAATCGATCAGAAAACAACATCTTGGCGCTTGCTGCACCAACGTCAAGACCCATGTCAATCGCTTCAACCAAGGCTCTCAACCAACCCGCTTCGACTGTGGCATCGTTGTTCACTAGTGCAACATGGTTGTAGGTATGAAGTGGCTTGCCTTGTGAACAGGCAAGTGCCTGTATGCCCAGGTTGCAACCGCCAGCAAACCCTAGGTTTCGCAACGGCTCAAGAATTCGTACGTCTTGATATTGCGCGCGAACCCGTTCAGTCACATCGTCAAGCGATCCATTGTCGACCATCACAATTTCGTAGCGATCGCGTGGCCAATCAGTTTTTACCAATGACTCAATGCAATCAAGCGTCATTTGTCCGCCATCAAATGACAAAACTACGATACGGACAAAGGGTACTTCAGAATTCATGACACTGTTCACCCTAATGAAATCGCCTGATGGATTGTTGCCGCTTCAAGCTGGTGTGACCGATCAACCCACAAGGTGAGGGCATTACAGACATCAGTAAATGTCCATGACCGAGCCTTCTTCGTAGCTTCAGCCGATGCGACTGCCCATGCCGCTTGATCGTCAAGCAATGGTTGAAGGAGCGATCCTATTGCAGACACTGATAACGCTTGGCTGGCTCCGACATCGCTAATCACCGGAATACCGCGAGCAAGCGCATCGGTCACCGCCGCCGACTGTTCGCCTCGTCCTCCACCGACTCGCAACTGAATTGCTGCAGTTGCACTCCGAAGTGTCATGTCATATTCGTCATCAGATAGACGACCAGTGAAATTCACTCGAGAATCCATGCCGAGCAAAGATGCTTCGGCAAGAACTTCTTTGATGATGGTCTCACTGGCTTCGCCGACAAAAATAAGATCAGCTTTCGTCGCAGCGACAGCGCGAAGCACATCAAGTGGTCGCTTGCTGGGAGCAACCCATCCCACCGACACCACTACGGGCTGTGATGGACGACCCGCAATCGATTCACAATTTGGATAGGCCAAGGGCAACACAAGAATTGGCACCCCTACCCCAATTTCCTGAATCTTTTTTGCAGCTACATCGGTGGAGACAATGACCGACTTCGCTTGGCTCAGAACAGGTTGCAAGAAGTGAATATCTGCGGCATGGTAAGCACCACCATCCAATAAATCAGAAGGCCACTCTTGTTCGGGCACTTTGCATTCGCGCAATATGCCCCGCATGTATTCATCGGCCCATTCGCGCGAACCCGATTGATGACCAATGCCAACATGACACCCCACCAAAGTTGGTTCATGCAACCAGACATGGCAGGCATATTCAGCAGCACGCGCAACTGACATTGCATGATACGGCGATGATCCTAGGGAGACGATCAGATGATCGACGTCGTGCGGATACCAGTATCGGCCAAGCCCAGCCGCAGAATGACAATCATTCACAGCAATCGAAGTACTAGAAACATCAACATATTCAGTGATTTCGGGTAGGTCACGATTCTCGTGCCACGCATTCGCCAAGCCAGCGTTATACGTGCCAATACCTGAAGGCGATCCTGCCGATGGACCCATCAATCCAATTCGATTCGCGATCTGAACACTTTGATTTCTCGCGCTGTTCGAAGAGTGACTATTTAGAGCATGGACTGCGTCGCTCCCGACATTGAACAAAGTCCAACGTTTTGTAGCGTCAGCCGCTGCAATCTTGAGGCGTAGACGGTGATCTTCATCGGTCAGAGCCCATTCGATGGCCCGTGCAATGTCACTGACATTTTCGGCATTGAATAGAGCTTCATCACAATCAATCACTTCTGGAAGTGATGAATTGTTTGAACAGATGGTGATGCAACCACAAGCCGCAGCTTCGGCAACTGGCAAACCAAAGCCTTCTTCAAGCGAAGGCATGACCGATAATCGAGCCGATTGATACAACGCGACCATTTCATCGTCGGTCACGGTGTCAGTAAAAATCACGTCGCTATCACTCAGCCCCACTGCATTCGCAACGTCACGCCATCTTTTTTGCACAACAGCGACCGCTGTACATGCAATGACTAGTTGATGTGAGGTTCGCAATTCATTTGGCAATTCTGCGAATGCCCGGATGAGACCCGCCGTGTTCTTTCGATCGTCACCGCCAGTAACTGCGACAACCAACCCCCGCGATATTTCAACTCCCTTTTCAATCAACCGCTTCAATCGATCCGCAGAACCCTGCCCCAGAGCAAACTGCGGCTCGACTGCTGCACCGACCACATGAATCCGTGATCGATCAAATTTGAGAACAGAAGCACTCGTATCCGCTGAAAATGTTGAGCACGCCAACATTGCATCAAATGTGCGCACCAACATTGCCCGAAGTTGGGATTGTCGTAACGCTCCGGGATCGGTGAGGTAGCGCTCAGGATAGCGATACGGGATCACGTCAAGCAAAATCCCGACCACGCGCAATCCGGCTTCGGTAATCATGCGTGGCACGACATCAAGAGGTATCGGATGCAACATCATTTGTGTACACATGAACCATGTGTCGGCCGACGCGGCACGCACCGTGCTCGGTTCAAAGGGAGCCACTTTCAAGGCTGGTATCGCATCAAGCCACAACTGCTCATCGTGAACCGTTGAGTTCATCACCGTCACTGAAGCGCCAGATTCATGCATCGCACGCACGAGGGCAATGGTGTAACGCCCGACCCCTCGCCCACCAGCGGTCGGATGAGAAATCACTCGCCCATCAACGAGTACCTTCGGCTGGGCCGTCATTGGTCAGCCTTGGTTCGGCACAGACAAATGGTCAAGACGTTGCTGTAATTGGGCAATTTGTCGCTCAATAACTTGTGTGGCGCTGACTGCAGTATCGGCATCAAGGCGAAGTCTCTCGGCATATCCCATAAATAACGGAAGCGATCGCTCAGACCCTGAACGAATGTCATGGTTCAGCGTTTGCAAAATATCGCTCATCACCTGAATCTGATTGCGCATATCAGCGACTTCGGCTCGTAAGGCCCGCACATCTCGACCTGTTATGCGCCCAACTAAGGCCCGAAGAATTCGCACAATGTAATCCTAACCCTGTGACACCTGCAAGATCAGGAGTTACCCGCGTCGAGTCCCGCCACCCATTAGCGTGAAGTTCAATGTCCTCTGGTCTACAGCAATCATCGTCTCAGCGAGTCCGCCAAATTTTGCGGCCTCTTGCCCGGCGGATTGGCTTGGCGGCTTCTGAAGGCGCGTGGTGGGAACTTGGCTTCAAGCCATGGGTCAATCCCACGACGATGACAACTGCCGTCGCAGTGTGCAACATCTGCCATTGGTCAGGTGCCGAATTCATCGGCCCCTATCACACCGAAATGGCGACTTGTCCGCGATGCGGCAGCGTGGCTCGCGATCGCTTCTTATTATTTTGCTTCCTATCGCGTCACGGCTACGTCAAAAACTTGCGGATTCTCGAAACTAGTCCCCGCATGGGCGCTGGCTATCGTTCAATGATGCGGAAATATTTCAATTACACCGCGAGTGATTATGACTTATCGGCTCATGCCGGAGACATACAGATTGACCTTCAATCTATGGCATTGCCCGATTCGTCAATTGATATTTTACTCACCCCACATGTGCGCGAACA
>Ga0214919_10010699_pt1 | contig 11567 bp, 10 predicted proteins | sample LL1503_MetaG_FD_177994 | JGI IMG/M metagenome (GOLD analysis project Ga0214919, IMG submission 177994) | Freshwater microbial communities from Lake Lanier, Atlanta, Georgia, United States - LL-1503 | ecosystem: Environmental > Aquatic > Freshwater > Lake | place: USA: Georgia | collected...
GACCGGCGCGAGCACTCCGTACCAGACCACCACATCCATGTCGACGCCGGACTCCTTCATCGTCGGCACGTCGGGCAGGAGCTCCGCGCGCTTCGGTCCTGTCGCGGCAATCGGGCGCAGCCGCCCCGACTTCACGTGGGCCTGGATGGCGGGGATGTTGGCATAGGACAGATGCACTTCGCCGCCGATCAGTGCAGCGAGGGCGGGCGCAGTGCCTTTGTAGGGGATGTGCACAATGTCCGTTTTCGTCAAGGACTTGAACAGTTCTCCCGAGAGGTGTTGCGTACTCCCGGCCCCGGCCGAGGAGTAGTTGAGCTTTCCAGGCTCGGCGCGCGCCTGCGCGAGGACTTCGGCGACCGTCCTGATGGGCAGGGCTGCGTTCACAACCAGCACATTCGGGCTGGAGGAAAAGATCGAGACCGCGGCGAAATCCCGGAGTGCGTCGTAGCCGGGTCGCTTGTACAGCGCCATGTTGATCGCCACGGCGGCGGTATTGATCAGCAGCGTGTAGCCGTCCGGCGCCGAACGGGCGACGAACTCGTTGGCGATGTTGGTCCCGGCGCCCGGCTTGTTCTCCACGATGACCTGCTGGCCCAGCAGGTCGCTGAGTTTGGAGGCGAGCAGCCGCGCATTGATGTCCACGCCACCTCCCGGCGTGAATCCGACCACCAGCTTTACGGGTTTGACCGGATAGGACTGCGAGATCGCCATCCCTGGCAAGGCGAGTGCCAGCGCCAGCGCGGTGTTCAGCAGGCCTTTCATGCATGCTCTCCAAAGCCATAGAGTTTTGCTGCGTTTGTCGCGAACAGAGGCACGCGTACCGATTCGTCCGGCAACCAGCTTTCAAGCTGGTCGAGGAGGTCGGCGTCGTTCGGCATGAACTTCGAGAGTCCGGGATGCGGCCAGTTGGTTCCCCAGACACAGCGATCGGGCCGCGCGACCAGCAGCGCCTGCACCAGCGGCCGCATGTCGTCGAAACCCGGAGACGCCGCATCAGACAGGCGATACCAGCTGGAGATCTTCGTCCAGCAGTCATCGCGTTCGGTCAGCAGCCTGCGGATGACCGCAAACGCTGGAGAGTTCACGCCTTCGCCGCCACGGATGCGGCCGAGGTGGTCGAATACCAGCGGTACCGGACAGGCCCGCAGTCGCGGTTCAAGGCGGATCAGGTCGGCGGATTTCGCGATGTTCACCTCGATGTGCCAGCCATATGGTGCGACGCGTCGCGCGATATTTTCAAGCATCTCGGTCGTGGCGCCATTGGGATATTGGTCCATCAGTCGCGCGGCGACGAATCCGGCCGCGTCGAGCTGCCTGAGTGTCGCTTCACTTACGTCAGGCCGGATGGCGGCCACGCCGCGAAAGCGTCCCGGGTTCTCCAGCAGGAAGTCCAGCGTGATGCTGTTGTCGATCCCGTACGGCGTGCCGTGCACCTGCACGCCATGCGCGACACCGAGCGAAGCGTGCAAGGCGAGCCAGTCCTGGCGCATGCACGGCGGAGGCGAATATTTACGCTCGCCCGCCAGCGGGTAGCGCTCGAAGCGGTCGAAAATATGCGCGTGGCAATCGATCGTGCCTGGGGGAAGCGCGCGCTTCGGTGCGCGCAGGGCAGTGCTCGGAGGGAGTACGTCAGCTGCAGTCATGGTCATTCGATGAAAATATTGCCTTCCCTGGCCAGCACCCGCCACTTCTCGAAATCGGCGCGCACATGCGCCGCGAACTCGGGCTGGCTCATGTCCATCAGTTCCACGCCCATCGAGCGATAGCGCTCCCGAACGGCTTCCACGGACAACGCCTTGCGGATTGCCGCATGCAGCTTTTCGACCACTGCGGGCGGCATCCCGGCGGGGCCGATGATGCCCGTCCAGGTGCTGGCCTCGAAGCCGGTGACGCCGAGTTCGGCGAGTGTTGGCACGCCCGGCAGCAGCGGGGATCGCGCTTTCGAGGTGACCGCAATCGCCTTGATGCGCCCTTCGCGAATGTGGCCGATGGAGGCGGTGAGCTGGTCCATCATGGCATCGACCTGGCTGCCCAGCAGGTCCGTGATCGCGGGGCCGCTGCCTTTGTAGGGCACGTGCGTGAGCTTGAGGTTCGCCTGGCGCATCAGCAGTTCAAGCGCGAGGTGGTTCGAGGAGCCGTTGCCGGCGGAGGCGACCGACAGGCCGCCGTTCCTCGTCTTGGAGAGTTCGACGAATTCCCTGTATGTGGTCACAGGCGTTTTCGGTGCCACGGTCAGGACGATGGGCACCGACTGGATCGGCCCGATCATCGTGAAGTCGCGATTGGGGTCGTAGGCAATGTTCTTGTACACCGCCGGGGCGTTGGTAATGGTGCCGCTCGACCCCAGCGCGAGCGTATAGCCGTCCGGCGCCGACTTGGCGACCTGCGCGGTGCCGATGGTGCCGCCGGCGCCCGCGCGGTTTTCGACGATCACCTGCTGGCCGAGGGCATCGCTGAGCGCCGGGGCAATCGTGCGCGCGGTGATGTCCACATTGCCGCTGGGCGGCCAAGGGACGATGATCTTCACCGGCTTGTTGGGATAGTCCTGCGCCTGGGCTGCGGGATGTAGCGACACCCCGGCCGCAAGGGCCAAGGCAAGGGTGATTCTTATGATCATTTTTTGTCCTCCTCCATCTCTAATGTACCCTATCGGAAAGGGGGTGGCAGCATGCTGAAGGACCGTTACGGGCTTGAGTTGTCGACCACATCGCAGGCTGCGCGGGACGCCTACGTGGAGGGGGTGGACCTGTTCCTGTCGGCGAACCTCGGCGCCGAGGCTGCGTTCGAGCGGTCCATTGCGGCGGACGAGGGCTTCGCGCTTGCCCATGCGGCGCTGGGTCGTACGCGCCAACTCTACGCAAAGCCGGATGCGGCACGGCAATCGGTGGCCCGTGCGCGCAAGCTCATGGAGGGGGCGCCCAGCCGGGAGCGCGCCAACGTTGCAATGCTTGCCACCTTGGTGGATGGCGAGGGCCCCCCACCATTGCCGTTCGCGCGGGAGCACCTGGCGCAATTTCCGCGGGACGTCATGGTCCTCGCGCCGTGCGCAGGGGTGTTCGGCCTGATCGGATTCTCCGGGAAGAAGGGACGGGAACTGGAGCAGGTTGCGCAGTTCGACGCGCTGGCGCAGGTGTACGGTGATGATTGGTGGTTCTTGTCCTCCCACGCATTTGCCCTCGGTGAAGTAGGCCGCCTCGCCGAGGCGCGTCGCGCCATTGATCGTGCGCAGGCAATCTACCCGCGCAACGCACATGGGGCGCATGTATATGCTCACGTCCTCTATGAGTCCGGCGAAGATGCGGCGGGGCTCGCCTACCTCGAACAGTGGCTGCCGGGCCTGCCACGGGAGTCGCAGCTGCATTGCCACCTCAGCTGGCATGTGGCGCTGTGGAATTTGGATCTCGGCAACGTCGATGCGGCGTGGCGCGTGTTTCAGGTCGCGGTGAAGCCCGGCGGTGCATGGGGGCCTCCCGTCAATATGGTGACGGACTCCGCTTCGCTGTTGTGGCGCATGCAGCTCGCCGGTCAGGTCGTGGATGCCGCTCTATGGGGAGAGGTTCACGACTACGCGCTGCGAGAATTTCCCAAGGCCGGGATCACATTCGTCGACGTGCATGTGGCACTGGCCTGCGCGGCGGCGGGAGATGCAGGCCGATTGCAGGACCTCGTCTCGGAGTTGGTTGAACGTGAGGCGGCCGGGAAGCTGGCCGCCGGACCGCTGGTGCCGGCGCTGGCCGAGGCCTTCGGCGCCTACGTCACGGGCGACTGGGCCGGGGTGATCGACCGTATGGCGCCGGTGCTCGGCGAGCACGAGCGTATTGGTGGAAGCCGTGCCCAGCGCGACCTCATTGAGTACACGCTTGCGAGCGCGCTCATGCGCGCTGGACAGCAGCCCACGGGACCGTTGCGCCGCCGCGGTGGACGCGGCGTCCCGTCCATCGTCGCGGCGAGCTGAACGGTGGGCGCTACAATCCGGACCATGCTGCGACTACTGATCGCCTTCCTGCTCGCGGGCCATGCCGCGGCCCTCCTTGCGCAGGTCGGCTATCCCCGCAAGCCGATCCTGATGATCGTGCCGCTGCAGGCCGCGAGCGCCGTGGACAACGCCGCGCGCATCGTCGCCCAGAAAATGGCCGACAACATGGGGCAGCCCATCGTCATTGAGAACGTGCCCGGGGCCGCCGGGCTCATTGGCGCCGAGCGGGTCGCAAAAGCCGCACCTGACGGTTACATCATCGGGGGATTCAACGACAGCATCATGACCATGCTGCCGAATGTCCACGTGAAGATGCCTTGGGACATCCTCAAGGATTTCGAACCGGTCTCGCTGGTCGCATCGATGGAGTGGGCCCTCATTGCGTCGCCCGCGGGCAGTTACAGGAATGCGGGTGACCTGATCGAGTCCGCCAAGGCGAAGCCCGGGGCGCTGAACTATTCCTCCGGGGGCAACGGCAGCCCGCAGCATGTGGCGATGGAGGTTTTCAAGTCGCGGGCCGGCCTGTCGATGACCCACGTGCCGTATCGTGGTGCGGCTGCAGCCGCGCTGGATGTGGCGACCGGGCAGGTGGACGCAAACTTCTCCGGCCTGCCGACGGTGTACACGCTGATCAAGTCGGGCAAGCTCAGGGCCATCGGGATCGCGAGCGCGAAGCGCTCCGCCGTCCTGCCGGACGTGCCGACGGTGTCGGAATTCCTGCCGGGCTTCGAATTCAACTCTGCGTTCAGTATTGTCGTGCCTGCCGGCACTCCCAGGGATATCGTTGCGCGCCTGAACGCCGAAGTAGCGAAGGCGGTTGCGGCGCCTGAGGTGCGCGAAAAGCTTGTCGCGCAGGGATTCAGCGTCGTGGGTTCCTCGCCCGAAGACCTCTTCAAGGCGACCCGGGAACAGTTGGAGCGTTACGGGAAGCTCTTCAAACAAGTCGGCATCAAGGCCGAATAAAGGAAATCCATGGATGTACGTGCTGCTGTTGCGCTGAAGGCGGGCGCTCCCCTGAGTATTGAGACGGTCCGCCTGGAGGGGCCGCGGTTCGGTGAAGTGCTGGTCGAGATCAAGGCTACGGGAATCTGCCATACCGACGAATTCACGCGCTCCGGCGCGGACCCGGAAGGATTGTTTCCTGCCATCCTCGGGCACGAGGGCGCGGGTATCGTGGTGGATGTCGGGCCGGGCGTGACAAGCCTGAAGAAGGGCGACCACGTGATCCCGTTGTATACGCCCGAATGCCGGCAGTGCAAGTCATGCCTGTCGCAGAAGACCAATCTCTGCACCGCGATCCGCGGCACGCAGGGCAAGGGGCTGATGCCGGACGGGACGAGCCGGTTTTCGCTGGGCGGGGAGTCCGTCCACCACTACATGGGCTGTTCCACGTTCGCGAACTACACGGTGCTGCCGGAGATCGCGCTGGCGAAGATCCGCGAGGACGCGCCGTTCGACAAGGTCTGCTACATCGGCTGTGGCGTGACGACCGGCATCGGCGCGGTCATCAATACGGCCAAAGTCGAGGTTGGCGCGAATGTCGTGGTGTTCGGCCTGGGCGGGATCGGCCTGAACGTGGTGCAGGGCGCGCGCATGGCCGGCGCCAACATGATCATCGGCGTGGACCTCAATCCTGCGCGCAAACCGCTTGCCGAAAAATTCGGCCTGACCCACTTCGTCAACCCGAAGGACGTGGGCGGAGACCTCGTCGCGCACCTGGTCGAACTGACCGGGGGCGGCGCGGACTACAGCTTTGAATGCATCGGCAACGTGGATGTGATGCGCCAGGCGCTGGAGTGCTGCCACCGCGGCTGGGGCGTCTCAGTGATCATCGGCGTGGCGGGAGCCGGGCAGGAGATCAAGACCCGGCCGTTCCAGCTAGTCACGGGACGCGTCTGGAAAGGCACGGCGTTCGGCGGCGCGCGTGGCCGGACCGACGTGCCGAAGATCGTCGACTGGTACATGGAAGGCAAGATCAATATCGACGACCTGATCACGCATGTGATGCCGCTCGAGAAGATCAACGACGGGTTCGACCTGATGCATCGCGGGGAGTCGATCAGGAGCGTGGTCGTCTACTGACGCACCGTCTGCGGCAAAAGCGGGGCTGCAGACTCCGAACCTTTCACAATATCAAGGAAGATGCGATATTATGGAAGGAATCGCCGGACCTCACCTTGAACGCCTCCTTGTCCAAAGACCCTTTCCACGCCGAATACGACCTCGTCGTGCTCGGTTCGGGCGCGTCCGGCATGACGGCGGCGCTCGTTGCTGCAACGCAAGGAGCGAAGGTTCTCGTTCTCGAAAGCACGCCATATATAGGCGGTACCAGCGCACGCTCCTCCGGCACGGTATGGATACCCCAGCGCGGTGACGCGACCGTATCGACCTACCTCGACGCACTGGTCGGTGGCAAGGAGGATCGTGCTTTGCGCGAGGCTTTCCTCGCCGCGGGGCCCGATATGCTGGCCTGCCTCGAAAAGTACGCGGGCATGAAGTTCCGCCCATACCCTGAGCATCCCGATTACCGCCAGGACCTGCCCGGAGCCGCAGGCGGGATGCGGCCGCTCGAGCCGCCGGAATTCGATGGCCGGCTGCTCGGCAAGGACTTCGAGCGCGTCGGGTGGCCCCTGCCTGAACTGATGCTGTTCGGGGGGATGATGATTACCCGCGGCGAGGCCAACCGGCTTTTGCGCGCCGGAAGATCGATCGACGCAACGGGTCTCGGCGCGCGCCTCGTGCTGCGCTTTATCACCGACCGCTTGCGCTATACGCGTGGCACGCGGCTGGTACTTGGCAATGCGATCGTGGCGCGGCTCTACAAAGCGCTGCTCGACCGCAGGGTCCCTGTCTGGTACGAAGCGCAGACCGAGCGACTGATCGCCAATGGCAGGGTGGACGAGCTGGTCGTGCGCCATTTTGGAAACGTCTACCGTGTCCGCGCACGCCGCGGCGTGGTCCTGGCCGGGGGTGGGTTTCCGGCCAACGCTGCGTGGCGCGAGAAGCACCTGCCCAGCCCGGTGGCGCGGCATACGCCGGCCTACGAGGGATGCGTCGGAAGCACGATCCAGCTTGGCCGGCAGGCGGGCGGTGCCCTGGGGTCTTCCGGAACGGACAATGCGCTCTGGTTCCCGAGTTCGGTGGCGAAGCGAGCCGATGGATCGACAGCGGTCTACCCGCATATCGTGCTGGATCGCGGCAAGCCCGGGCTGCTCGCCGTCGGAAAATCGGGCGAGCGCTTCACCGACGAAGCGATCTCCTACCATGAGTTCACGCGCGCCATGTACCGTACCTCCAACGTGCCCGCGTGGCTGGTCTGCGATCGGCGCTTTGTCTGGAAGTACGGCCTGGGCATGATCCGGCCGATGACGCCGCGCGTGACCTCGTTTGTGGAGTCCGGATACCTGCACGCGTCCGACAGCATCGAGGGGCTGGCGCGCGTGATTGGGGTCGACGCGGCAGGCCTTACGAGAACGGTGCGCCGGCACAACGAATTCGCGCGGACCGGAATCGATGCCGATTTCAACAAAGGCGGGAACGCCTACGATCGCGGCAACGGGGACGCGGCGCACAAGCCGAATCCGTGTATCGGCCCGATCGGGAAGGCACCGTTCTACGCAGTGCGCGTGGAGCCAACCCCGCTGGGTACGAGCCTCGGCTTGCGCACCGACGTCAATGCGCGAGTCTGCAACGCGGAGGGTGCCACCATCCCCGGTCTGTACGCTGTAGGCAACGACATGCACTCGGTCATGGGGGGCGAGTACCCCGGCGCGGGCGCGCAACTCGGACCCGGCATGACCTTCGGATACCTGGCAGCACGGCACGCTGTCGGCTTGGAAATGTAAAGGAGAGTCAGATGAATAAACCCACCGAGAAGGGCGTGGTAGGCGCTCAGGATGGCGCGCAGCGCGCACCCGGCTCCGGCCGGAATAAAATGACGAAGAAGGGCGGCGAGCTGATCGCCGAATTCCTCGTTAGTGAAAAGATGCCGTACATCTTCGGCATCTGTGGCCACGGCAACGTCGGCCTGCTCGATCCGCTGTACGAAGTGCGCGACAAGATCAAACTGATCTCGCCGCGCCACGAGCAGACCGCCGCGCACATGGCCGACGGGTACTTCCGCGTGAAGCACCAGCCCGTGGCGACGCTGACCTCGACCGGGCCGGGCTCGGCCAACCTCATCATGGCGCTGGCCGTGGCACAGACTGATTCTTCCGCGCTGCTCGCGATTACCGCCAACGTGCCGACTTCGCAGTTCAACCGCAGCCCGTTCCAGGAAATCAACCGCCACAACCAGGCGGATTTCCCGAACGTGATCCGGCCAGTGGTGAAGCACAGCTTCCAGCCTTCGCGCGTCGACATGCTGCCCCACGCGCTGCGCCAGGCCGTCACCACGATGACCAGCGGAAGGCCCGGCCCGGTCAACCTCGACGTGCCGTACAACCTGTTTCAGGAAGAGGCCGAAGTTGCGCTCGAGCCGGCGTGGGACGGCTTCGCCAAGCGCCGCAGCGGCGCTTCGCCCGATGATGTCAGGACGGTGGTCAACATGCTGCAGGCCTCGCGCCGCCCGGTGATCTTCATCGGTCACGGGGTGACGCTGTCCGAGGCGAGCAAGGAACTCACCGAATTCGCGACCAAGTACCGCATCCCGGTCATCAGTTCGCCGAACGGCATGGGATGCCTCGACATGCGGGACGTGCTGTCGCTGGGCTTCATCGGCCGCAACGGCGCCTACCAGGCCAACCAGGCGGGCCGCTATTGCGACCTGATCATCGCCATCGGCGCTCGCTTCGACGATCGCTCCGCCTCCTCGTGGATGCCGGGCTACTCGTGGAACATCCCGACTTCAAAACTCATCCATGTCGACGTGGACCACGCCGAGATCGGCCGCAACTACGCGCCCGACCTGGGCATCCTCGCAGATGCGCGCACCTTCCTCCAGCAAGTGCTGGGCGAGGCAGCCGGTAGGAAGATCGACGGCGCCGCGCAGTTCGCCGAATGGCATGCCGAAATCGCCGGCTGGCGCGCGGAGTGGGAAAAGTTCGTCGCGCCGAACTTCAATATCCACTCCACGCCGATCCGTCCCGAGCGCATCGTGGCCGACTGCCGCGCGGTCCTGCCGGACGACGCGATCATCTCGCTCGACTCCGGCATCCACCACAACTGGTTCATGCAGTTCTGGGAGGCGCGCCGGCCGCAGACCATGCTCAACACCTGGGGCTTTTCGGGCATGGGCTTCGGCCCGAGCGCGATCCTCGGCGCCAAGCTCGCCGCGCCCGACCGCCCTTGCGTATCGATCTGCGGCGACGGCGGATTCACCATGGTGTCGCACGTGCTGTGCACTGCGGTCGAATACGATATCCCGGCGGTGTGGGTGGTGTGGAACAACTTCGCCTGGGGGGCGATCCGCGACCTGCAGTACGCCTACTTCCAGGGCCGCGAGTACGGCACAGGTTTCTACTCGGGACCCGACCGCAAGCCCTACAACCCGGACTTCGCCGCGTGGGCGAGGGCGGCGGGCGTAGAGGGCCTTACGGTCACCAAGTCTCAGGACTTCAAGGGCACGCTCGAGCATGCGATCAAGCTCAACAAACCGTGCCTGATCGACGTGCACGTCGACGCCAACATCCGTCCGCCCGGCACCGGTGCCTGGGCGCTCCCGCCGATTCCGCACATGGAACCGGTCTTCGGCAAGAAAATCGTGAGGTAGAGAACATGAAAAATAACAAGGGCAAAGGCAAGAGCAAAGCGGTTGCATCGATCCGCAATATCGTCGAGACGCCTTGGCAGCAGTTTCCCGGCCATTTCGGCGGCGCGCTGTCCAAGCCGCTCGTGCGGCCCGAGACGGCGGGCTCGCGCCTGGTCGACTACCGCATTTCCACCTACCAGCCCATGGCCTACGTGGAAGTGCACACGCACAAGGTGCAGGAGCAGATCTACCACGTGCTCGAAGGCGAAGGCTCGATGGAGATCGAGGGTAAGAAGCAGATCGTGCGCAAGCACGACGTGATCTTCATCCCGCCCGGTCTGTCGCACTCGATCGTGAACAACGGGATCACCGACCTCACCTTCATCGTCGTCACCACGCCGGTCGAGGACAAATAGCTCGTGGTCGCCACCGTCTCGATGCTGATCGAGGGTCAGTGGCGCGAAGGCGCGAAGACCTACGAGCGGGCGGCGATATTGCGCAAGGTCGCGCAGCTGCTGCTCGAGCGCGCCGACGGGATCGCCGAAATCATGTCGCGTGAGACCGGCAAGGCGATCAACGACGCCCGTGCCGAGGTGATCCGTTCGCAGGACACCATCAACCTGTCGGCCGAGGAGGCGATCCGCATCGGGGGCGAGCAGGTGTCGTTCGACGCGATCCGCCGCCTGCGCGTGGGTGGCGTCATCATCAACGGCACCTCGACATGGCGCACTGACCAGCTGGCCTACGGCGGTATCAAGGCCAGCAGCATCGGCCGCTAGGGGCCCAAGTTCGCGATCCGCGACATGACCGACGAGAGGCCCGTGGTTTTCAACCTATAATCAAAAATGCCTGCCAAGAAAAAGCCCATCTCTCACGAAACGGCCGATGCCGCGCCCAAGGAGCGCGGTGGCATCCAGTCGCTTGAGCGCGCGTTCGCGATCCTCGAGGAGGTCGCCCGCTACATCGAAGGGATCAACGTGGCGGACCTGTCGAAGGCCGTCGGGCTGCACAACAGCACCACGTTCCACCTGGTCAAGACCATGGCGCAGCTGGGCTACATCAGCCAGGTGCGCGAATCCAAGCGCTACCGCATCGGCACGAAGCTCTTCACGCTGGCCGCGGGCGCGCTCGAGGAGAACTCCTACCTCGCCGTGGCCACGCCGGTGCTGGAGAAGCTGACCGGCGAGACCGGCGAGTCGGCGCATTTCGCCATCCGCTCCGGCAACAGCATCGTCGTGATCGCGCGCACCGCGGGTTCGGGGCTGCTGCAGATGGTCGATCGCAACGGCGGGCAGCGGCCCGCCCACGGCACTGCGCTCGGCAAGGTCCTGTTGTCGCCGCTCAACGATGCCCAGATCCGCCAGTTCCTCGGGCCCCAGCCGCTGCGCAAGTTCACCCCTAAGACCATCGTCGAGCGGGACGCGCTGCTGCGCGAGATCGCCGAGGTGCGCCGCACGGGCATCGCCTACGACGACGGGGAGTTCGACGAGGAAATCCGCTGCGTCGCAGTGCCTGTTTTCGATTTTGCCGGGCGCGTGGCCGGTGCGGTGGGCATCTCCGGCGCCGTTTGGCGGCTCGCGCTGCAGTCGCTGCAGGCCAAGGCCGAGCAGGTGCGCGAGGCGGCGCGGTCGATTTCCGCGCAGCTCGGCTACAGTGAGACCAAGGCCCCGCGCGTCGCCTAGCCGCCCCCGGCCATCTGCCCCGGGCCGAGCTTTTCGCTTGCAGCACCACTCAGTTTATTCAATACTGTGAATTCGTTTGCGGCATTGTGAAATATCCACAGCACCAACGAGAGGAGGAGTCGAAATGAACGGAGACACCAAGAAGGGAAACATATCCCGCAGGACTGCACTCAAGGCCGGCGCCGCAGGCGCGCTGGCCCTCGGTTTTCCGGCGATCGTG
>Ga0214919_10010700_pt1 | contig 11565 bp, 16 predicted proteins | sample LL1503_MetaG_FD_177994 | JGI IMG/M metagenome (GOLD analysis project Ga0214919, IMG submission 177994) | Freshwater microbial communities from Lake Lanier, Atlanta, Georgia, United States - LL-1503 | ecosystem: Environmental > Aquatic > Freshwater > Lake | place: USA: Georgia | collected...
AATAAAAAATATAAAGAAGGATGGCAAACACTACCCTCTTGCCTGGGATTTAGCAAAAAAATTAATGGAAAAATATGACTTGAAAGATGAAAAAATATGGTGTCAGGATAAACAATCACTAAGTCCATTTGGATATCCATTTAGTTGGACTTCTAACATTGTACATCATTATTGTTTAATATTTCAAAAATCAAAATGAACTTAACAAAATTAAAGGATTTACCTTGGAAAGAAGAACCTTATTCAAAACAAAATTGGGGAAGTAATTTTCATGGAATTTCTTCTTATGTTGGAAGAATTAAACCAGCGTTTGCTCATTGGTTAATAGAATGTCTAACAACAAACAAAGATGTTATTTATGACCCATTTTGTGGTGTTGGTACTGTGCCTTTAGAATCAGCTATAATGGGAAGACGTTCAATTGGTAATGATTTAAATCCATATGCGGTTCTAATCTCAAGAAGTAAAATTGATGTTAGAGGTTTAGAAAACGAGATAGGATATTTGAAGAAGATTAAATTAAAAGATTCTAATAAAATTAATATTAGTAAAGTACCTCAATGGGTTAAGGAATATTACCATGTTGACACATTAAAGGAAATTTTATTTTTAAGAGATTTATTTAATAAAGAGGGGCGATATTTTTTATTAGGGTGTTTATTAGGAATTTCTCACGGACACAGGCCGCAACATCTCTCAATTCGAACAGGCTACATAATACCTTATATACCGAACCCTAAACCTCCAGTAGTATATAAAAACTCAATTGAGAAATTAATGGAAAAAATAAGCAGAATGTACAAAGATTATCAAACTTTTAAATTCACTCCTGAAATATATTATGGTGATAGCCGGAATACAAATTATATTAAAGATCAAAGTATAGATTGTATAATTACAAGTCCTCCATATTATGATACATTAGACTATGTTAGTTCAAACAAACTACGTTTGTTCTTTTCAGGCGTAAATGATACTTCTCAATCTTTGTTAAAGAATGAATTAATACAGAATAAGAACAATTATATTGAAGAAATGGTCAAAGTAGGGTTTGAATTAAAAAGAGTTTTGAAGGATAAAGGCAAAATTGCATTTGTTTTAGGAGATGTTCATTACGGGAAAAAATCGAAAAATACTGCAGTAGATGTATCTGAAATATATGAAAAGTATGGACTTTTTAAGACCATTGATATAATTGATGATGAAATACCAGCATCTAAAACTACAATCGTAAAATATGGTGGAGAGCAAGCTATTTCTCAGAAAAAGGTTAAACTTGATAGAATATTAATTTTAGAAAAATCATGAGAAATATAAGTCGTGATGAAGTAGTAGAAATTTTACATACAACTTTCAATTTTCCAAAAGTTGATACCCCTTTAGGTAAGTGTATATCATTGAATGCATATGATGCATTTATTTTCTCTTCAATTACTGGTGCTGGTTATTTAGAAAATAAAATATTCCCTTACACACCAAAAGGACAGATGAAAGTTTTTCAAAATGTGTTTGAGAATAAATTTGTAACTGGATTAATTGAAAATTATAGTTTTCGATCGACGCCATTATATCTTAATTTAAACAGACAGTACCTTTTTAAAGGAGATAAAATATTAGTTCCAATTGAGTTTGAAAATGAAGTTGAATTAAAAAAACAACTAGACAAATTAACTGAAGATGGGGATGATAGATATTTAATTTTACGACTTGAAACATATAAAAAAGGATATGGGTTAGAACCTTTCTTAGAATACTTAGCGTGTAAATATTTTAATGATTTAGGTTATATTACAGAAAACCAAATCCCTTTATTACCAACAGTTGGGAGTCCTGATTTTGGTGGATTTAAACTATATAGTGGTTTTGAATTAAGTGGGATAGAACTGTTTAATAACGGTTTTAATATAGTTGAACTTTCTCTATTGAGGATTTTTAATCCAATTGAAGCTTTTCAAACATTTAAAACTTTACCTCATATAATCGTAGGAGAGGCAAAAACATCAACTACTAGTATTTCCAAGCAAATTCAAAAATATATCAACACTGGTCTATTTGATGAATCAGTGGAAATTTTCCCTTTCTATAATTCTACTAGTATAAATTCTTCCTTCTATTTAGATGAAAACTATAAATTGATTTATAATAAAAAATCAAAATTACAAGTAGATTTTGCCAAACAACAATCATATTTAGATTGGCTAAAGAATTATTTTAAGTATTATCTCTTATCAAATTATTCTAATGATGAATTTAGAGAATATTATAGAAATAAAACAAATAAAGAGTTTAATGAAAATAGAAAACTATTGGAATTCATAGAACAAGTTTCAATAACTGAGATTATTATCGACTTAAAAAAATACATTAACTATGGCACTTTCTAGTGACGAATTAGTAAAAAGAGAATTGATAGATACAATCGGTTATGAATATTTCGATTATCAAGCACGTGTTTTTCCCGAAGGTAGTAATCAAGATCAAAAAAAATATTTTGAAGGAGGGTTAACTTTTTCTTTTGATAAATCAGATTATGGATCTTGTGATGTAGCCTATATTGATTTAAAAAATGAAAATAAATTACCTTTTATTGCCATTGAAGGAACAGATGCACTAAATAGAGGTTCAAGTGGTAATGCACAATACCAAAGATTCCACCATGCTTTAGGTGCTGTTAAAAATGGATTTATTGGAATATACTATTTACGACCAGGAAATCTACAATTACAAAAAGATTTATATGCAATGGCATATCATTCAACTAAAATTGAAAAAGGTTACTATGTCATTACTCAAGATATTGAAGAGATTAAAGAAATATTAAGATATGGGAGAGAATCTTTCGAAATATTAGATAAGTACCTCAATGAATTGATATACTCAAAGTTTCAAATTTTTTTAGACTCTTTTAATAGCCGTTATCAAAATGACTGGAATTTGTTTTCAGAAAAAAGATCTACTATAATTTATAAAGATTATTTAATAAAGTATAGTGCTAGGAATATTTTGAATTTTACCGATGGCTCACAAAGAGCAGGACATATAGCAGTTGGTGAAATGTACTTAACAAAATATTTTTTTCCTGAACTAAAATTTTATTACCTCTGGCCAAGAATGACTAAATTAGAACTAGACTTCTTAAATGCAAGTAAAAAACATGATAAAGAATGGAACTTACTTTCAACAGAATACAATGTTTCACTCAAAACAATAGACGATTTAGTAGGAGTACCAAAAGCGATGAAAGATGGTTTTAAAGAAATTTCCAAGGATCCTTTGAAAGGAAAATCATTATTAAAATATAATTTATTGATTGCAGAGTTAAGAAAGTTAATAGTTAATGGTAAAGTTGTTTTAATTAAAGATTAGTTTAAATATATAAAATTTGTTTCTGCATATTTATTTTATACTTTCCCATAAAAATAAGTAATAGTAGTTTCTGAATTTTTATTAGTTTTATCAGAATATCTTAAATTTAAATCCTTTAGTATACATTTTTCTTTTTTTACAATACTTCCATCATATAATATTTCTCCAATTTCATAAAATTCTGGACTTATAAAAGAATCTAAAAGGATTTCAAATTCATCCTTCGAAATCTTTAATAAACTTTCAAATCTTTTAAATGTTAAACTTAATATAGATTTGTTTTCGTCTTCAATCGCTATAGTTTCTTTACCATAATTATTTTGAATAAAAATATTTTTTATTCTTGTAAATTTTTTTAATACTAACTTATTTTCTTGTCTAAGATTTTCTAATGATTTACTTAATATAATAGTATATTCTTTCACTAAAATATTATTTTCATTACAAATATTGCCATCTGACATTATATCACCAGCATTATAAAAATTTATATTTAATTTTGATCCAATAAGCAATTCGACTTCTTGGACTTCTAAATTAGTGTTTTTAGATATTTCTTGAAATGGTAAAGAAGCATATTCATTATTCTCGAACCCCAATATAAAAAATTGGTTTTTTTTATAAAATTTAGATTTTATATTTAAAATTTCTTTGTTTATCATTATATATTTTAATTAAATAATTTCAAGCATCTGCAAAGAAAATGTTTTAAATTAAAACAACCCAATTTTTATACCTTTATAAACTGAAATTTTCTAAGAAATTGCTTAAAAATACAGAAAATTGTTTAAAACTTAGTTTTACCCAAAAACAATATAATTTTCATATTTTTTAAACATTAATTTAATAATACAATGTCTACAAAGATTTAATAAAATTTACTATTTTAATTGTATTTTTTTGTCGTAAATTCTTAATAGATTTAAAACAATACAAACTACCAACTTTACGACAAATTTAACTTCTTAATTCCCGTTCCAGTATACCTTATACGAAATTCCTGTATTACAAAATCCCAACTTCCCACCAAAATATGGTGATTGTGGAACTCTTGAGATATCGAGCTATTCGTGAATACCGACCCATATTTTTTTAAGGTTTAATTGACCTGTATTATAATATTGTGATATTTATTTATAAATAATATTATGAAATTACAGGAACTTGTAAAAACAAAAAAACCAACTAAACCTAAAAAGTTTAAAATGATAATCACTGAGACACAGTTTAAGGCATTGGCAAAAAATGTACTCAATGAACAGGAACAGAAGACAATAAAGAACACCCATTTAATTAAAATCAAACGTAATGAAAACAAGAATTAGAAAACCAAAATTTCAGGAAAAGGTTGTTTTCTGTGTTGAAATTGAAAATGAGAACTTAGAGAGCACTTACAATCCAGAATCCGAAGAATATGTTGAAGCATTTATTGGAAGTATGCTTAAGAAAAGAAATTTAACCACGGAAAAAATATTCCTAGGTGGCGAAAAATCAAGTTTATATAGGTTCCTTTCCGCACTTGTTGAAAACTATCATTATCGAGAAGTATATATTAATGACGACACTGAACTCTATGAAGATGATCCCGACTTTGATTAGTGCCAGGCAACTTTATATGATCAGATTCATGTGATCTGAGATATTCTCTGGCACATGCATTTAAAATGCCAGAGAATATTCGAGGATCTGTAATACACTAATTTTGAGATACATCTGTATTAGGATTACTATTTTTTAACTGAGCTCAAACAAACCCAACGCACTACTGGTTTCAAAGTTGGTGTACCTCAAAGTAGTTGAAACATTACTATGTCCCACCAAGCGAGATACCTTTATCAAACTCAAATGGTCTCCATTTTCAAACCCCTTTTTAATCGACCCTACAACCCATGATTTTCGTAGCATATGACTACTTGGGTTTCCGATATACTTTACCTTATACTCCTTCAAAATACCCTTTAAAATCCGATTAAATGACTGAACTGTCATTGGCTTAAGTCCATTGGTCTTTTGAGAGAATAAAATGTAAGTCGAAGGGTCTGAGGCATGTGCCTCATAAACAATGTCTAGTACCTCTTTCAGTTTGGTAGACATGACTAGTATTCGTTCTTTATCAGTTTTCTTCTCAATTCTGATAAACCTTTCACCCACCTGTACTCCCAATAAATCTTCCCATTTTAGATTAAGGTTGTCAATTACTCTCATCCCGAGTCTAACTCCAATAGAGACCATTGATAAGGCACGTGCTCTATCTTTAGTTTTATTAGTTTGAAAATCTCTGAGTAATCTTGATTCCAAATTCATGACCGTGTCCCAGTCAAGTGAGTAAGTTGTTGTTTTAATCCCTTTACGTTCCATTTTGAATAGTTTTAGTTGATAAAAATGTATCAGGGCTAAAATATTCAGTCTGGTTAAAACTGCCGCCTAAGTGAACATTATTTAACAATATTCTAGAGCTTTAAAACTAAAGCGTTGATTTTTAACTAGATAGAAAAATGATAATGTTCACTTATATCAAATAGTGAACATTATTAATTAAATTAGTTGAAAATATTAAATCATGCCACCGCTAGAATTCAAATCAAATCACAATGAAAAATTTCAGGATCTTGGTAGTATAGAAGAGTACTTTAAGATATTTGGTGATTTTGAGTGTAGAATTATTGATATTGATGAGCCAAATATCAAGTTGTTAATTATCTCAGAAGAAGAAGTGGAAACAATTATGTTATGTTCACAAAAATTATCTAAGATTATAAAAGAAAATAATGGTTTCCCAAAAGGCATGAATAGTTATAGAATTTTAAGAATAGTAAATTCAAATAGCAGACCTTTTATACGTGTTTCAGTTAATATGACAATTGATTGGGATGGCTCTTCTGTAGTTTTTGATGATGTGATGAAAAATGAAGTTTATAAAGGCAATCTTGTTCTTAGTTATAAAATACCAAAATAATTACTAAAAGTGCTCAAATTAACTTTTAGATTCTTTATTTAATTTGCCTAGCAAATAATCTCTCGCTTCTTTTTTTTCGTTTATATTAAAAACTTCTGGGATCCCTTTTCGTATATTATCCATATGCTTATTAAGCACCTTTTCATAAGCATCATTTACCATATCAACAGTTAAATCTCTTTCAAATAGACTTAAATTAAGTTCGTAATGTGATTCAATAAACATGTTTTTGGTGTAAATCGTTTTCTCATGTTCCATATCCTCGTATCTAATTAACTGGTCGTTTGTATAACTGTGATTAGCAATTAGCAGTTCTTTACTGCTATTTATATATAAAGAACGCGTTGTTGATTTGGGATGACCATCTTCTATTTGATGGTCATCTTCAATTATTTCTATTGTTTTGTTAGGTTTGGATAATTCCTTAACTATAAATTTAATTATTAATATAATCCCTAAAAAAAATAAAGTATTCTTCATAACATTAAAAAGGCATTTCATTTGTATCTAATTGAATCCTAGGCCCAGGCGATTCAGCTAAATAGGAAAAGATGTTACAATAATATATATCCTTCACTCTGTCATTTGTTTTTTCCATTACAAGTTCAATATGACTTCCGTCATTATCCCCAATAAAAGCAAAACCTTTGCAACCATTATTACAACCTTTGCATTCACCGGCTTCTCTATATAATCTATTATTACCGGCTTCCTTAAATCTTTCAAATGCCCCTTTAAGCATCTCAATGAAAATAGGTTTGTCCTTATCACTATATTCCTGATAATCCAATAGCTCATCTATTTTATCAATATTCATTCTTTCAATGAAATACACAATAGCAGCATATTGTGATTTTTCCTTTAGAATATTTTCTTCATACACTTTCTGCTCATAAATTGAATGAAATTTTCCAATGTAATCATACTTAAGACCGCCATAATTTTGATTAGCAATTGAAGGTCGCCCTTCTGGTTTTATAGAGATACTTTCATATAAATCATGGTGCTTCACAATCCAAATTGAAGGGTGAGTATACGTTAGTTCAATTAAGGCTTCCTCGCAAAAATTATCTGCGATTTGAAAATCAATTTTTTCCATATTCATTAAAATTTAGGGGGAAAATAAAAGTAGACATTCCTGATATCTATTGATAAATAAGTAGGATATATATTTATCAACATGTGCCAAAAAGAGTGTCAAAATCGACCAAGTTATTAACATATTGAAAATCAAATATTTACCTAAATAATATTTAACTGATTACAACTTGTAGAGAAGAAAATAAGCCATCCACTAAAAGTAATTTTGTATTCTAAACCAATATAATATGCAAACATTCACACAAAGCGCCACAGTTACCAAAAGAATGTCTTTTTACAAAGAAGCTGGAATCTGGTATGCCGACTTACCTGCCTTTTTAGAAGCAAATCTCGGAACTAAGGCCAACCTAATGATGGTAGATGGCGCCGACAGCTTTCTCGATCTTGTCTCAAATAACCAAGAAAAAGCTACCCTAAAGCTAAGTACAGAGGAATTTGAGGACACGGATGCTAAACTGACTAAAATAAGGATTGGGATGAACAAAGGACTATTAGATAATATAGGTCACGCGCTAGTAGAATACGGGGCTTATTATCATGTAGATAGTTTCAAAGGTGAAACAATAAACCATCAATTATGGCTTTGCCCAGTTACGGAGTATGTTTTTGAAGGGGGATATCCAGAAACCATTTTTATCAAAAAAATAAATGAAAAATAAAATGAAAAAGAGAAAAACAATTTACCATTTAGTCGTGGACAAAAGCGGTTCAATGAGTGACTGTATTGACAGCACCATTAATGGATTTAATGAGCAGGTCAATAGAATTAAACTAAAGGAGATTGAATTTGAAGAGGAGGAAATTACAATGGGCTTAACTACGTTTAATACCCATGTTGACCATCATTACTTCCAATCCAACCCAAGTACTATACAATTATTAAATCATGTAACCTATCGACCTAGTGGCTCAACCGCACTTTTGGATGCAATTGGCGATACAATTACACAAATTAGTATACAAACTCAAAGTAGTAGACTTCCAACTACGGTTGTTGTAGTAATTCTTACAGATGGTCATGAAAATGCCTCAAGATTGTTTAATTTAGTAAAAATTCGTAATATGATCTCTTCACTAGAGGAATCAGGGAATTGGACTTTTAGTTTTATTGGAGCTACTTTGGATGCAGTTGATGTTGCTGAAAGCATGTCCATAAAAAAACAAAACAGTTTTTCTTTTGAAAAAGGGGAAATGAACAATAGTGTTTGGAGTAAATTAGACAAATCAATGAACCATTATTTCGAAAAGAAAAAAACTAATAGAAATTTAGATAATTTATTTGAAGAGTAATTATGAAAATACACTTAATCAAAGATGGGGATGTGAGTATTGAAACCTTTACAGAGGTGTTTGATTTATTGAGTGCTATAACTGGTCCAATTAAGTTTTTTTGCGACAACGTTAACTTAGTTGATTTTAGCGAAGATGACTATATTGAAAATATAATTCTTAATCAAGACAAATTTGAAAAAGGGATTAAAAATAACAATATCTCCTATTCGATTAGTGAAAGCAGTTCTAGTGAAAAAGTGTACAGAAAATTCACATTCCCACTTACTAGAAAAGCCTCAAAGTGGGTAACCCTCTTTGCTAAATGTAACAACTACCGTTTAGGCAGGGGAATCAACGATGACGAATTTGTTATTTTATTAACTGAAATTTCAAATGATAAAAACTGGTTTGCAAGTTTAGATGAAAAAATGCCCACTAATGGATTTATTCATACTTCCGACTGGAATCATTTCATAAAATGTAACGATGCCTTCCCTATAGCTTACGAAGTAATAGCCCTTTTGCTTCAAAAACACATGTTTAATGATTACGATGAATTAAGAACTTCAGTTCATATCGATCCAATTGGTTGCGTGAATGATCTATGTTTAGAGAAAAAGGACATAAAATTAAAGTTACGTACAGGTGATATTTGCGCTGATTGCATGAATAAGCTAAAAGGTAAACTATCATTTGCTGAAATACATCAGGCTTTGAATATCATGGAGTCGCTAAGGGTTAAAATGCTATTCTCTCAAAATTTTAAGCAAAATGTTCCTTTAAGCAAGTTAGTAATTGATGAAAGAAAAAGAATCTTTTTACCCGATTTTGGTAATATTGAAATAAAACTTAGACCATTAGAAAAAACATTATACTTGTTTTACTTAAACCACCCCGAAGGTATAGGGCTGAGCTTTTTACGTGGTAAAAGAGAAGAGTTATATGAAATATATACTAGCTTATCCAGTATTGGTAATTTACAAGAAATGAAAAATAGGATTGATGATATGGCTAATATTACCAGTAATTCTGCTGCTGAAAAAATTTCGAAAATTAAAGCTGCTTTTGTTAAGGCAATTGGGGAGGATCTTGCCAAAAATTATTATATACAAGGGGGGAACGGAGAGGGTAAAAAGATTTCCTTAGATCGAAGCAATTTTATAATAAGCCAAATTGTATAATTTAATATTTAAATTTTACTAAAGAGTATTTTAGTGAAGAACTTATCATTGAAACTTTCAAATTGAGAACAAATTCTTTAAACATATAAATTTATCATGAGAAATAAAGTAATATTTATTCATGTTTTATTTTTTTTATTTTTCATTCAGTCATTTTCACAAAAAATCGACCAGATTGTAAATAAAGAAATATACACATCATATTATTCTAACGATTTAAAAGTGCCATTATATGTAGTTTATTATTTAAACAATGGAGGTGGGGACTATCCAAGGGATAAATTAAGATTTATTGAAGGTTACAAAACGGCAAAAAATTCTGATTATACAAAAAGCGGATATGATAGAGGGCATCTTGTTAGTGCTGAAGATTTTGCCTTTGATTACAGAAAGGAATCTTTAACCTTTAGTTATTATAACTGCTTTCCACAAACACGAAAGTTGAACAGAGGCTCTTGGAAAGCATGGGAAAATACAATCGGAAATGAAAGTAAGAGGTGGCCATTAAAAATATACACAGGGGGCATTTATGGAAATAATAGAATAAGAGGAAGAGTTGCCATACCAGATTATTGTTGGAAAGTAGTTTACAATCAAAAGACCGGTTTGATTTTACATGCCTTAATTTTTAGCAACGACAATTTAGGCGCTGTAAGAAGAACAACTGTATCAGAGTTAAAATCAATACTTAAATACCCAATTGATTTTACAAGCAATTAGACTACTAACTGTTGACCCTAAAAATTTATCTATGATAGTTTGTTTTTTTTGAATATTATTTTAAAAAATGCCATTTCTCGAAAAAATCATTCGTTGGCTACATTTTGCCATTGGTAATGCTTGCATAAGAGTTGTAAAATCAATTTTTAACGATTTTTTTGCTTCAAATTTGCCACCTGAATGAAAAATCAAGGCTTACCTTGGTTAAGTTTTTTAAGGCCTTAGAAACGCCCTAAAATTAATAATTTTAATTGCTATAAATATTTGCGTAATACGAGGTTATTTTACAAAATAATTATTTGCTTAAAATCGTGAATCTGCTTGCATAGCTAAATTCCCACTATTATTTCATCCCGGCTTCACTCTTGAATTTAGTGAAGTACACTTTTAGGGTTGCTTCCGATTTGAATTTCGTGAAATATACTTTCCAATCGGCTTCGGATTGAAAGGTTGTCCAGAACCAAATTCCCGAATAGGGTTTTGCCTCCGATTTGAATTTGGTATCAAATACAATCATATCTGCTTCCGATTTGAATTCGGTAACGAAAATGATCTTATCGGCTTCCGATTTGAAGGAAGTCTTATATACCTTTTGGGCATTTACGGTAAAGGCGCCGAAAAGTAGAAGCAAAATCGTGTAATAGGTAGATTTCATTTACGAAAATTTAGGTTTTTTTCGACGGTATTTCCCTTTGGTTTGGTAATAGTATTTCGATCTGGTTTGATTTCGTAAAGCATTAGGATTGAAGCTAACTGATTTTCGTACATATCCTGGTCTAAATTGTCCTTTATAGTTGATGGAAGGTGAAACGTAAGTTGCTTTCGTAGGCCTTGCTTCTTTTTCCTTAATATCACATCCTGTAATCGCTACAGAAAGTAATATTAAGTATACTATAAGTTTACTTTTTAGTCCTTGTAGTGAATGCATCATATTGTTCTGTTATAGGGCATTTTATCTTTGCTTTCTCG
>Ga0214919_10010701_pt1 | contig 11564 bp, 9 predicted proteins | sample LL1503_MetaG_FD_177994 | JGI IMG/M metagenome (GOLD analysis project Ga0214919, IMG submission 177994) | Freshwater microbial communities from Lake Lanier, Atlanta, Georgia, United States - LL-1503 | ecosystem: Environmental > Aquatic > Freshwater > Lake | place: USA: Georgia | collected 2015-03-15
TAACATCAAAAAGTTAATAATTGTTTGCCATTTAGGTAAATCAATCTGTTTTTTTAATAGCAGATTAATGATAAACCAAATTACAAAAACTAAGTTCACAAAAGGGGCCATTTCAAGTCCTAAAACGGCCATAAAATTGGCAATATCTGCAGGTATTTTCAGCCATGATAAAAACAAAAAGGCGGTGGTAAACAAATAGAAGGCATTACATATAATGGCAAGCTTAGATACAAAGGCAAAAGAGGTCTTGTTTTTCATTCTATTTGTTAATATTTACAAGGTACTAAAATTACTTAAAAAGCCTTTTTAGTTGTAGGTTTGTTGGTATAAATATATGCATATGTTGAAGTCTATTTTCAAGTCGGCCCTACCCCATATAATTGCAGTAACCATTTTCGCCATTGTGGCCATTATTTATTGCAAGCCAGCTCTAGAAGGCAAGGTTTTACAGCAATCGGATATTACCCAATGGAAAGGAATGGCACAGGACGCAATGCTCTACGCAGAAAAGAATGGTAATGCTCCTTTATGGACCAATAGCATGTTTGGAGGTATGCCTACTTATCAAATTACAGGCGTACCGGGCTTCGCCTATTCTATTGGAATCTTAGATCAAATTTTTACTTTAAAATTAGCAGAACCAATAAGCTTGTTTTTCTTGGCCAGCTTGTGTTTTTATTTTTTAGCGCAGGTACTCGGATTTAATACTATTATAAGTGTAATTGGTGCATTAGGATATAGTTATGCCACCTACAACCCCATCATTGTTACTGTGGGTCATATTACTAAAATGCATGCCATTGCTTACTTACCGTTTTTTATTGGAGCTATTCTTTTAATTTTTCAAAAGAAGTATTTATGGGGAGCAGTACTCACTGGAATTGCCACCACTTTATTTGTTGGAGCCAACCACTTGCAAATAACTTATTACGGAATAATTATTCTTGCTATTATGTCTATTTTCTTTTTAATAAAATGGATTAAGGAAAAAGAATTCAATCATATACTAAAAACATTTGTGGCTGCTTGCATTGGCGGTTTATTAGGTATTGCGGTGAATGCTCCATTATTGGCTAGCACTTATGAATATGGCAAAGAATCTATAAGAGGCGGAAGCGTTCTAGTGAATAAGGATAGTAAAACAACTACCACTGGTTTAAATAAAGATTATGCATTTACTTATAGTATGTTCAAAACAGAGCCATTGGTTTTAATGTTCTCAGGTATTTATGGAGGCGCTAGTGGTCTAACTCAAATGGACCCTGCTAATTCAAAAGCATTAGAAACCCTACAACAAATGCCGCCACAAATAGGACAACAACTACAAGGCTTTGTTTCTCTTTATTGGGGTGGTATTGGTGGTACATCAGGGCCTCCTTATGCTGGTTTAGTTATTTGTTTATTTGCATTTATAGGTATTTCAAGTTCTACTAACATTCATCGCTGGTGGATTTCAGCAACAATTATTTTTGCATGTTTGTTAAGTGCTGGAAGTTATTTCGAAGCCTTTAATATTTTCATGTTTGATCATTTACCAATTTACAATAAGTTTAGAGCACCTAGTATGATTATGATTATTCCTACTCTGCTATTAGGTATCATGGCTTTATATGGAATGGCTGCCATGAGTGCAGAAAACGATTTTAAAACTATACTAAAAAAATACAAGCCAAGCTTTTTCATTACAGGTCTAATGTTTGCTACTGTATTATATATATATTTCACTAGTAATTTTAAAAGCGAAAGTGAAATAAATTTATTATCACAAATTGCTAAAATTCCAGACGCTAATCAAAAAGCAGCTTTTGAAACTCCTGCCAATGATTTAGTCAATGCCATTGCTACCGACAGAAAATCATTAATAGAAGCAGATATTGTCAAATTCTTTTTATACTTAGGCTTACTCATTGCCTTAGTATTTTTAGCTATTAAAAAAGTAATCAACCAAACTATATTATTAGTTGGATTTGGTATTTTATCCATGATTGATTTATTCCAAGTAAATATTAAATACTTAAAATCGGATAGTTTTGTTGAAGCCAATGAAAATGAAAATGTTTTTGCTTTAAGCCCCTTGGATATCGCTTTGAAAAAAGATACTACCCAATACAGAGTATTAGATATTAGAGGAGGAATTAGCAATGCCTTTAATGGTGGCGCATTAATTGCCTACCACCATAAAACAGTGGGTGGTTATAACCCTGCAAAGCTAAGTATTTACCAAGACCTTATAGAGAACCAATGGTATAAGTACCCTAATTGTATGCCTACTATGAATATGTTGAATACGAAGTATGTTATTTCAGGCGATCCTGCAATGGATACAATTGCAAACAGAATGGCTTTAGGTAATGTTTGGTTTGTTAAAGGTATTCAATATGAAAAAGGCCCTGCAGAAGTTATGAAACGTTTAGATAATTTTAATCCAAAGGATACGGCCATCATTGAACAAAAAGATAAAATAGAAGGCTTAAATGATATTCAAGTGGATGAAGCTGCACAAATTACTTTAGTTAATAACAACAACGATGAAGTCAATTACAAAAGTAGTAGCACTAAAAAGCAGCTAGCTGTATTTAGTGAAATTTATTATAAACAAGGCTGGAAAGCCTACATTGATAATGTAGAAGCCCCTATTGTAAAAGCAAATTATGTACTTAGAGCCTTGGTGGTTCCAGCTGGTAGTCATTCCATTCGTTTTGAATTTAAACCTGTAATAGTGAATACCGCACAAAAAGCATCTGCTGCGGCATCTATTATACTTTGGGGTTTATTAGTAGGACTTGGCTTTACTAGTTTTAAAAAATGGAAAAATAAAACTACCTAAATGATTTTATCCATTGTTATTTGCAGTTACAATAGAGCTAGCTATATCAGTGAAGCATTAGATAGTTTATACAATCAATCTACAGGCTTAAATAGTTTTGAGGCCATTATTGTTGATAATAATTCAACTGATAATACAGCTGATGTATTTACTCAATGGAGGGCAATTAATCCTAATGGTTCTTTTAGTTATTTAACTGAGGCCCAACAAGGAGCTTCCTTTGCACGCAATACAGGTGCGGGTAATGCAAAAGGCCAATGGCTTTGTTTTATGGATGATGATGCAGTGGCTACCCCAGACTATGTAAAAAATATAATTAGACATATTGAAACAAAACCCGAAGCAGTGGGCTTTGGCGGGCGTATTATTCCTAGATATGTTCCTTCAGAACCAAAATGGATGAGTCATTATGTTTCTTCATTAGTAGGAAATTTTGACTACGCCCCAACTGCCTGTGCTTTTGCACCAGGTAAATATCCCCTTGAGTCCAATATGATTGTAAAAAAAGACATCTATGAACAAATAGGCGGATTCAATACCAACCTACCCGGAGTGGTGGGTACTTTAAGAATAGGTGGCGAAGGAAAAGAGTTATTTTATAAGATTTTATCCCTAGGGCATACCATTTATTACGACCCTGCCATTTGTGTGCATCATGTGGTGGAAGTGAAAAAATTGACACCGGAATATATGTACCGAGTGGCAAGTGGCATTGGACGAGGGGAGAAAACAAGAACTTTGAGTATTTCAAATTGGGCTTATATAAAAAAGATAGCAGAATATATCTTTAAGCTAGGTGCATCTTTTCTATTAGCCATAAAATATACATTACAATTAACCCCTGCAAAATCCTGGCCTATTATACAATTTAGGATTGATGCTTTAAAAGGACTACTATGATATATAAATTATATGCATTCTTATTTGCCAGAAAAACATTTTTTAAACTTAATAGATTTTTATTCAAATTAAGTATTCATGGCTTAGGATTACGAAATAGTTCAAATCAATATTTAAGTGGCGAAAATGCATTTATTAAAAATCTAATAAAATTAGACGCATTTAAAAATGGAGTTATACTTGATGTAGGTGCAAATATTGGCGATTACTCAATATTCATTAGAGAAAATGGTGTAATAGCGCCAATTTTTGCATTTGAACCTCATCCAGAAACTTACCAACAACTTATAAGCAATACTAAGAATTTAAATTTAACTCAATTTAATTTAGGTTTAGGAGAAGCTACTTTTGAAACTGTAATTTTTGATTATAAAAAAAATAATGGATCACAACATGCAAGTATTTACAAAGAAGTAATTGAGGATATTCATAAAAGTGAGGCAATAGAAACAAAAATATCTATAACTACATTAGATACAATTGTAGAAAAATACAATATTGAACAAATCTCATTATTAAAAATTGATACTGAAGGAAATGAACTTTCTGTAATTAAAGGTGCATCTAAAACAATTGCAGCTTCAAAAATAAATTACATACAACTTGAGTTTAATGAAATGAATATAATTTCACATACATTCTTAAGAGATTTTATTAGGCTTTTACCCAATTATAAATTTTACAGGCTACTACCAACTGAAATGTTAGAAATAAAAGAATATACACCTTTATATCATGAACTTTTTGCATTCCAAAATATAATCGCAGTTAAGAATAATGTTTAATACACCCATTTTATTAATTGTTTTTAACCGCCCAAAGCCTACTCAAAAAGTGTTGGATATGCTGGCAAGCATAAAGCCTAATCAACTTTATATTTCAGCGGATGGCCCAAGAGAAAATAATGAAAACGATAATAAAAACTGCGAGGAAGTTCGACATATTATAAAAAATATACATTGGGATTGTGAAGTAAAATACTTGCTTAGAGATGAGAATTGGGGATGTAAAAAAGCAGTTTCAGATGCGATAAGTTGGTTTTTTTCAAAAACAGAACAAGGTATTATTTTAGAAGACGACTGTTTACCCAATATATCGTTTTTTACTTTTTGTGAAAATATGCTTTCAAGGTATGAAGACGATACTCAAATAATGCATATAGGTGGTACCAATTTTCAATCTAAAGATGTTACCCTAACTGACTCATATTATTATTCTAGAATTGTTCATGTGTGGGGATGGGCCAGCTGGAAAAGAGCCTGGGATTTATATAATGTTAATATTGATGAATATACAAAGCCTATCTTAAGAAAATGGTTTACTGACTATAAGTTTAATAAAAATTCATTTTTATACTGGCATCAAGCTTTTACTAGTATAAAAGAAAATCGTATTAATACCTGGGATTATCAATGGACTTATGCATTATGGAAACATAATGGTCTATCAATTATCCCAAGTCAAAACCTTGTTACCAATATAGGTTTTGATAAAAATGCCACTCATACAACAAAAGGTGCTGAAACCTATGCCCTGCTACCAGTGTATGACTTAAATGAAATTATACACCCAAAATCAAAAATTGTAAATTTATCATTAGATAACAATACTTTTAGCAAATGGTACATAAAAAGGTCTCTGGCTAAAAGAATAATTGATTTAATAAAAAAAGCTTTTTAAGATGAAATGTAAAATTTGTAATTATGATGCTGGTATACTATTTAAAACTAAGGTTTTAAATAAATACGAGGTTGAATATTTCAAGTGCACACATTGTTTTTTTATACAAACCGAAAACCCTTACTGGTTAGACGAATCATACTCTAGTGCAATTACACAATTAGATATTGGACTCGCAAATAGGAATTATGACCTAGCTAAAAAAACAAGTTTAATTATAAATACTTTTTTTAACAAGAAATCAAATTTTATTGATTTTGCAGGTGGTTATGGCTTATTGGTGAGATTAATGAGAGATAATGGTTTTAATTTTTTTAGACAAGATAAATATTGTGACAACTTATTTGCAAAGCATTTTGACATTACAGATGCTAGTATTCAAAAATTTGAATTAGCCACAGCATTTGAAGTATTTGAGCACTTGGCCAACCCAATGCAGGAAATAGACGAGATTTTATCTTATTCCAATAGTATTTTATTTTCAACAGTGCTACAACCATCTGAAATTGTAAACCCAAGTAATTGGTGGTATATCTCACCTGAAATTGGGCAACATATCGCTTTATACCATTATGACAGTTTAAAAACCATCGCACAATTAAAAGGACTCAATTTGTATAGCGATGGCAAATATTTACATCTTTTAACTCAGAAAAAAATCAACCCCATTCTATTTAAATTTCTTTGTCACAATAAAATTGCAAACTTTTTATCCTTTTTTGTGGGCAGAAATGATAATTCATTTGTTCAACAAGATTATCAATTCTTAAAAAATAAAATTAAATAATAGCATGAATCGCATTAAGGGATTTATATATGATTTAATTACATTTTTTGCCAGTATAGGTTCAAGAAATAGAAATACAACTGAAAAGGTATTGATTATTCGCGTTGATGAAATTGGAGATTACCTGTTATGGCGAAAATTTATAACAGAACTGCTGGAAGCTTCTATATGTAATCAAAAAGAAGTCCATTTTGTCGGAAATGCAGCCTGGAAAACTTTATTTGAATTAGAATTTACAAACAACACCTTTGCAAAAATTTATTGGTTAAATAAAACCTTTTATAAAAAATCAATTATTTATCGATTTAAATTTTCAAGAAATATATTTCAAGAGCAGTATTCAATAGTGATTAATCCAACTTACTCTAGAGCTAAAAGAGTCGACGATAGTATTGTTAAGGCAGCAAAAGCAACTAGCAATTTCGGTTTTGTAAGAAATAATGAAAACTATTTACATTACGAACAGTCTTATGATAGAAATTTATATACCAACTTACTACCTATCAATCAAAAGCCCGTTTTTGAATTGAACCGTAATAAAGCATTTACTGAGTGGATTACTCAAAATAAATCTTTGATTTCAAATACGCAATTAGCTGATACTATAAGTTTACCTGAGGTAAAAACAAAGTATCAACTACCAGCAACTTATTTTGTTCTATTTCCTGGATCAAGAAGTGCCATGAGAATCTGGAGTGCACATAACTTTTCAGTAGTTTCTAATTACCTATTTGAGAAATATAAATTCACAGTTATTCTAGCTGGCGCAGCTTCCGATAGGCAATATGGAGAGGCATTTGAAAATAATTACACCCACCCAATTGTCAATTTGATAGGAATAACAACTTTGCCTGAGACGCTTGCATTACTCAAGGGGGCTAAATGCATTCTCTCAGTTGATACAGGATCTATTCATTTAGCTGCATCCGTTAATTGTTTAAGCTTTGGTATTTTCAATGGTTCTCAATACGGTCGATTCTCACCTTATCCCAATTCTGTATCAAATAAAATTATTTCTATTTACCCCGCGTCCATAGCCAACGAAATTTCAAATATTACAATTGTAAAAGAAAAATATGAGCATATTGTACCTATTGACTACAATGAAGTAACTGAATTGCAAGTAATTGAAATTATTGAGAAAGAAAACTTACTTTAATTTTAGTAGATCCTAGATTTAAGCTTAAATACAAATTTCCCAATTACAGTTTGTAAGAAATAATAAAAGATCTTCTGTCTGAATTGCCAGATTCGACAAATAATGGAATATCCAAAATGGGATTCATATACTTCTATATTCTGCTTTAAGGAATTTAAATACTGCACACTACTTACCCCAGTATCATCAAACTTAATAATTACTTGATCTAAAAATAAATATGGCTCGTCTTTAATTCGACACATTAAATCATAATCCATGGCAATTTTGTATTGCTCATTAAATAAACCTATACGGTTGTATACCTCTTTTTTTACAAACCATGTCGGATGTGAAACGCTTCTCATCCCTTTATACAATTGTTTAGCATCAAATGGCTTTCCTATATCTACCCAAATACCAGCTCTTTTTAAAGTAATTTTTCCGCTTAACCATTGAATATTAGAATGATCTTGAAAAGCAGCTTGCACTAATGTCAACACTTGATCAAATGCATATACGTCACCCGAATTTAATAAGTGCACTACGCCATCTTCCACTAATTGAATGCCTTTATTAAAAGCATCACTTATGCCTCTATCTCGTTCATTAATAATTTTACGATAACTTGGTTGTATTGTATTATTGTACCAATCTTCGACATACTTTGTAGTACTTCCATTAATAATAATATGCTGATAAGGTTTTGTAATTTGCATATCAATAGAAGCACAAGACTTTATGAGGCCTTCTACATCATTAAAGCAAATAGTTACAATTGTTATTTTGTTCATTTTATAAGTGGAATACAAGCAAATTACTAAAAATTGACGGGTATAATAAATATTATTGATTCTTGTGAATAATTCAATAATTTTATCTCGAAATAAGCAACATGGGAATTATACAAACACAGGGCACAAAATCAAGCATTTATATTTTAATTGGCTTTGTGATTGGCGCTATCAATATGCTTATTCTTTTCCCTTATTTTTTTTCTACAGAAGAAATTGGTCTTACCAGGGCTATACTTGATGCAAGTATCACATTCGCATCATTTTGCACTATCGGCTCCATTCCTGCCATCTATAAATTCAACCCTTTTTATTCTCATTATTTAGGACCTCAAAAAAATGACTACCCATTAATTACTCTAATTATTATTCTGGTAGGTTTTTCAATATTCTTATTTATAGGAATTTACAATAAAGACTTTGTATTAAGAAATTTAGGAAAGTCTCCAAGTTTAGCTAAGTATTATTATTTTATTTTCCCAAGCACTTTTCTTTTACTTATTTATAGCTGGCTTGAAGCATTTGCAGGAACCTTAAAGAAAACAGTTACGACCAATTTTTTAAAAGAAACCTTAATCAGGATTTTAACCACTTTCTTGATTTTACTTTATGGCTTCAATGTAATTGATTTCACCGCCTTCATTGTTTTATTTTGCTTGTTGTATTTGCCGCCTGTGTTGATCTTACTAATTACACTTATAAAATCTAAACAATGGAATCTCAATTTTATAATCAATAGTAGTGTCACAAGAAGACTAAAGGGGAGAATTTTTAATTATACACTTTTTGTATTTGCTGGTCAGTTTTTTGCAGTGCTTGCGAGAACGAATGATACTTTTTTAATTGTAGGTTTAAGAGGCTTAAGTGATACAGGGATCTTTACCATTGCAATGTATTTATCAGCCATCATCGAGATACCTCAAAGAAGCCTACAATCTATCAGCGTTCCTGTAATAGCAGATTCCTGGAGAATAAAAGATATGGAAAACATTAAGTCTATATACAAAAAAAGTATATCCAACTTAATGACAATAGGGTTCTTATTGTTTGGGCTTCTTCTAATTAATATTAATAATATTGTTACCTTTTTGAACCTCATTAGCCATAATCAGCAAAATATCTTTGGACCACTTGCAGGTATATTTTTTATTCTTGGTATCGGAAGAATTATAGATCTAAGTACAGGCGTAAATGGTGCCATTATCAATACTTCTAATTATTGGCGCTTTGACTTTTTTACTAATGTAGCCTTTGTGACACTTTCTATTCCGTTAAATTTTGTTTTAATTAAATATTATGGCTTATTTGGTTTAGCATTCTCCAACTTAGCAGCTATTATTATTTATAACGCAATGCGCTATTTTTTTTTATACAAAAAATTTAAGCTGCAACCTTATACTTTAAATCATTTATACTTTTTTATATTGATTATTCTACTAATTGTTGCTTTATACTTAATGCCAAGCCTACAAAATTTTATAGTGGATGGTATTGTAAAAACGATTGTATATATAGTTGTATACTACCTCGTTTTATCAAAAATTAAACCGGCACCTGAACTCACCAATATGTTTTTTGATTTCTTAGAAAAAAGAAACATCAACTTCCTAAAGCGCTTCTAAAAACTTCTCCAACCCTTTTCTCTTCTCAGGGGTAAGTTCGTAGCTAATATTTTCAGTATAATATTTATGCAAATCATATACCTGTTCAGTAGCAGGTATTAAAGCAATTACTTCATCCAAGTGCTTAAGTCCATATTCATTGGCTGTATCAAAGGCCTCCATAAATGCTGAAGGAATAGGTTTATTGGCCACCCAGGCAGCAAATACAAAGGGAAGCCCAGAATACTGCTTCCAAGCTAAACCTAGGTCATAAATATGCTCAAAACGGTTTAAATTAGCCAAGGCGCGGTCTCCAATAATTACCCCTGCAGTGGTGCCAGTAATTTCATTTATATACCCTTCAGTAGCTATTAAAAACTCCACCTCTTTTTTCCAATAGTTCTTAAATAGAATTTTCGCTAGCGCTACCGAGGTTCTACTTTGATAATCTAAATACACCTTTTCTATTTGATCCATGGGTACTTGGCTAAATAAAGCCACTGAAGCCACTTCCCCCTCTGTGCCAATCACATACTTTGAAACAATCTGCGGGTTCGATAATAAAGGCATAATGGCCACAGGAACAAGGCCAATATCAATGGTATCATCTAATAAATCTTGGGCTATTTGAGCAGGATAAGACTTCACTAAATCAATGCTGTCACGAAAAGGACTTTGCTCCATTCCTAATAATAATGGGCGGGTATTTAAATAACTTACCGCGCCTATGCGCCATTTTTTGTCCAATTGAATTAACTTTGCACAAAGAAAAACCTTTTTTCTAAGAAACTAACTACTTGTTTAAATTATCAGCCAATGTCGAAACTTACAGCTATCTCTCCCGTTGACGGTCGTTACCAAAAGCAAACTGCCGCTCTAAGCTCCTATTTTTCTGAATTTGGCCTTATCAAATACCGCATTTTAGTAGAAGTACATTATTTCTTATTTCTTGCTGACAAAAAATTTTTTAAAGTTACACCTGCTTTAAGAAAAGCCTTAATAGAGGTTGTTAAAAACTTTAGCGAAGCAGACGCCGAAAAAATAAAAACCATTGAAGCTACCACCAACCACGATGTAAAAGCAGTGGAATATTTTTTAAAAGAATTACTAGATAAAAACAAGGCAAGTGAATTAAAAGAGTGGATTCATTTTGGTTTAACTTCTCAAGATATTAACAACACCGCCATTCCACTTAGTTGGAAAGAGGCGATGGAAAATACAGTGCTACCTTCTTATATTAATTTGCAAAATAATTTATATCAGTTAGCTAAAAAATGGAAGAAGGTTTCTTTATTAGCCCGCACACATGGTCAAGCAGCTTCTCCTACAACTCTTGGAAAAGAAATCATGGTTTTTGTAGAAAGACTACATCATCAAGTGGAATTATTTACAGCCATTCCTTATGCTGCTAAATTTGGAGGCGCTACGGGTAATTTTAACGCACACCATATTGCTTTTCCTAAAAAGAATTGGGTAAGCCTAGGTAATGAATTTGTAGATGATGTATTAGGTTTACAAAGAATGCAGTTCACTACACAAATTGAACACTATGATCATTTCGCTGCTCAGTGCGATACCTTGAAGCGTTTAAATAATATCTTAATTGATTTAAGCCGCGATATCTGGACCTATATCTCTATGGATTATTTCAAACAACAAACTAAAAAAGGTGAAGTAGGCTCTAGCGCTATGCCGCATAAGGTGAACCCTATTGATTTTGAAAACGCAGAAGGTAATTTAGGAATGGCGAATGCGATACTTGAACACTTGGCTGCTAAGCTTCCTATTAGTCGACTTCAACGTGACTTAACCGATTCTACCGTGCTTAGAAATATTG
>Ga0214919_10010702_pt1 | contig 11564 bp, 20 predicted proteins | sample LL1503_MetaG_FD_177994 | JGI IMG/M metagenome (GOLD analysis project Ga0214919, IMG submission 177994) | Freshwater microbial communities from Lake Lanier, Atlanta, Georgia, United States - LL-1503 | ecosystem: Environmental > Aquatic > Freshwater > Lake | place: USA: Georgia | collected...
GCAGCCCTATGAACGGTTTGTTTGATGTAAAAACATTGGACTTCAACTACAACTCATCTAAACGGCAAACCAATATCCCTGTTTCTGGGGACATCATTGACCTTGTTGAAGTGCGTTACCGTTATATTGCCAGCGATTACAAGCAAGTCAACAACGTTAAACTGTTACGTAACTTACCTACTAAAGATTTTGGTTCAGGGTATGGGCTGCAAATAGATTCACTTATCCCGTCATCAACTGTTCGTGTCACCTATAAGACACCGTTTTCTCGTATCGGGTTAGAATCGGATGACTTGCAAAGCATTGCTGGTTTTCCTGTTGAGGCTGAAGACATCCTTGTTATGGGTATTCAGATTCGTGCTGTAGCGCCCCGTGAAATCAAACGTAACTTTACTGAATCACAGGGTGAAACTCGTCGTGCTGAAGAAGTACCTGTTGGGGCTATCGGTGGGTCTATCACTAACTTGTTGCGTTTGCGTCGTGACCGTATCACCGCTGAGGCTGCACGACTGAACCGCCAGTATCCAGTAGTTATCCAAAGGAACTGATATGGCAGTGACCACGTTCACTCTGCCGTATGTTAATACGCCACCATACTTTTCTGGTAGTGCTGTTTCTTCTCTTGTTCCTAACGTTTTCCCTGTTGCTATTGATGGTCGCCCGTACATGGTTGACCAGAAATCAGGCAGGTTTGGTCGCACATATGAGCAGCGTGTGCGTGACTCGCAAGACATTTCTACTGCCCCTGGTGAAGCAGCGATTAACCCTGGTGGTTTGTGGAGGCGTGGTCAGGACTCATGGCATTTAGGTGCAGGTCAACAATACGCTGACACGGCTGACGCTAAAGATTTCCAATTCTATAAATCTAAAGGCATAGACGTTTGGGCTAAAGGACAAGTGTCTTTACTTAATGCTACACAGTCGTCGTTAAGTAATGTTTCTTCTACTCAGCATATGGTCGTGCAAAGTACTCGTGTGTACGCTGCTTTGGGTGCCGATGTCAAATTCACTACCGACCCGTATGCGTCTAGCCCTGCAACATGGACTGACTGTAGTGGTGAACCTGGCGGTTCCGTACAAGCAATGGCTACTGACGGCAACGACATTTACCTTGCTTTCCCTTCCGATGGTGTACGCAAAATTGATACCAGCGTAGCCGTCGGGACTATTAGCGCAACAAAGTTTGTTAATACAACAGACAACTATTATGTTGTTGGCTTTGCAAAGAACTATATGTTCGGCGCATACAACCATGTTTTAAGACTCATCCCTGCATCTGGCACCTCCCTTACCGCAGCGATCACCCCCGACGACACCACTTTCACATGGGTAGGTGTAGCCACAGGACAAAACGCTGTGTACGCAGCAGGGTTCTCAGGCAAAAAATCCCTGATCTACAAAATCACTATCAAAACAGACGGCACTTTAGATGCTGGTGTTGTTGCTTTAGAACTACCAACAGGTGAAACTGTTAGTTCCATATTCGGGTACTTAGGGTTTATTTTGATTGGCACCAACAAAGGTGTACGTTACTGTTCAACAGATGCACAATCTAACCTTATTGCTGGACCAATCATCCCGACATCTGGTTCTGTCTACGAGTTCACAGCCGAAGACAAATACGTTTGGTTTACCTGGTCAAACTACGACGGTGTATCTAGTGGTTTGGGCAGACTAGACCTGTCTACTTTTGTTGCACCTAATCAGCCAGCGTTTGCGACGGACCTCATGTACACGAGCACCAATGATGTCTTAAGTGTTGTAACGTTCAACAGCAAACGTTTGTTCGGCATCAGCGGTATCGGTATTATTGCTGAAGACTCCAGTACCCTTGTTGCATCAGGTGAAATAGAATCAGGCACCTACCGTTGGGGTATCCCTGACCGCAAGTTTGTAGCCAAAGTAGACACCCGTGCTACCCCACTTGTCGGTTCCATCACCCAATACTTGAAGATTGATGAAGCGGCATGGTCAGAACTGAACACTTGGGATGATGTTGGAGACACCGAGAACTCTACTAACGGTACGGACACCCATGCTATTGAAGCAGCGTTTAAGTTTAAGTTAAACCGTTCATCAACTGCCACTAGCACGGGTCCAACGATGACACGCTGGATGTCACGAGCCTACGTAGCCCCATACCGAAGCCAACAGTTTGTTATCCCCATTCTGCTCCACAACACCATCCGTGTACGGGACAAAGAATACTTTTATGACGTTGAAGAACACCAGAATTTCTTTGACAGTCTCATTGAATCACCCCGCATTATTGTCCTCCAGATAGGCACGTTTACCCATTCGGTGATCGTGGATGATGTGGAATGGGGACCATCAGATGCTCATGGCAACTACTGGTCTTTTGAAGGAACACTTATTGTTACACTACGTAGTGTAGAAAACTAGGAGCAATTATGGCAATTAAAAGCAGACGAGCATACAAAGGTGCAGCAGTTAACAATGCGTTGGCTACGCCTATCAATGCAACAGATACCACCATTTCGTTGAACGCTACGTTATCTGGTTGGGCTACAAGTGGTACACCTTTCTTCTGTGTCATTGACCCTGGCACTACGAAGGAAGAAAAGGTTTGTGTTATCTATGCTTCAACTACTACGTTGACTGTGGTTGACCCTGCTACTACTTCTTCTTGGTCAGCGAACGTGAATGGTCGTGGCGTGGATGATACGTCTGCTCGTTCGCATGATGCTGGTGCTGTTATTTATCCTGTGTTCACAGCATATGAAGCGAACCAAGCAAACGAACTTGTTTCTAAGTATGCGAGCACGGGTGCGATGGTGTATCAGGATGCTTCTAGTTTTGCTCAACTTGCGATTGGTACCCAAGGACAAGTGCTTGCAGTTAACACGGGTGCTACTGCACCGCAATGGAAGAACGTTGTTGATGTTGCTTTGCAAGGACCACAAGGTACGCAAGGTCCACAAGGCTCGCAAGGTTCTACTGGTCCTCAGGGGAGTCAAGGTCCTCAAGGGACTACTGGTTCCCAAGGTGCAACAGGCAGTCAGGGCGCTACAGGTTCTCAAGGAGCAGCAGGTGCTACAGGTGCTACAGGTGCTACTGGTTCTCAAGGTGCTACTGGACCTCAAGGACCGCAAGGGTCGGTCTCTGCGGGTGCTGTTTCTGCTACTTCCTTTACCGCAACGGATAGCGTTGGCACAACGCCGTTTGCGCAATCAGGAACTTTTACCTACATCGGTCTGAACTGCGGGCGTGTAACTAACAGTTCAACTATTTACGCTGACGTTGTATCTGGGCGAGCAGTACAAGTTGGAGCATCTGCCTCAACGTTGGGGACAACATCATCAAGCCGTAGATACAAAGAGAACATCCAAACCGCAACAATAAGTTCCGCCGACGTTTATAACCTTCGTCCAGTTACTTTTGACTACAACGATTTAGTTAACGCTGAATCGGATGAATGGAAATATAACCAACACGGTCTTATTGCAGAAGAAGTAGAAGAAACCTCTCTCAAGTTTTTGGTTAGTTACGACGATGAAGGTTTGCCTAGATACATCAAATACGAACTGCTTGCTATTCCACTATTAGCAACAATCAAAGAACAAAACCAACGCATCATCGCTCTTGAAGCCCGCCTCACCCAACTAGAAAACAACTAAGGAAATATCATGGTCAAATTACAAACAATCGTCCTCCGAGTTGCAGGCGTATTCGGGTCATCCGCATTAGCAGCCGTTGCTGGTGGTGCCATCTTCGGTGTAGAACTATGGAAATCTGCTGCAATAGCAGGCGTAGTCTCAGCATCAAAAGTAACCGAAGCATTGCTCCGTTCATGGTCTGAAGATGGTGTTCTCACTAAAGAAGAAGTTGCAGCAGCGTTCGGTAAAGCGAACAAGTAGAGCAGTCGTAGCCCTTTCGGGGGCACTGCTTATTCTGTTTGCTGTACGTCCTGCCCATGCAGAGAACCTAGTAGTAACACAACCTACAGATTTTTGGTTTCATTATGATGATACGACTACCTTCAATGCCCGTACATACGACGTACCGAACCACCCTTCAGACCCGCAACTATGGCTCTATAACTCTGAAGGTGTCCTCATTACAACTAACGACGACTGGTACGGTTTACAAAGTCGTATACAAATCCAAGTAGAACCTGGCTGGTACAGACTTAGGGCAGGAACTTGCTGTTACGAACCTGACGTATGGCGCACATGGGACACCACATGGAACATTGACTATCAACTGTCTGTTGAAGGCGTAACAGATTCTCCTACAACAACGAGTAGCATTGTTGAATGGCAGACGACAACGAGCACAACGACAACATCAACCGTGCCAGAGACTACCTCACTACCTTCTACGAGTTCGCCAACATCGTCCACAACTACGACAACACTGCCTACCCCGACCACGACAACATCAACTACGTTAGCCCCGACTACGACGGAGCAGAGTACGACCACAACGGTAACCCCGTCATCCCTGTTGACTACGACGAGTTCGCTGATGTTGCCTACTTCATCATTGCCATCTACGAGCACGACAACTACGACGGTCTCCCCACCAGTGAGAACGACCACGACCCAAGTCTCAACCACTACGACTGGAGCAACGACGACTGTGGTCATCGCCCCAACCAGCACCGCCACTTCCGTTGCTACGAGTACGACTACGACGACGACGATACCTACGACGGCTGACACCCCTGAGGAGGCTGTAGCCATCCTCCAATCGTTCTCTGACCCTGTGGCAGTAGACGCAGCGATCACCCAGATTGCAGAGAACCTAGACACCTTGACCACAGCACAGTTAGACGAGATAGCCCTCGTAGTTAGTAACGCACCGCCCGAAGTTAAGAAAAAGTTTGAATCAGAAATCAACATTTTTGGTGGCGGGCTGGACAACTATGTTCCTGTCGGGTCAACCGTCAATGTGGGGGAACGTCGCACCCTTGTGGTTATTGGGGCTGTGCTTACCGCTATGCCAGTAATCGCCCCAAAACGAAAGTGATAATCTCTACCCATGAGTAAGTACCTTGCCTCCCTGTGCACCCTCCTCGTTGCTGCTTGCTCCAGCGCATACATCATCATCACTTTGTCGGGGCAGACCCGTACTCAAGCCCTTGGTATCACAGGTATTCTGCTTACGTGTACTGCTATTCTGGTCGCTATTGAACTGAAAGAGGAAGAATGAAATACCCTTACAAGAAACTTGTTGTTCCTGCTGAACTAGAAAAACTTGGCAACGGTAAACTTCCCCCATCAAAACTTGCCATCATTAAATGTGGCGGGGCAATGTACACACCTGTCGCAGCGAAGTTCAATGAACTGTATGTAGCAGCCCTAGCAGCAGGACATAAACTCCGCAACGTGGGTGACTACCGTTCATTTGAAGCGCAACTTGATCTGTTCAAGGAACGTTACCGTCCTGCTGAAGATAAAGATTGGGCAAACAAAAAGAAGGGCATCCTCAATGACCCTGACCGTGTGAAGCGTGAATACGAAGGCGAGACATGGTTGTTGCGTACAGGTTTCTCCCCATGTTCCAGCCCAGGGAAATCAAATCACGGCTACGGGTTGGCTGTTGACGTTGGTGTAGACCGTGCAGGCAAACTTGTGGCTTTAGGGTCTGACCCTGAGGCTGTTAAATGGATGTGCGCTAACGCACCTGACTTTGGTTTCTATTTGCAATCAGATGATGCCACTAGCAGGGAGTTTGAAATCTGGCATTGGCAGTACGCAGGATAACGCTGATGGGCTTTGCTGCGTTTCTTGGGTTTGCTGTGTTTGGCTTGGTTGCTATTCATTTCTTTTTAGATTGGTTGATGGGTGATGATTAAAGGTCTTGCATCTATCGCAGCGTTTGGTGTGCTTGTGTTTGCTATCGCTATCGGCATCTTTGAAGTGTTGCACCGTACACAATCTGAAGACTGGCAGATGTGGGAATGAACGAAGCAATCGTTGTCGCCTCTATCGCAGCCATTGGTGGTGTCCTTGCAGCCTTGGTTCAGGGCTTAAGAAAGGAAAACCGCAACGACCACGCTGTTGTCGCTGACAGTCTTAACCGTATTGAAACAAAGTTAGATAACCATATTGAAGACCATCTGAAAGGTGATGTCTAGGGTGTAGAGTGGCTGGTCTTATGACCATTGAAACGCTCCAAGACATCCGCCAATTCCTCACCCGTGTAGTCGCTCATGGCGACGACCAAACCCGCCTATTAGAAGCAGTTGACAGGCTTGATGCGTTCATCCACGCCATGCAAAAGGTACGCCAAGCAGCATAATGTAGGCTGAAACCATGCCAGTTTTGTACTACTGCCTTGATTGCGACACCGCTTGGACAGCCAGCGAAGGTCGCTATTGCCCTGTCTGTAAACAAGAGGGAGCAGAGGAACATGGAACAGAATGAGACTGCGTTTGAAATGGTTTGTGTACGATGGGCTGACGCTCATGCGGGTGAAGGTCACTGGTCTTTGTTGGAAGATGAAGATAGTGGTGAACACATTGTTGAAACGGTAGGACTTTTGATACCACCAACCGAGGGTGGGAAGAAAGAACATTTGACTATCGCACAGTCTGTTAGCCCCGATGGTTTCGTTGACCACGTAATTTTTATTCCTGTTGCAATGAGCAGGAGTGTGACTTTTCTCACACCACGCACAAACCCCTTGACAATGTAACACCCCCTCTGTACTCTCTCCCCTGAAACGTATTACAACAGAAAGGGGAGACATGAGTCTTCATAGATACCGCATAGCAAAACCCGAACACGGCGGGCAAGACTGGTTGAACATCAGGTTCCGTGACGAACAAGGAAACAAAAGGGTGAGTGCATCAGCAGTCGCAGCAATCTACGACCTGCACCCATTCGTGCCAAGAGATACCTACGCAGCAGAACTACTCAGCGACGTTGCACCTGTACCTATCCCACCTAACCCTGCGATGGAACGAGGCAACCGTCTTGAACCATTCGTACTGGAATGGGCAGCCGACAAACTTGGTATCACCTTTGATACACCCGAAGAAATGTTTGTCGTTGACACAGACGGGGGTGCACGTATGGTGTCCACCCTTGACGGGTTCTACGAGAACGGTGACATCCGTAAGGTGTTGGAAATCAAAACCACCACCCGCCCTTGGGAAGGACAACTGCCTGACTACTGGCGCATACAAGGTGTACAACAAGCCATCTGTGCTGACGTAGATGAGGTTACATGGGCAGTCTTTGACCCGTCGTTGTCGCTTCACCTGCACGTACAACCTGTGCCTGACGCTGAGAAACAAGAACACATCAAGGCAGTAGAACTGTGGCTCAACGCTATTGACATGGACATGACACCAGCAGGGGTCAAGTGGTCATACGAAACCATTAACCGTCGTTACGCTAAACCTGAGGCACGTACAGTTGAGTTACCCCCCGACGCAACTGAACTGGTTGCACGGCTCAAGCATGTTAAAGCAGAACTTAAGTCATATCAGGAACTTGAAGATCAATTAAAAGCAGAACTTTGCGAGTTGCTTGGCGACGCTGATACTGGTACCGTTAACGGTACAGTCGTTGCGACTTGGAAGGGACAGACGAGAGACAGCCTTGACATCAAGGCGTTCAAAGCAGCCTGCCCTGACATTGCAAAAGAATTCTCACGACAAACAACAACACGTACATTGCTTCTGAAAGGGGCTAAATAATGGAAGATAATAAGCAAGCACTATCAAACATCCTCACCAAGTATGGGGTTCCTGACCCGAAGATTGTTGGCAAGTTGCCTAAGGGTAACGTTCAACTTGATTTCGTTGGTCACGCTGACGTAACAAAATTTTTGTTGGAAACCGACCCGAACTGGCGTTGGGTTCCTATTGAATGGAAAGACGGGCGACCCGCTATCCACATTGAAAACGGTATGGCTACCATGTGGGGCGAACTCACTGTCTTAGGACAAGCACGACTCGGTGTTGGTTCAGTCCGTGCAGACAAGCCTGACCTAGACAAAGAACTGGTATCAGACTTCATCCGCAACGCTGCTATGCGTTTCGGTTTCTGTCTCAGCCTGTGGACTAAGCAAGAGTGGGAAGACTTGGACAACAACCCTAAGCCTGCACCTGCGAACAAGCCCGTACCTAAGACAGCATCCGCACCCGTAACAGACGGGTTCATTAGCAACGAGCAACGCCAACAACTACAGGCTGCTTGCGCCAAGGCAGGCATCGCACCTGAAGTGATGGCACAGAACGCAGGCTTGGATTGGAACGGGGACATCAAAGACTCCGACATCCCAGCGCTACGTGCAGCGTTCAAAGAACTCAAAGAGTTTAAGGAAGGTGCATGATGGCTAACAAACGAACCGTTGACCCCGACTCGCTAGAACCATCAGTCAAGATTGTTGGGCTACGCCTGACCAGTAAGCAACTCCAATACATTGAGATGCTATGCGAGCAGGAGAAGTGTTCTCGTTCAGAGTTGTTCCGTCGCCTGCTCAACCGTGAGGCGTACAAAGCGATGGAGCCACAACCGTTTTGAACTTAAGACATGGGAAACTAAACACATACAAACGGGATGGGTGTCGTTGTGACCTATGTAAAGAAGTAGGTAGCAAATACAATGCTACCCGTTACCGTCCTAAGCCACGTTTACCGTTAGCACCCATCCTCGCTTGCCTAGACGAGAGCAAGAAAACTAATAAGGCTCGGCTAGAGAAAACTTATGGCGAGACTGGTGTAACTATCGGGTGGGCTGACCGTTTCTGTATCAGCATGGGCAAGCACCCTTGGGAAGTTTACGGTGACTTATGGTTTCAAGATTTATGGGATAAGGAGGAAAAGAAAAATGCAAAAAACTAGAAAACAAAAGTTTATGGAATGGATGTTGTTCCGCAAAGAACCAGGCTGGTTGGAACTTAAGTCAGGTGATTTGATCACAAGTGGTCGTTTGTTCCACGCTCATCGTGAACTTACTAAGCAGGTGGAGTTACAGGAGAAGCGTATCTATTTGCTGTCTCATCTAGCCATCTGTGACCAAGCATCGTGTGGTATCCGTGCTGCTGCTTTGGTTAGCGGTAAGGAATACATTAAGGAAAGAGGCGAACGTGGCTGATGACATTGTGACCCCATTGAAATGGTTACAAATGACCGTGACACTACATAGTTATGATAACGAACAAACAAAACAAATAGTTGAGAACGAGTTGAAACTACGTATTGCCGAGATGGGTGCAAAGTTTCACAACATTGAATGGCATACCTATTTGGGTGAACCAGTGGCTGATTGTTTTGTCACCTATTATGAGGTGCCTAATGACTGATGACATTGTTAAGTATTTACGTTTAAGTCGAACAAGATTTAATCGGAACGCAGAAGCAGCCGATGAGATTGAACGCCTACGCAACGATGTGAAAGTGCGTGACTTGCAAATACTTGCCAACTTTAGGGCTATGGACGCTATGCACAAGGAGTTGTACGGCGATGCCGAATGATGACATTCTGACCCGACTACGGGAAGCAGCCCAAGTTGATGAATACTATGCAATCACTGTGCACAGACCAATGCTGATTGCTATTGCCGATGAGATTGAACGCCTGCGAGCATCAGTCATAAACACATTTGATAATGGCTTTGATGAAATTGAACGCCTACGCAAAGAGTCAGAAATATATAAAGACTTATATGCAACTGAAATAGTGAGCAGGTTCGCTGGTGAGTAAAGCCGAACTAGACTTAGTTAAACGATTCAGTGACCCGCTAGAACAAGCAGTTTTCGGAGAAGTAACAATGTCAAAAGCAAAACAAAAAGGCACAGCAGCAGAGACAGCAGTTGTTAACTACCTGAAAGATAACGGATTCCCTTACGCTGAACGTCGTGCCCTGCACGGCAACCTAGATAAGGGTGACATCACAGGGTGTGGGTCTATTGTCTTTGAAGTTAAAGACCACGCCAAGATTACCCTGTCTGCATGGTTAAAAGAACTGGAAGAAGAGATGGTGAACGCCAACGCTGGTACTGGTGCCGTCATTGCGAAGCGTCGTGGCACCACCAAGGTGAAGGACTGGTATGCAATCATGCCCGTGTGCCAACTGGTTGACTTACTTAAGGAAGCAGGTTACTGATGGGGCACGAAGGCAATGACAAAAAACCATAAGCCATTTGATGCACAGATGTACGGCGCTGATGATAACGCTAAGCATGATGTGATTGAATGGTTAGAACGCAGAGGGTTCAATGCTTGGGTCAACCCCGATCAGTACGGCATTGATGTTCTTGCACGGTTAAACGGTGAGCCGTTCTCATTTGAAGTGGAAGTGAAACACAACTGGAAAGGCGACAAGTTTCCTTTTGATGCTGTTCATTTCTCTGCTCGCAAATTAAAGTTCGCTACACCTAATAGTTATTTCACAATGCTGAACAATGAACGCTCTCTTGTTCTTGTTACTACTGGCACCATCGTGGCTGCTAGTCCTGTCGTAAGTAAGCAAACCAAGTACACAGCCAGTGAACGCTTCATTGAAGTCCCGTTGGCTAGGTGTGTTATCTCTCGGTTGCCTGCTAGACTCATCTAATCCGTTTAACATTTGGAGGTCTATGAAAACAAACTAACCCTTGCCGTCTATGAAAGGAGCCACCATGCGGAAACGCACTCTGACCCCCCTAATCGCAGCCCTAATCGCTGCTCCAACATTCATCTTATCCACCCCTACAATCGCCTCTAACGGATTCAAATGTCCGAAAGCAATGGCACTAGCCCTACAGGTGGGCTTCACAAAGAAAGACCTGCCAACACTGGACTACATCATTTACCGTGAGTCCCGATGCAACCCCAAGTCCATAGGGCACAACCGTAGAACAGATGGGACAGTCTGGTCATCGGATTATGGACTCACCCAGATCAACAACTACTCTTGGATTACTTACTTAAGAAACAAGAAATTGGTACGCAAATCCTCCGATCTGTTAAACCCATTTACTAACCTCAAAGCAGCGAAACTTCTATACGACTACTCGCTACAACATGGTGGTAACCAATGGAGACAGTGGACGACAAAGACTTGGAAAGGTTCTGGAAAAAAGTAGCGTACACCCACCCGTTAAAATGCTGGTGGTGGACAGCAACACAGAACCACGAAGGGTACGGGAACTTCCATCACAAAGGAAAAAACAAAGCAGCACACCGCTTCAGTTTCTTCATCACATACGGTTACTACCCTGAAGTCGTAAGACACAAGTGTGATAACCCACGATGCGTCAACCCGTTTCATCTACAAGCAGGTACACAAAAAGAAAACTGCCAAGACACCGTTGCTCGGGGCAGACACCATAATCAAAACAAAAACAAATGCAGCGAAGGACATCTGTATGACGAAGCGAACACGTATTTCTACGCAGACGGACGGCGAGACTGCCACACCTGTCGTAAGAAAAGAAACAAAGACTACAAACAAAAGATCAGAGTGGATCTGTAACTCTTGCCACATCGGAGTCACCCTCCATGTGCGACCAGCAGAACCACCAACCCATGTCTGTCGTAAGGCAGCAAACAAAACAAAACAACTAACCCTGAAAGGGGAATCAAATGAGTAACCACATCACC